>ENA-ORTP01002124-ORTP01002124.1-human-gut-metagenome-genome-assembly--contig:-NODE-2124-length-17436-cov-3.866636_pt1 | contig 17436 bp, 10 predicted proteins | sample MGYA00241913_ERZ509190 | MGnify/ENA primary metagenome ERZ509190 (study PRJEB26280, sample SAMEA2338839) | human gut metagenome | biome: human gut; feature: human-associated habitat; material: faeces...
TAGAGACACAAACCGGATATAGCATCGCTTATGAACAATCGAAGCTGGATATCGAAAAGAAGCACTCTTTATCTCTCAAAAATGTAACTGTCGACAAAGCCATGACCCAACTATTGAAAGGAACGGGATATGCATATAAAATAAAAGGATATCATATTATTATTTCTTCGCAAGATAACAAGCAAAAGCCCGCCAACAATGATACACAAAAACTGACTCAAACCATAAGAGGAATCGTTGTTGACTCCAAAACCAATACGCCCATAGAATATGCCTCCGTCTGTATAGCAGAAGATCCCTCACGGGGAGGTTCGACGGATGGACGGGGAAACTTTCGGATTAATAATGTCCCGGTAGGTCGTTATAATATTCAGGCATCTTTTATGGGATATCGTCCAAGTATCATCAGCGAAGTATCTGTCACTTCATCTAAAGAAGTGTTTGTAGAAATTCCTATGGATGAAAATGTGCAGGATTTGGCTGAAGTACTTGTCAAACCGGAAATAAAGAAAGACCGGACCGTCAACCCGATGGCCATCACAGGAGGACGTATGATTAGTATCGAAGAAGCGTCACGATTTGCCAATGGCTTTGACGATCCTGCACGGTTAAGTTCTGCATTCGCAGGAGTAGCGGGAGATGTCGGCACCAATGCGGTTGCTATCCGGGGAAATGCCCCACAATTTACACAATGGAGATTGGAGGGGATTGAAATACCTAATCCTACCCACTTTGCCGATCTATCAGGCTTGGGAGGAGGATTCCTGTCTGCTTTGAGTACGCAGGTTATCGGCAACTCCGATTTCTACAACGGAGCTTTCCCGGCGGAATACAGTAATGCCCTATCAGGTGTTTTCGATATGCATCTACGAAATGGTAATAATCAGAAGTACGAACATGCTTTTCAGGTCGGACTCATGGGAGTAGATTTAGCTTCGGAAGGTCCTATCAGCAAAAAAAGGGGAAGCTCTTATCTGGTGAATTATCGCTTTTCCACTACTTCACTGGCATCGGGCAATGACATCAACCTGAAATATCAGGATCTAGCTTTTAAACTGAACTTTCCCACACGTAAAGCCGGTACCTTTTCAATTTGGGGATTAGGATTGGCCGACAGGAATAAAGTGGATGCTTTGGAACGTTCCGAATGGGAAACGATGGGAGACCGGTCGTCGGGATATAATAAACTGGATAAACTGGCAGGTGGCTTAGCGCACAAATATGTACTGGATGAAAATACTTATATCCGTTCTTCTCTATCCGCTACCTATTCCAAAGACCGTTCATTGGCGGACTTACATACCGATGACGCTATTATTAATGTAGCAGATATTCAGAATAGCAGATGGAATTTAGTATTCAATTCATATCTGAATAAGAAATTCAGTCCGAGGCATACCAACAGAACAGGGATTACCATTACGGAACTTAAATATGATCTTGATTACAAAGTCAGCCCTTATTTGGGATTAAACAAACCTATGGAACAAATATCGAAAGGCAGTGGAGAAAGTACAGTCTTCTCGGCATATAGTAGTTCCGTAATAAACTTGAGCAACAATCTGACAACCAGTTTAGGGGTTACCGGACAATACTTTACTTTAAACAAGAACTGGTCGATAGAACCGAGAGTCGCACTTAAATGGAAAATAAATCCTGCACATTCTTTAGCAGCAGCTTACGGCTTGCATAGCCGCCGGGAAAGGCTCGACTATTACTTTGTTGAACAGATAATCAATGGTAAAAAGGAATCAAACCGGTACCTGGACTTCTCAAAGGCACATCATTTCGGATTCACTTATGACTGGAATATCAATCAGAGCCTACATCTGAAAATAGAACCCTATTATCAATACTTGTTCCACATACCGGTTGAGGAAAACTCCTCCTTTTCGATTATCAATTATGAAGAATTCTATTTAGACCGCATATTGACAAACACCGGAATAGCCAAAAACTATGGAATAGATATAACACTGGAACAATACATGAAAAACGGCTTCTACTATATGATTACAGCTTCATTATTCAAATCGAAATATAGGGGAGGAGACCGTATCTGGCGAAATACGAGACTGGATAAAAGTTTTTTAGTGAACCTGCTCGCCGGAAAAGAATGGATGGTTGGCAGACTCAAACAGAATGTATTAAGTGTAAACGGCCGTCTGTTCTTTCAGGGAGGAGGACGCTATACACCTGTGGATGAAGAAAAAAGTCAGGAAGAAAAAGACATCGTTTTTGACGAGAGCAAAGCATATACTAAACGATTCAATCCATCTATAAACGGTGATGTTTCGATCAGCTTCCGGATCAATAAGAAAAGAGTATCCCACGAGTTTTCTCTGAAAATACTGAATGTGGGTATGCGCACCGGAATGCATTTCTATCAATACAATGAAAGAACGAGTGTAGTAGAAGAAAAAGACGGAGCGGGTCTGATTCCGAACATCAGCTACAAAATTTATTTCTAAATAACTGAACAAGAAAAGGGTTTGTTCACACAATAGACTGACACCCAACAGGCAACTGCTTTCAGTAATTATGGTATAACAATCTGTAATATATATACTAACAAGCTCTCTGAATACCTGTATATTTGCTGCGTGAAATAATTTAGTTATGAATTATATGCGTATCATATTCAAGAAATTCAAAGCACGTATGATTGTAGGATGTATATTAGCTGTAATAGCATTGCTGGCGGTGTCAGTCATTGTTTTTATCAATCAAGCCAGTTTCGGCAGAACTCCCCGTGGGGAACGGCTGGAAAGAGTCATGAAATCTCCTAATTACAGAAACGGAGAATTTAAAAATCAGCATGAAACTCTATTGATGACTTCCGACAGGGGACGTTTTAGCGGAATCTGGGAGTTCATTTTCAGAAAGATAGACGGTTTGCGCCCCGAACAGGCTGTCAAAGCAATAAAAACGGATTTACGCAAGATTGGCCGTAATGAAGAAATATTGGTATGGTTCGGACATTCATCTTACCTGATTCAAACGGGAGGAAAGCGAATATTGGTTGACCCGGTATTTTGTATGGCTTCTCCCGTATCTTTTGTCAACAAGCCATTCAAAGGTACGGAACTTTATACACCGGATGATATGCCGGACATTGATTATCTCGTGATTAGTCACGATCATTGGGATCATTTGGATTACAACACAGTCAAAAAATTAAAAGACCGGATTGGAGCAGTGATTTGTCCGTTGGGTGTTGGCGAACATTTCGAATATTGGGGATTTGATAAAGAGCGTCTGATAGAACTTGACTGGAATGAAGACGCAAACCTCGCTCCGGGCTTTATGATACATTGTTTGCCTGCCCGTCATTTCTCCGGTCGCAGACTTACTGCCAACCAGTCACTTTGGGCTTCTTTCCTGCTAGAAGCTCCTTCACAAAAGATATACATTGGCGGAGACGGAGGATATGATACGCATTATGCAGAAATAGGCAATCGGTTCCCCGGCATCGACCTCGCAATTCTTGAAAACGGGCAATACAACGAAGAGTGGAGCTTAATTCATCTGATGCCCCAATATATGGCACAGACGGCCAGAGATTTAAAAGCGAAAAGAGTTCTGACCGTACATCATTCTAAATATGCGTTGGCCAAACATCGTTGGGATGAACCTCTCAAAAATGCAGAAGAGATGAAGAATAAAGATTCTCTGAATGTATTGATTCCGGAGATTGGAGAGGTCGTGGCATTAGAAAAATAGTGCTTTACCCAATCGGCTAAAGGTTTTCCCGTCTGTTATCAGTGAAATTGGTAAAACATTCTGTAATTTGTATAGTTGAAAAACAAATTTCCCTGATTAACTTTGCAAAGTTGAAATATAGATGGTTCAATCCTGACAGTTTTAGACATTTAGATATAACTACTATAAATTGAAAATTAATTAGTTTATGCTACGTACTATCAGACTTACAACCGCCATTGTGTGCTTTACACTTATTACCCTGCTCTTTCTCGACTTCACGGGTACATTGCACACATGGTTCGGATGGTTGGCGAAAATTCAATTTCTGCCGGCTTTATTAGCCTTGAACATAGGTGTCGTATTGTTTTTAGTTGTACTTACATTCCTGTTCGGACGTATCTACTGCTCTGTTATTTGTCCGTTGGGAGTGTTTCAGGACATTGTTTCGTGGGTATCCGGCAAACAAAAGAAAAACCGGTTCCGTTATTCACCAGCAATGAAATGGTTGCGGTATGGCGTTTTAGGAGTATTCATTATTATGATGGTTGCAGGATTGAACTCTTTGGCTATCTTGCTGGCACCGTATAGTGCTTATGGCCGGATAGCTTCCAGTCTTTTTGCACCGGTCTGGCAATGGGGAAACAACCTGTTGGCGTACTTCGCCGAACGAATGGATAGTTATGCTTTTTATGAGGTAGATGTATGGATAAAGAGTCTTTCGACGATGCTGATTGCCATTGTTACCCTTGTTGTTCTTTTCATTCTGGCGTGGCGCAACGGACGAACCTATTGTAATACGATCTGCCCCGTAGGTACTGTATTAGGGTTTATATCCAAATATGCGATATTCAAACCGGTAATTGATACTTCCAAATGCAATAGTTGCGGTTTGTGTGCCCGCAATTGCAAAGCATCGTGTATTAATCCGAAAGCTCATGAAATAGATTATAGCCGTTGTGTGACTTGTATGGATTGCATCGGAAAGTGTAAGCATGGAGCCATTACATACACAAGACGGAAACCTAAGAACGAAATAGCTACGAGCGAAGATACGAAAGCAAAGTCTGTCACTACTGAACAGGTAGACAATGCCCGTCGTAGCTTCCTTTCAGCATCGGCCATTTTTGCAACAACTTCTGTACTGAAAGCACAAGAGAAAAAAGTAGACGGAGGATTGGCTACTATCGAAGATAAAAAGATTCCCCAAAGAGAAAACCCTATCTATCCTCCCGGTGCTTTAAGCGCACGCAATTTCACTCAACATTGCACAGCCTGCCAATTATGTGTCTCTGTTTGTCCCAACCAGGTATTGCGCCCATCGGACAACCTATTGACATTGATGCAACCGGAAATATCATACGAACGTGGATATTGCCGTCCCGAATGTACTAAATGTTCGGAAGTTTGTCCTGCCGGTGCTATTCATCTCACCAGTCTTGCCGAGAAATCAGCTATTCAGATCGGACATGCCGTATGGATTAAAGAGAACTGTGTACCTTTGACAGATGGAATGGAATGTGGCAACTGTGCCCGCCATTGTCCGACAGGTGCCATACAGATGGTAGCTTCCGATCCTGAAAAAACAGATTCTCCAAAGATTCCGGTAGTAAATGTAGAAAAATGTATCGGTTGTGGGGCGTGTGAGAACCTTTGTCCGTCCCGTCCTTTCAGCGCCATTTATGTGACAGGACATCAGATGCATAGAATTATTTGATCTAAATCAGTATAAGATTATGGAAGATAAAAATAAGAAAGATATAAATAGAAGAGATTTTATTAAGATTGTAGGTATCAGTGCAGCCACATCGACAGGTCTGTTATACGGATGCTCTTCAAAGGGGACTACTTCTGCAAGTAGCGCAACAGGAGAAGGAGAGGTGCCCACCGATAAAATGACTTACCGCACATCTCCAACCACCGGTGACCGTGTTTCACTTTTGGGATATGGTTGTATGCGTTGGCCGCTCAAACCTGCTCCCGATGGTAATGGTGAAGTTATCGACCAGGATGCCGTAAACGGATTGGTAGATTATGCAATCGCTCATGGAGTGAACTATTTCGATACATCTCCGGCATATGTACAAGGCTTTTCCGAAAAGGCAACAGGTATTGCATTGAGTCGCCATCCCCGTGATAAATATTACATCGCTACCAAATTGTCTAATTTCTCTCCTGATACGTGGTCTCGCGAAGCCTCACTCAAAATGTACCACAAATCATTCACGGAGCTACAAGTCGACTACATTGATTATATGTTGCTCCACGGCATCGGCATGGGAGGAATGGAAGCCCTTAAAGGACGCTACCTGGATAACGGAATACTTGATTTTCTGGTTAAAGAGCGTGAAGCCGGACGCATCCGGAATCTCGGATTTTCTTACCATGGTGACATTGAAGTATATGATTATCTGCTCTCACGACACGATGAATTTAAATGGGATTTTGTACAAATACAGCTCAATTATGTAGACTGGAAACATGCCAAAGAGACCAATACTCGAAATACGGATGCGGAATATCTCTATGGCGAACTGGCCAAACGGGGGATTCCTGCCATCATTATGGAACCACTTTTGGGAGGACGTCTATCCAAATTGAACGATAATCTGGTGGCACGGCTCAAACAACGTCGTCCGGAAAGCAGTGTCGCTTCCTGGGCTTTCCGTTTTGCCGGTTCATTCCCGGATATTCTGACTGTATTAAGCGGCATGACTTATATGGAGCATCTGCAGGATAATCTTCGCACTTATTCTCCTTTGGAGCCATTGACAGATGAAGAAAAAGAATTCCTCGAAGAAACGGCACAATTAATGCTGAAATATCCTACCATCCCTTGCAACGACTGCAAATACTGTATGCCATGTCCGTATGGACTGGATATACCTGCTGTATTGTTACATTACAACCGTTGTGTCAATGAAGGTAATGTCGCCAGAAGCGGACAGGATGAAAATTATGCGAAAGCCCGGCGCGCTTTTCTTGTCGGATATGACCGTAGCGTGCCCAAACTTCGACAGGCAAGCCATTGCATCGGTTGTAATCAGTGTGTGGCTCATTGCCCGCAAAATATTGATATTCCGAAAGAACTGCACCGGATCGACCAGTTTGTAGAACAATTGAAACAAGGTACTTTATAAAAGAAACGATGGAAAAATTAATCAATCTATTACATACGGGAGGATACTCCTGTACCATTGCCAACGGAGGAAAAATCCGCACTTTCACTCAACGTGGCGTAGCCGATCTCTATGATTTGCTAACACAGGAACCGGAGTTTCTTAAAGGAGCTTTGATTGCTGATAAAGTGGTTGGCAAGGGAGCTGCCGCCCTGATGATTCTGGGTGGTATAAAAGAATTATATACGGATATTATCAGTACCAAGGCTTTGGAGCTATTCCGGAAATCAGATGTGAAAGTCGATTTTGCGCAGGAAGTTGCTTTTATCTGGAACCGCGACCGTACAGGAGGATGTCCAGTAGAAACCATGTGTAGCGAAGTGGAATCAGTAGAAGAAATATTACCACTGATCCGCGATTTTCTGGAAAAGATCAGAAATAAGAAGTAAAAAGAAGAAACTTGAAACACGAAATAAAGTATGAAAAGAAATACAGCCTGTTTATTCCTGTTCGGTAGCTTGCTTTCCATCTCGGGAATGGCACAGACTAAAAAGGATAGCATACAGGCCGGAAGAAATTATATGATTGATGAAGTCGTAGTCACCGGAACACGTAATGAAACCGATGTGCGTCATCTTCCGATGACCATTTCCGTAGTCGGCAGGCAACAAATTGAGAAAAGATATGAGCCTTCTCTTTTGCCGTTGTTAACGGAGCAGGTACCGGGATTATTCACTACCAGTCGTGGCATCATGGGATATGGCGTATCTACCGGAGCTGCAGGTGGCATGAGCTTGCGTGGTATCGGTGGTAGTCCGACAGCGGGATTATTGGTACTGATTGACGGTCATCCCCAGTACATGGGGTTGATGGGACATCCGATAGCGGATGCTTATCAATCTATGATGGCAGAGAAAGTGGAAGTTTTACGTGGTCCTGCATCTGTACTTTATGGTTCGAATGCCATGGGTGGTGTGATTAATATTGTTACCCGTCGGCAACAGGAAGAAGGTGTGAAGACGAATATGCAAGTTGGGTACGGTTCATATAACACGTTGCAGACTGAATTTTCCAACCGTGTCAAGAAGGGACGTTTCAGTAGCGTCGTAACCGGATCATATAATCGTACAGATGGACATCGTCCCGATATGGGATTCGAGCAATATGGTGGATACGCAAAGTTAGGTTATGATATCAGTTCTTTCTGGAAAGTATGGGGAGATGTGAATGTAACCCATTTTAATGCTTCCAATCCGGGGACTATCCAAGTACCACTGATTGACAACGATTCCCGTATCACTCGTGGAATGACATCGTTTGCTTTGGAAAATCATTATGAAAAGACTTCAGGAGGTTTGAGCTTTTTCTATAACTGGGGACGGCATAAAATCAATGATGGCTATCAGATAGGAAAAGAACCGCAAAAATCACATTTCAACTCTAAAGACAAAATGCTGGGTGTATCATGGTATCAGAGTGCCACTTTCTTTACCGGTAATCGTTTGACCGTAGGATTTGATTATCAACACTTCGGAGGTGAATCATGGAACAAAGTACTGGCTACGGGTGAACATACTCCGGGAGTAGACAAGCAAATGGATGAGTTTGCCGGATACGTTGATTTCCGTCAGGATATCAGCAGTTGGTTCTCACTGGACGCAGGTATTCGTGTAGACCACCATTCACACGTAGGTACAGAATGGATTCCACAAGGCGGACTGGCTTTTCATTTACCTAAGAATGCAGAACTTAAAGCAATGGTCAGCAAAGGATACCGTAATCCGACCATTCGTGAGATGTATATGTTTCCTCCTGCCAACCCGGAACTGAAACCGGAAAAACTAATCAACTATGAACTTTCCTATTCACAACGTCTGCTGGAGGGGGCATTGTCCTACGGAGTCAGCCTTTACTATATCAATGGCGACAATCTGATTATGTCAAACGGACTCTTTCCTCCATTGAATATCAATTCCGGAGAGATAGAGAATTGGGGAGTTGAAACGAATATAGGCTACCACATCAATTCACACTGGAATGTGAACGCTAATTATAGCTGGTTGCACATGGAGAATCCCGTTCTTGCTGCTCCCGAACATAAATTGTATGCAGGGGCGGACTATACTTCCGGACGTTGGAGTATATCGACTGGAGTACAATATGTGAAAGGACTTTATACTTCTGTTGTAAAGGGTAGCGAGCAACAGGATCATTTTGTTTTATGGAATCTTCGTGGGAATTATCGTGTCTGCCGTTTCGCTAACCTCTTCATAAAAGGAGAGAACCTGCTGGCACAGCGTTATGAAATAAATGCAGGTTATCCCATGCCCAAAGCTACGTTTATGGGTGGTATTAATTTGAACTTTTAAATAATAAAATGATATGGAATCAACTACTGTAAAACTCTATTCGCTGAATTACGGCAATGTGAGAACTTATCTGGCAGCCTCGTTATTCATCGTTGGCAACATCCTTTTTCCCCAATTTTTTCATCTCATACCGCAAGGAGGAATAACCTGGCTGCCTATCTATTTCTTCACACTGATCGGAGCTTATAAGTACGGATGGAAAGTCGGTCTGCTGACTGCTGTTCTTTCCCCTATTATCAACTCCTTACTTTTTGGTATGCCGATGCCGGCGGTGCTGCCTGCTATTTTATTAAAGTCCGTATTGCTCGCCATTGCTGCCGGTTGGGCCGCACAACGTTTCGGACGTATCTCCATCCCGGTATTGGTTGGCGTGGTACTTACCTATCAAGCTGTGGGGACATTGGGAGAGTGGATAGGTAATTTCTACAATGCCGTTCAGGATTTCCGCATTGGAATTCCCGGAATGTGCCTGCAAGTATTCGGAGGTTATTTATTCATTAGATATTTGATTCGCAAATAACTTCCTTATCAATAACCGCTTTTCCCTGAAAAGAGTTATAAGCCTTGAAAAAGAAAGTTCTCCTCTGTTATAGATACCCATAACAGAGGAGAACTTTTTTAAATACAACGTATCTATTCGCTTTTTATTTATCAATCTTCTTCGTCATCTTCCAGTTCAGCAGAGGGATTGCCTCCTTCTTTAGCATACCTGCTCGGACTCATCTTATAGTATTTTTTGAATACTTCCCGAAAATATTTAGTTTCAGAAAATCCAACCATGTCTGAAATCTCATTAATAGCATATCTACCCTCTTTCAGTAATTCGGTAGCACGTTTCAAACGCATCACCCGAATAAACTCTGTCGGAGACTGTCCCGTCAATGCTTTCAATTTACAATAGAAACTGGTACGGCTCATGCCACTTGATTCACAGAGCACATCAACGGAAAATTCAGGGTTGTTTATATTCTCATCCACGATTTTCTTAGCATTTGATATAAACTTCCAATCAAGGCTGTTAGTACCGTTTGCAGATGGAACCATTGATTTCGCTTCTATATCCAGATTGGCATATCTCATGCGCAACAGTTCCCGGTTTGCCAACAGATTAGCGATATTCGCCCGTAATATTTTCACGCTGAAAGGTTTGATGAGATATTCGTCCGCACCAATCGACAGTCCATCCAGAATATTATTTTCTTCTCCCAAAGCAGTGAGCAACAACACAGGAATATGTGAAATTTCAATATCACTTTTGATAGCCACACACAATTCATCTCCCCGCATCTCTGGCATCATGATATCAGAAAGAACCAGTTCCGGCCAATATTCTTTGATAATAATCAATGCTTCCTTTCCGTTAGCGCAAGCTTGTACATTATATATAGAAGACAATGAACTGACCAGATAGGAGCGTAGCTCATCATTGTCTTCTACAACAAGAATCCGTCGTAAATTTGGATCATCTATCGTAGCGGTTGTCTTTGCCGGTACATTCGGAGCGGGCAGTACAGGAGCCAACGCCTCAAATTTAGAAGATGCTTCGTCACTGATACTTTGAGAAGTCTTATTCTTTTTCGGAAAAACAATTTTGATTGTCGTACCTTGATGTTCGACACTATCTACACTAATTTTACCTCCATGAAGGCTCACCAGTTTTCCTACCAACATTAATCCGATACCACTACCCGTCACTTTAGAGTTAATAGCATTGCTGGCACGGAAATGAAGCTTGAACAACTTACTTTGTTCACTGGCAGGAATACCTATACCTGTATCCTTGATTATCACTTTCCATGAATCATTCGTATCGGACACGGAAATGCTGACCTTTCCATTTTCCGGAGTATATTTTAGCGAGTTCGATATTATATTCTTCAAAATAGAATCCATCTTCTCCTTATCAAACGATACATTCATATAGCTGAAAGTACTCTCGTATGTATATTCAATACGCCTAATGGCAGCATAAGAAGAGAATGAATTATATATTTCATTCATATAGGTATTCAACTCATACTCGGAAACACTCATTTTAGAGGAATATACATCCGTTCGCTCAAAATTAATCAGATTGCTGACCAGTCGTAAAAGAACTTCCACATTCCTCAATGCAATGTTCGTACGAGTTATTCCATTGTCGGTAAGCGTCTCTTCTTCCAATAATTCCTCCAAAGGTGCTTTTATTAAAGTTAATGGAGTACGTATATCATGGGCCGTATTGATGAAGAACTGCGTTTTTTCATCAGATATATTCTTTTGTTTTCTTAGATTTATCACACGTAGAACAAAATAAAATCCCCCTATTACCAACAGAATATAACACAAGATAGCCCACCAACTCGACCAAAAAGGTTGCGTGATGATAATTTTCATAGCACGTTCCTGAAAAACAATGTCATGTTCTTCTCTGGATATAGCACGTACATGAAGAATATATCTACCTGGAGGCAAATTGGTAAAACGAATCAAATTATTTGCTCCCGGTTGAGTCCATTTCTCATAAAAGCCTTCTAATTTCCATGAATATAGTGCATTTCCGGGAGAATCATAATTGATTGTAGAAACTTCAAATGAAAACGTATTCTCATCATAAGCCAGCTCTAATACATCTGTCTCATCGATACTTTTCTGTAAAGGAGAATCCTTGACACCCGGATAAACAGGTTGATAAGACAGATGAAAGTCGCTAAATACCAATCTGGAGAACTTATAATCCGGGAATTTCACATTCATCGGAAGTTCAATTGCTCCATCCGTACTACCGAATACAAAGTTTTTATTTTTACGCACCGTTCCTGCCGCTGCGTTAAAGTATGCAGGCAACAAGCCTTCTCCTCTAGTCCAATTACGAAATATCTTTTCTTTAGTATGAAAACAGGTTATTCCGTTCTCTGTACTCATCATTATACGTCCATCTACTTCCGGCAATATTGTAAATATTCTATTTGAAACTAAAGCAGAATTATCAGAAAAATAATGTTCGAAAGTCTTATCTTGAGGATTATAGATAAATACTCCCATACCATTTGTCCCGATATATAACAACCCATTATCTGCCTGATAAAGCGTATTAATATAAGTGATTCCTATCTCCATTTCAATATACTGATATTCACCAGTATTTCGATTCAATAAATACAAGCCAGCAGCAGTTCCGATCCACATATTATCTTTGTCTTTTTCAACAATGGATGTAATGGAATTCAATCCCGGATATAGACGCGCACTGTTGGTCTCCAGATTAAAACATTTTAGATTATAATATCCTCCCGACCAGATATGTCCTCTTGAATCTTTAACTATATCACGAATATATTTATCCGGACGCATATTGACGTGAGAAAGAAGGTAAGGAGAGAAGTATTCAACTGATAGCGTTTCTTTATTTATTTTATAAATGCCGGAAGTATATCCTCCTGCCCATATAATGCCAGGAGCCACTTCACATAAAGTAATAAATATATGATTCTTGTCCTTTAGTTGATGATTAAAAGAGCTTAGAAATGAATGCCACTGACCTGTTTTTGAATTATAAAGACTAATACCATTACTAGTTCCAAACCACAGATCACCTTCATGATCTTCGATAACCGCTTGTACCTGATCATTGATTAATGACTGTGCATTACCCATAGCATGTTTCATCCAATGATAATTTTCATAGCGATTATCAATCACTGTAATTCCTGTTGGATAATTAGCAAGCCATATCCGCTTTTCTTCATCTACAAAAACATCATTGATATTATTTCCATTCATTTCATTATAACTCTGATAATTAGCAATAATGTAATCTTCCAGTTCACAGGTATTTACGTTAACTTTATACACCCCCATTCCTTCCGTTGCAATCAGTAACTCTGTTTCATTCAATGGGCTGATACGAGCTATGTTTACATCACTAAGATCAGCGTCCGGACGTATAATTTCCTGTGTATTCATATCGTACACAAAAACTCCTCTTTCAAATGAACCAATGAACAATCTTTTTAATTGCCGATGAAAATACAGTTCACTCACCTGTGCATGAAAATAGTCCAGTGTTTCAACAGGCATGGTCTCTAAAATACCATTCTCCAGTTTGACATATCGTACGCCCGTCTCCGTTGCTATAAAGAAATGGTGCTCATCTACTTGTTCTATTGCCGTAATACTACTATGCAATACATTGGGAAATCGAACTATATGAGCATCTTTAATATTATACAGCAATACAGTATCTTTACGACATATCCAGATATTATCATTGCGATCCAGATAACCACAACTTATTGCTTCAGAGGTATCCGGTAATTTATATACCATTTTGAAATCGTCTCTGTCGGCTTCGTATTGAAAGACTCGTCCTTGTTTGCCAACCACCCATATACCGATATGTGGTTCTGTATATAACCATCCCAAACGTATGGGAGCATCCAAAATAGTGCCTTCTTTATTTAATTTATAGTGTTTTATATCTTTACCGTTGTATCGGTCCATCCCTTCATTTGTAAGAAACCACATATAGCCCTGAGCATCTTTCTGAATATTGAATATCCGGCGATTGCTCAAGCCATCTTCTATTCCTATATATTTGTATGTTTGTGCTGTAACCCAAACAGGAAAAAAGAGAAGAATATATACAATGTATTTCATATAAATAGTTGTTTTTTAAACTACTTCTAACGATCATATAAACATAACAGTTAACGAAACTAGACAAAAACAATGACAAATGCAAAGAAATAGGAGAGATTCTACAAGAAAACATCTATTTAGAAACATTTTTATTTCCAAAGTTGATTATTTACTTTGCGAAGTTGATTTATCTGAAAGTGTTCTTTTGCTATATGTTATAATTAGCGCATGTTTTGTTTTTGTTAATTTAACTAATCAGATTTGATTCCAGTTTCTTCTTATAGACCCATATACTTATTGTAAAATAAATAAGTGCCTGTATCCAGAGAGTTATATATTCCGGTCTGATATCAGCCATACTGGCTCCCATAGAATTCAGTTTCACAAAAGCGAGTGTGCCTAGTGCAGCTGGGAAAATGTAATGGACTACTTTCCAATACCAGGGCATTAGTTCCATTGGATAGGAAACGCCGGAAAGAAAGATTAATCCTACGGAGAAGAAGGCGATCATGAGTAGGGGAGCTTCAGAATCCGTAAAATACCTGGATGCAGCCAATCCCAAGAAAGAAGTTGCCATCAAATATGGAATCAATAATAGTACGATGTACAATCCGTTTCCAATATTGGGGATACTGAAAAAGTGAGGGAGCAAGCCTAATAGAAAAAAGGCAAAGATGGCATAAAGAGCACAGTACACGGACGTTTTTCCTGCCACTATACGAATGGCAACTCCCCAGCCATACCCAAAAGGAGTATATGCGCGGATTCCTTTACTACTGTATTCTTCTCCGGTCACCATGCCAATAACCATCAGTAAGGTCTGGAAAATTATAATCATCATGACTGCCGGAATAAGATAGGAACCATACCCTTCGGTATAATTGTAGAGTGCAGTGCCTTCCACATTAATCGGTTTCGCCATAGCTACGGCAAGCAATCCTTGTGGTGGAAGAAACACCGCTTCATCTGGCCGGTATTTATCATTAATAGCCAACATGACACGTGAAGAAGCACCTTGCAAAGCTTCGAAATACAAGAAGGCATCAGTAGTTGCATAAAGGGAAAATACGGCTTCATCTCCCCGGAACACCCGTTCCTCAAAGTCATGAGGCAGATAGAGTATTCCCTGTACTTTGCCTTCTTTCATCCATTCTTTTGCTTCATGATAGTCCATAGCCTGACTGGAAATCTCTGCCTGGGGAGTAGCATCCAGCCAACGGATAAAATCACGGCTCAATTCACTGTGCGAATTGTCGACTACGGCAACAGGTACATCGGTTACAATATTCGGTGCATACATATAATTGTAGAGTAATCCGTAGACAAAGATTCCTCCCATCAACACAAGCAGAACTGCATAACTGGTACTGATAGCTAGAAATTCACGACGAATGATGAATGACAACTGTTGTAACTTACTTAATGTTTTCATACTTATGACTTTCTATAGCTCGTTTTAAATGAGGAAGCAGCGACAGGGCCAGCAACGGGAAGATACAGAGTATCACAGCCGACGGCCAAAGATGGATAAACCCACCGCCTCCATAGAGCATGGTTTGCATCATTTCCGTAAAATGACGGACAGGGAACAAATTGGAAGCATCCCTCACCAACGGATACATATTGGGAACCGGAAAGGTTACTCCGGACAAAGTAGCCCCCAGAGAACCTACCATAGAAACTACACTTATAACCAACGATATTGCCGGAAACAGCGAGAATAAAAACAGCCCTAAAGCCTGCGTCGCAATGATGAAAAGCACGGTCATGATATTCATTAACCACCAACTCCCTTGAAAAGGGATATGCAGAATACCGAACATGACATAATTAGCTAACCACCCTATCAATATATATATAATGGTATAAGGCAATAACTTACCCAAAACAGCAGTTACTATATTGCCTTTAGCAGTCGTCAACCAATCATTTGCTGTACGGAACTTAATTTCAATACCGACCGTATAGACAGTAATCAACAAGATCAAGACTTGAAACAAAACAAAGAAAAAGGGCTGACTCAAATATACCGAATAATCTAAACTTGGATTATATATCGGATGGTTATTAGCCTGTACGGGTAATAAAAAGGTGGTAATCTGATCCTGTTCTACTCCGAGTGCCATCGCTTGCATCACCACAGGAGAAAGAGCCACCGGAGCTAAGGAAGTTTCGAATGCCGCCATCAACTCACCACCTACCGACATTAATGCATAATGATAATAGTAGGAGAGTGTTGCATTCTTTCCGGTAATCGCATTCTGTTCAAATTGGGGAGGTATGGAAAGATATCCATAAATCTCTTTCTTTTGCACAGATTCACGGGCAGCTGCTTCATTTACAAAATGCTTTGTCACTTTAAAAGTTGGTACGGCAGAAATATTCCTGACTATCGTCCGGGAAGTAGCAGTATTATCCTGATCGACAATACCAATAGGAATGTTTTCCATCTGTCCGTTACCAAAGATCGTAGCCATAAAGAAAAGGGTGAACAATGGCAAGACAATGCAGACACCAAAATAAAGGCGCCGTGAAGTCATTCGCCGCCACTCTCTGAGCAGTACGGAACGAAAAGGGGAATATGTTTGTGATTCATCCATTCTCTGGTTTATTTGATGTCGATTAATCTAAAGTCAATAACACGGACATGCCGGGACGCAAGTCATCCACCTTTTGGGTTGGACGGGCATGAATCTCAAAGGTACGTAAGTCATAACTTCCGGTTTGCTTGGTTGATTTCCAGGTAGCAAAACTGCCTAGCGGACTAATATAATAGATTTTGAATTCAATATTTTTTTTACCGATAGCGGGCACATCCGCAACAAATGTTTCGTCCATTTTAAATTGCGGCATCAGATCTTCACGCACGTTAAGAACAACATGTATATCATCCATCACCACCAAATTCATAATGGGAGTTCCCGGTGCAACCAACTCTCCACGTTTAGGGAAGATTGTTGCTATCTGACCGTTTTCCGGAGCGGTCAACCGAGCATCGACCAGCAAAGCCGAGACTTCATCCACTGTGCTTCGAGCAGCATCCACCATGCTGGCAGCAGACGCTTTATCTTCTTTTTGTGCACCATCTACAGCCATCTGATACTGTTCATAGGCAGCACGTTCGGCTGCTACAGCCGCTTTATACATAGCTTCTACTTCATCCTTTCTTTGAGAAGTAATGACACTGTCCTTATATAAAGTAAGAATACGGTTGTAAGTTGTCTGGGCGAGAGTAAGATCGCTCTTCGTTTTATTCCATAATTGCAGTGCAGTAGCCACGATCTGACGACGGGTTCCGGCATCTATTTTCTTGTTCTGTTGTACTGCCACCTGTTCCAAGGCATTCACTTGTTGATACTTGGCATGTACTTCAGGGCTATTAATGACGACAAGAGTATCTCCCCGGTGTACCCAGTCTCCCTCCTGAACGAAGAAAGTGTCGATACGGCCGGGAAGTTTCCCACTGATACGGATTTCTGTTGCTTCAGCTTGTCCTTGCAAGACCAGCGGCTGTTTATGCATTAATATAACTCCCAAGCCGGTGAAAATACCGACAGCCAGAAGAATGATGACAAAAGCCCATGATAGGGTTTTACTAGTTGGTTTCATTGTTTGTTACGGTTTAG
>ENA-ORTP01002136-ORTP01002136.1-human-gut-metagenome-genome-assembly--contig:-NODE-2136-length-17399-cov-3.255766_pt1 | contig 17399 bp, 15 predicted proteins | sample MGYA00241913_ERZ509190 | MGnify/ENA primary metagenome ERZ509190 (study PRJEB26280, sample SAMEA2338839) | human gut metagenome | biome: human gut; feature: human-associated habitat; material: faeces...
AAATGCCGTCTGTGCAGTATTTCTGGTTGGCGTTATATTTGATGACGATTCCTTCGTTAAGATAAGGACGGTTGACCGGGTCCGCCATGTCGGTATGGTTAGGATGGATGGCATGGGCATTGTCGGCAGAAACCATGAAGCCTTTGGCCAGCTGCACAAGATAATCCTCATAATCATAACCGAGGAAGGCGTTGATTCGCATTAAAGTATCATATAAGAAGGTGGAGGCAGCGCCCTGTCTGGTGGAACTGCCGACTTCTTCGTTGTCCAGAAGACAGTAGAGGGAAATATGTTTGTTTTTGTCTCCCCGGAGGAATCCCTGCAGAGTGGAAAAGGCACATTGCAGATCATCCAGCCGTCCGCTGGACACAAATTCATCGGATGCGCCCCAGACAGTTCCCGGCTGACGATTGTAGAGGAAAAGATCATGTCCTAAAATGGAGTCTTCCGGGACGCCGGCGGCTTCGGCAATGGTTTGAAAGAAGGTATCCTTTGCCGTAATGTCCCCATAGAGCGGCAGCATATCTTTTTGGGCGTTGTATTTGTAGCCATCGTTGACTTCCCGGTTCATGTGGATAGCCAGATTGGGAATCAGAACAAGATCCCGGTCCACGTTGACCAGTTTGGTTACATATTGTGTGCCTTCTTTAACCACCACCCGACCGGCGATGGATAAAGGACGGTCAAACCATGGCGCGCAGAGCATACCGCCATAGCGTTCAACGTTTAATTTGATATAATGATTCTCCACCGGCATTTCCGGATTTTCCTTGATTTTAAAAGTAGGAGAATCACTGTGGCTGGCAGAAATACGGTAGCCTTCGCTTTCTTCTTCCGGAATGGTAAAGGCGATCAGAGAAGAAGCATTTCGGGTCACAAAGTAAGATCCCCCTTTTTCCAGTTTCCATTTTGCTTCTTCGGTCAGTTCGGTAAACCCGTGGGCGCGCAGGATTTCTGCCGCCGAGGCCTGTGCGTGAAAACAACTGGGACTGTTTTTCAGAAAAGCCAGAAGTTCTTCAGTGATTTGTTTATACATTGTGTATCCCTCCATAGAAAGTGTGTGAAAAACAATAAACGGTATGATTGCTGCATCATAAAACAGGCAAAACAAAAAAAGAGTATGGGAAAAAGAAGACGGTCATGTCAGCATGACCGCCTTGGCAAAAAGGATAATGGCAAAGCCTTTAAAGTTCTTCTTCTCCGTAAAGTTCATTCAAAAGCCGGGCAATGAACGTACGCGGCAAAAGAACGGGCAGCCCGCAGGCAGAATGAATATCCTGTTTCATTTGTTTGCTGTATCCCATACAGTCAAGCAGAGCAAAGGAAAAATCCTTGTCTGCCAGACCGGAAGCTTTTTCACCCATCTGATGCGCCTCGCAATAAGGAGAAGCAACGACCGGAAAAATGCGGATCTGACTTTTGGCAAACCAGTGGCTGACCTGCGTAACCTGTGCCTGATCGGGAACGAACAAAGCGATTGGCTTCTTCCCGGTGAGTTTTTGGACTAACCCATGCAAGATCGGCTGAGGTGTGATCAGCGGGCGGTTGTGCTCAAATTCCGGAAATTTTCCGGTGCAGAGTAAAACGGTAGCCTGTACGCCGTCCTGTTCTGCGCGATAGATACATTCCTGTACAAGCGGAATGACGGCCTGTTCGGACATGGTTACCTGAGAACCATCCCGCATGCGGGAAACCAGAACAGAATCTCCCGGAGCAGGGGCAAATTTCTGTGCAGCTTCTTCATAAGAATAAGGATCCAAGGCGCCATATTCCTGCAACTGAATATTGGGGGCAAGCAAAGGGCGGAGATCATCGGTGATGTCTGTTCTTGGCGATTGCCCGATGGTAATTGCGCCAATTCTGATTTTGGCGTCAGCGGCAGGACAGCCCGCGCTAGTCATTTTTCATGGAGCCAAAGGTCTGGAAAATCTTCAGGTCTCCATAAAGTTTAAGCAGACGCTGGTATTCTTCTTCATCATAGAAAGAACAGGCGCCCTGTCCGTACACTTTTGCCACTTCGATGGCGAAGCGGGCGGCAGATTCGATGGCCATTGGCTGGCTTGCCCCGGTAGCGCAGCCGGCAACAGGCTGTTCTGTAGTGATGGCAACGCCGACAACAGGAACATCCGTGGCGGTGGCTGGCTGAAGAATACTGTTCAGATGATAAACATCATTGCCATAAGGGGTAATGTCCTGCTGAGCCAGAGGGAAAACTGCCGGAAGACTTCCGGTTACCTGTGACATGATGGCCAGAAGATCTGCGCTGGTTTTCAGGATATAGCCCTCTTTTACGGTAGGGGAGATGGCAAAGCCATTTACATTGATGACCTGATTTCCCTTGGTCGTATCAATAGAAAGAATGGCGTCCATGCGCTCGTCTACATCTTTGGCATTGCAGGTGGCCATATCAATCGGAGAGTTCATAAAAGGAACAGGTTTATGATCCTGTGTAGGGGCGTCCGGACAGATGTGGGTGGCAATAATAACATCTCCTTTTAACACATCGCCGTTTGTGTGCATTTCTGCAAGTTTTAATCCGGCAGCCACAGCGGCAAGAGCGCCGTCGCCGTCAGAAACGAATCCGGTCATGGTCGGACGGGCGCCCAGTCCGCCGAGACGTCCGATGATTCCGAGAGTAGGCGCCGATCCGCCAACGGTTTTTCCTTCCGATCCGGCAATCAGGATCTTGATGCTGTCGGTTTTGCCCCGTTCTCCGGTTACGGTTTCCATGGAGACTTCCGTTGCTCCCCGTTCTTTCAGCAGATCGATGATTTCCTTTCCGTTGGCCTGCGGCTTATCCATCAACTCGAAAACTTCCAAAATTTGCTTTAATACCATGGTGTTCCTCCTTAAATAAATACGTATATTAAAGATAGTTTACAACGAGAAGAAAAAAAGTCAATGACTTTTAGAAAGAAAAAGCCAAAAAAACGAATAAAAAATGAAAATTCTTTCATAATAGGGCACAATGTGGAAGAGAATAACTTGATTTTTTACTCGTTATTCAGTATAATTTTAATATAATAATGAAAGGTGGAAATGTTGAAGTTTCACAAAATAAGGAGGAAAGAAGATGAGGAAAAAAATTCTTACCATGATCCTCGCCGGAGCGGTGGCTGTAACAGCTCTGACAGGATGCGGCGGTGCCAAAAAAGAAAGCAGCACGGAAGCTTCGCAGGAAACGACTAAGATCGTAAACAAGGAAGCAAAAATTGAAGTGCCGGAAGAAGTGACGAAAGGCGGCGAACTGAATATCGCCCTGACTTCTTCTCCAAAGAATCTGGATCCGGTGAAATATACCGGAACCTATGAGTCACAGATTATTTATCAGGTTTGTGATACGGTGGTGAATTACAACAAGGAACTCAGTGAGATCGTTCCTGGTCTGGCTACAGATTGGAAAATCAGCGACGATGGTATGGAATATACATTTACCATTCGTGATGATGTTTATTTCCAGCCGGGCAAATATCAGGACGGAAGAAAAATGACAGCAGAAGACGTGGCGTATAACATGAACCGTTCTGCAAAAGAGTCTGCAATGAATCGTCTGGATATGCTTGATCATGCGGAAGCCATCGATGACACCCATGTGAAAGCAACCTTAAAGGCGCCAAGCGCAGTATTCCTGACTGCTCTTACCAATGCCGGAAATGCCGTTGTTCCAAAAGAAGAAGTAGAAGGATGGGGCGATGAATTTGGCAACCATCTCGTAGGAACAGGTCCTTATGCCATGGAAAAATTTGAGTTGGACAGACAGACAACTTTAAAGAAAAATGATAAATATTTCCTGGGCGAACCAAATCTTGATACGGTAGTCTTTAAAGTGATCACTGACGCCAACCAGGAAGTGAATGCATTAAGAACCGGCGATGTGGATATTGCAACGCAGCTTACGGGAGAAACTGTAAAACTGGTGGCTGAGGATGAAACCGTAAATCTTTTACAGAAACCGGGTATCCAGATCAGTTATGCATACTTTAATATGAAGAATGGCCCGACTGCGGATCCTAAGGTAAGAGAAGCGCTGATTAAAGCCGTGAACTATGAAGAACTGGCCGCTGGTGTATTCCAGTACGGAGAAGGAGAATCTGCTTGTCTTCCGCTGCCAAAGGCATCCTGGGGTTATGATCCGGCTGTTGAAGCAGACGTACCGGCTTACGATCCGGAAGGCGCTAAAGAACTTCTGGCAGAAGCAGGATATGGCGATGGATTTACTTTAAATATGTACATTACCAATGAAACCTTCCGTCAGAAAGCGGCAACGATCCTGCAGTCCTACTGGCAGCAGATCGGTGTGGATTTAAAGATCAACACGGTAGAATGGGGAACATTCAGTGAAACAGGTTCTTCAGGAAAAGCCGATGTCTTTGCCATGGCATGGTCCTGGTATCCGGATCCATACTTCTTCTTTGATAAGATGTTCGCAACTTCTGCCATTGGTACATTAGGTAATGGACAAAGTTACAGCAATCCGGAAGTGGATAAACTTCTGGCAGAAGCGCTGGTTGTCACAGACCAGAATGAAAGAGCAGAGATCTATAAACAGGCACTGAAACTGATCACCAAAGATAATCCTGGTGTGTTCTATGGTAACCCACTGGAAAACATGGGAATGAGCCCAAGAGTACAGGATTTCAATCAGCGTTCCGATGGAGTAATCAAGTTATTCACAGAAGAAGAGAACGTTTGGGTGGTTCAATAAGCACCGTCAACGACGGAAGAAAGATCGGCCTGAGAAAGGTCAGATGACAGGAAGGCGGACGTAGTTTGCTACGTCCGTCTTTTAGATGCTTCAAAATAAAGAAGGATTGTCAAAGAAACCCGGTGAAAAACAAAGAGAAAATGGTGGTGAACATATTTTGTTAAAAACAATACTTAAACGAGCATTACAAAGTATCCCTACATTGCTGGTGGTCATCACCTTTACCTTTATTTTGACACGTATGATTCCAGGTAATCCGGCTCTGACTATGCTGGGACCACAGGCGCCGAAGGAGTCTGTGGAAAAACTGGAAGAAGAACTTGGCCTGAATAAAAGTAAAGGGGAACAGTATCTGATTTATCTGAAACAGATTGCAAAAGGAGATTTTGGAAGATCCTACTCCTACAACCAGACTGTGGTGGAACTGATTAAAGAAAGAATTCCCAATACGCTGGTGATTACCATGACCAGTTTGCTGATCGCTCTGGTGCTGGGCATGATCGTCGGCATCGTATCGGCAGTGAAACAATATTCTATTCTGGACTATGTCTTCATGATCCTTGCCCTCGTCGGCGTGTCCATGCCGATCTTCTGGCTGGGTCTGATGCTGGTTCTGGTCTTCAGTGTAAATCTTGGATGGCTTCCGGCCATGGGCATGGGAAGCGCGGCAAAAGGAATGTGGGATGTGATCAGTCACATGATTTTGCCATGCTTTTGTCTTTCTACGATTCCTATGGCGACTTTCGCCAGAATTACCCGTTCCAGTATGCTGGAAGTGGTACATAACGACGCAGTCAAGGCGCTGCGCGCAAGAGGATTACGAGAAGGCGTGGTCATCTGGAAACATGCGTTGAAAAACGCTCTTCCGCCTATCGTTACCGTTCTTGGTTTACAGATTGCCTCTGCGTTTACCGGGGCAATTTTAACAGAGAGTATTTTCTCCTGGCCGGGAATGGGGACGCTGATCGTCAGCGCCATTGATAACCGGGATTATGCCCTGATCCAGGGGGTTGTCCTGTTTACGGCAATCGTGTTTGTTGTGATTAATCTGATCGTAGACATCGTCTACACCATTATCAATCCAAAAGTAAATTATGCAGGAGGGAAAGGAGGACAATGATGGCGGAAAAAGAGAAGAAAAAGAATATGACGCTGGATGCGGACGCCCATGCGCAGCTCATAAAAAAAGAACGTCGGGCGAATAATGTGTGGAATAAATTACGCAGAAACAAAACAGCCATGATCGGTCTGACCATCGTGGTCGTGATGATTGTCCTTGCGCTTTTTGCTCCGTTGATCGCAACCCATGATCCTAATGCGATCAAACCGTCGGAGACCTATCTGGGTCTGGGAGAAAACGGACATATTTTTGGAACAGATGAATTTGGCCGGGATTTATTTTCCCGTGTAGTCTATGGCGCCAGAATCTCTCTGATCGCAGCCATTGGCGGGACCTTTGTGGGCGCAGTGATCGGAATCATCCTTGGATTGATCGCCGGATATATGGGCGGCGCAGTGGATGCGGTCATCATGCGTTTAATGGATGGTATGCTGGCTTTTCCTTTTGTTTTGCTGGCCATTATCCTCATGACAATTTTAGGATCCGGACTGCAGAATGTTATTTTGGCTATTGGAATCGGAAATGTTCCAAGCTTCTCCCGCGTAGTCCGGGGACAGGTACATATTGTAAAAAATGAGGAGTATTGTAACGCGGGAAGGGTAATCGGCGTATCCAATCTTCGTATGTTGTTTTGCCATATTCTTCCCAATACAGTTTCTCCGATTATTGTCTATGCAACATTAAATGTGGCCGGCGCAATTATTTCCGAGGCAACACTGAGTTTCCTTGGTCTGGGAATTTCCCAGCCGACAGCTTCCTGGGGAAATATCCTGCGTGCAGGAAAAGACTGTCTGAATACAGCGCCGCATATTGCAACAATTTCGGGTATTTTCATCCTGGTGACCGTACTTGGATTCAACCTCTTCGGCGACGGTGTTCGTGATGTACTGGACCCTAAAATGAAGAAGTAAAATAGAAAGGATGAGAAGATGAGCCAGAATTTACTTACAGTAAAAGATTTAAAAACCTATTTCTTTACGGCAAGTGGAGTTTCCAAAGCAGTGGACGGCGTAAACTTTACACTGGAAAAAGGAAAAACGATGGGAATAGTTGGCGAATCCGGTTCCGGGAAAAGTGTGACGGCTTCTTCCATTATTCGCCTTCTTCCCAAAATCGGAAGAATCGTAGAAGGAGAAATTGAGTTTCAGGGAAAAGACGTGCTGAAGCTGAATAAGAAAGAACTGCTGAACTATCGGGGAAAAGATATTGCAGTTATTTTTCAGGATCCGATGACTTCTTTGGACCCTGTATTTAAAATCGGAAATCAGATGGTGGAAATGATTTGCGCTCACCAGGATATTTCCAAAGAAGAGGCGCGGAAAACGGCCATAGAAGCGCTGAAAAAAGTGGGAATCCCGCAGCCGGAAAAACGTATGGAGTCCTATCCTTACGAATTATCCGGCGGAATGTGCCAGAGGGTGATCATTGCCATGGCGGTGTGCTGTAAACCGAAGCTGATCATTGCCGATGAGCCGACGACGGCTCTGGATGTAACGGTACAGGCCCAGGTGCTTGAACTTTTGCAGGAATTACAGGATGAGATGGATACCTCCATCCTTCTGATTACCCATAACATGGGTGTGGTCTGGCAGATGTGCGATACCGTTATGGTCATGTATGCCGGAAAAACCGTGGAGTATGCAGATACAAAGGTGTTGTACGCCAATCCGATGCATCCTTATACATGGGGACTGCTGGATTCCGTACCAAAATTAAGTGATGGAACAAAATCGCAGTTAAAGGCTATTCCTGGAGCGCCGCCGGATCTGCGTCTGACAGGACAATGCTGTAACTTCTATAATCGTTGTCCATATGCCCAGGAAATATGCAGGCAGGAAGTCCCGGAACTGATTGAGCTGGAGCCGGGTCATTTTGTGGCCTGCCACAGACAGAAAAAAGACAGTACTCTGGTGAGAGGAGAGGTGAACCAAAATGGATGAAAAAAAAGTAATGCTAAAGGTCAGAAATCTCACCAAAGAGTTTAAGATCCGAGGAAAAAAGCTGGGAGAAAAGCCACAGATTCTCCATGCGCTGTCTGACGTTTCGGTAGATATTTACGCCGGAGAAACCCTCGGAGTTATCGGTGAGTCCGGATGTGGAAAATCAACTTTTGGAAAATGTCTGGTACAGTTGCATCAGGCGACATCCGGAACCGTAGAATATGAAGGAAGAAATATCTTTGCCTTAAAAGGAGAAGAATTAAAGAATCTGAAACGGGATATTCAGATGGTTTTCCAGGATCCGTTTTCTTCACTGGATCCACGAATGACCGCCGGAAAACTGGTGGAGGAACCAATGATCGTCCACAATATTGTGAAGGATAAAAAAGAACGGGCGCAAAGAGCGTTAAAACTTCTCCAGACCGTAGGTCTGGATGTACAGCATGTACATCGTTATCCACACGAATTTTCCGGAGGGCAGAGACAGCGAATCAATATTGCCAGAGCCCTGTCTCTGGCGCCGAAACTGGTGGTCTGCGATGAACCGGTTTCCGCACTGGATGTGTCTATTCAGGCGCAGGTACTGAATCTGCTGAATCAGCTTCAGAAAGAATATCATCTGACCTATGTTTTTATTTCCCATGACCTGAGCGTCATCAAACATATCAGCGATCGTATTGCCATTATGTATCTGGGAAGGATCGTGGAACTGTGTGAAGCAGAGGCCATTTACAAAAATCCGCTGCATCCGTATACGAAAGCGCTTCTGTCCGCTATTCCGCCGGAATCGCCGTTTGAACAAAAAGAAAGAATCGTTCTTTCCGGAGAAATTCCAAGTCCGATTGGCGAACAGGTTGGCTGTCCGTTGGCAAAACGTTGCCCAAAATGCACAGAACGCTGTATGAAAGAGATTCCGCAGTTAAAAGAAAAGGAAAACGGCCATAAGGTTGCCTGTTTCTTATATGAATAATGCCCATAAAGGATGATGGGGAAAGGAGAGGAAAAAGAATGAGTAAAGTAACGAGAGAAGATGTGGTAAAAATCGCCCGGGAAAAACTTGGCGAACTGGTTTCTCTGACTTCAGAGTTAATTAAAATTCCCAGCGAGAATCCAATCGGAACCCAGCGGGATGTGATAGATTTTGTCAAAAACTATTTAAAAGACGCAGGGATTGCCTTCGAAGAAGTTGGCTGTAATCCGGATTATCCCTGTGTGGTTGCCAAAATGGGAAAAGAAGACGGATTCAGTATCATCCTGAACGGCCATGTGGACGTTGTGCCGGCAGGAGACCGGAATCAGTGGGATTTTGATCCGTTTTCCGGAGAAATCACAGATAAATGCATTCTGGGAAGAGGAACGTCGGATATGAAAGCCGGTGTTGCCGGTATCTTGTTTGCCATGAAGATTCTGGCAGAATCCGGCGCTGATTTACAGGGAAATATCCGTCTGCATATTGTGTCTGATGAGGAAAGCGGTGGAGAATACGGAAGCAAATGGCTTTGTGATAACGGGTATGCAGAAGATGCCGATGCCTGTCTGGTAGCAGAGCCGACAACCCACAGTACCATTGAAATCGGACAAAAAGGAAAGATAGACCTGATTCTGAAATCCTATGGAAAATCTGCCCATGGAAGTCTTGCGGGACACAAAGGGGAAAATGCCATTTTAAAAATGGGCAAGGTGCTGGAGCATATCGATAAGCTTTGCCAGATTGAAGGAAAATACGGAGAAAATCAGAAACAGGCGCTGATCAATTCCAAGATTATTGCGGAAGATAAAAATGGCGCAGGTACCGGAGAAGTGATCGATCATGTATCGGCCAATGTGGGATTGATTTCCGGAGGAACCCGTCCGAATATGGTACCGGATTACTGTGAAGTCACTGTTGATCTTCGCCTTCCTCTGGGGGTAACCGTAGAAGAAGTGGAGAAACAGATTCAGGAAATGCTTGCGGAAAGCGGCGTTTCCGGTGTGGAATATGAACTGGGATGCACCATGTTGGCTAACTATACAGAAATTGATGCGCCAATCGTAGAAGCCATTAAGAAAAATGCAGAAGCGTTGTGGTGCGATCAGGTACTTCCGGCTTATCAGTGGGCGTCCAGTGACGCGAGAGAGTACAGAGAAAAAGGAATTCCTACGATTCAGTTTGGTCCGTCCAACACGGTGGGGATCCATTCCTATAATGAAACCGTAGATATTGAAGATGTGGAAAAATCAGGTTTGATTTACGTTCAGTCTCTTTGTGATTTACTGGGAATATAAAAAATTATAAAAAATGGCGTCGCAGAAACGCGTGAACCGCGTAACTGCTGACGCCATTTTTTTATGGATTTTTGTTTATTTTCTCCGTTTTGGCGCCGGAGGCATATCCCAGGCAGAGTGATCGGTATGAAGAAGTTTGTGTGCCATGCGGGACAATGGTTTTTCCAGAAATTCATCGTAGACTTTTTTGATTTCCGGATTTTCATGGGAGAACCGCAGGTCGGTTTTGGAATCCAGGAAATACAGGTTTTTCGAGCGAATCTCCGCCATTTCCCGTCCTTCATGGATTGGCTGTCCGCCGCCGCCTACACAGCCGCCAGGGCAGGCCATAACTTCGACGAAGTGATAAAATACCTGGCCTTTACGTACGGCTTCCACCAGTTTACGGGCGTTGCCCAGTCCGCTGACGACAGCCACTTTCAGGGTTGTGCCGGCAATGTCAATGGAAGCTTCACGCCAGCCATCCATGCCCCGGATGTTATAAAAAGCGTCCGGATCAGGGTTTTCACCGGTAACCATATAGTAACTGCTGCGAAGAGCAGCCTCCATCACGCCGCCGGTGGCGCCGAAGATCACACCTGCGCCGGAACCTTCTCCGCATGGAGAGTCAAATTCATCTTCCGGCAGACTGAAGACGTCAATATTCAGCGAACGAAGATAATTGATAAATTCGCGGGTATTTAAAACCACATCCACATCCGGGCCTGTACCGGTGCTGTCCATGGTTGGGAGAGCGCACTCGGCTTTTTTGGCGATACAAGGCATGATGGATACGCTGAAGATGTTTTCCGGATCTTCATGGATCTTGTCGGCAAAATAATTCTTGATGATGGCTCCCTGCATCTGCTGTGGAGATTTGGCGGTAGACAGGCAGTCCACCATATCCGGATACTGGGATTTCAGAAAACGAACCCATCCCGGACAGCAGGAAGTAAACATAGGCCAATGATATTTTTTCGGTTCTTTTAATCTCTCCAGTAATTCACTGGCTTCCTCCATGATGGTCAGATCGGCGGCAAAGGTGCTGTCAAAAACATAATCAAAGCCCATAAGACGCAGAGCGCCGGCCAGACGTTTTGGCGAAGCAAATTTACGGGACAGATGGAAACTTTCCGCCCATGCGGCACGAACGGCAGGGGCCACCTGAACCACCGTCGTTTTTCCTTTGGTGTTTAAGAAACCATTTTGAGAAAATACCGGACGTTTATCATCCCGGCCGGTGAGGGCGCCTACCGGACAGTGGGTGACACATTGTCCGCATAAAGCGCAGTCAGCTTCGGTAATATCCCGGCGTAAGGAAACGTCTACGGTAGTCCGGGAACCGGTTTTGGCAATGTCCCAGACCCGGAGAGACTGTACTTTATCACAGATCTGTATACAGCGCATACATTTAATACATTTACTTTCATCCCGGATCAGCGGGAAATCAGAAGGCCAGGTTCCGTGGGTGATGTGCTGTTTGTATGTACCGACGCCAAATTCCAGTTCGCTGGCAACTTTTTGCAGCTGGCAGTTTCCGGTTCTGACGCAGGTCGGACAAAAGCAGTTATGCTGGGAAAGAATCATCTTGATGTTGATTCTTCGCGCTTCCCGGACCTTCGGGGAGTTGGTCAGGATTTCCATGCCTTCTTTGACCACGTTGTTACAGGAGGTTACCAGTCGTTCGATTCCTTTTACCTCGACAACGCAGACGCGGCAGGCGCCGATTTCATTGATGTCCTTTAAGTAGCAGAGGCTGGGAACCGGCATCTTTGCCTGTTTGCAGGCTTCCATGATCGTTGTGCCTTCTTCCACAGCAACAGGGATATTGTTAATTGTAATATTTACCATTCTTCGATTCGACCTCCTTTAAATACTCCGTAGCCAAAGTGGTCGCAGCGGAGACAACGGCGTGCTTCCTGTGTGGCTTCCTTACAGGACATTCCTTTTTCTACGATGTCAAAATCCTGTTTTCTTTCGGTGGTGTTTCTTTCCATCATGGTCACGCGACCACATGGAGATTTATTTTCAATACGCGGATCAGGAACTTCCACATCACTTTCGATAATGTGGTTAAATCCAAGATAATTATCAATGTTGGCGGCAGCCACTTTACCGGCGGCAATGGCGCGGATGACGGTAGCCGGACCGGTTACACAGTCACCGCCGGAAAAAACGCCGTCGTTATTCGGGATGGAGCTGTCGTCAGAAGCCTGAATTTTGCCCCGCTGCACCGGAAGACCGGCACGTGCAAAGGAATCGGATACGATGTCCTGTCCGATGGCGATGATGACAACGTCGCAGGAAAGGCGGACGGCTTCCTGATCGGAGTTGGCCGGAGATGGACGTCCTCCGCTGATCAGGCCGATGATTTTTGGGTCGGCGATCATGGCGGTAACTTCTCCCTGGTCGTTGACTTCGATTTCTTTTGGCGCGTGGAGTTCGAGAATCTCTGCGCCTTCTGCGATGGCAGCTTCAATCTCTTCCTCCAGAGCAGTCATATCGGCCTTGCGGCGGCGATAGAGAACGCTGACGTTGCTGGCGCCGAGACGGATAGCCGAGCGGGTAGCGTCCATGGCCACGTTGCCGCCTCCGACAACGATGACGTTTTTGCCGGTAAAATCAGGGCGATGGCCATCGCCGATGTCCCGGAGCATCTTCACTGCGGAAACTACGCCTTTGGCGTCCTCTCCGGGGATGCCCAGTTTTTTATCGGTGTGGGCGCCGATGGAGACATAGACGGCGTCATAATTTTCCCGAATCATTTTAAAGGAAAGTTCTCCGTCGGCATCTCCGATACAGGTATCCAGTTTTACTTCTACTCCCGTAGAAAGAATATTGGAAATGTCTTCCATGAGACGGTCTTTTGGAAGACGGTAGTTAGGAATTCCATAATAAAGCATTCCGCCAAGCTGAGACCGTTGTTCAAAAACGGTACACTGGTGTCCCATCTGCTGCAAATAATATGCGGCGCTTAATCCGGAAGGGCCGCCGCCGATGATGGCCACCCGTTTTCCGGTGGACTCACAGCATTTTGGCGGTGGGACAAGACCACAGTGGTCGGCGGCATAACGTTTGAGACCACGAATGTTGATGGAATCATCCACGATATTCCTCCGGCATTTGGTTTCGCACGGATGTTCGCAAACCAGAGCGCAGGCGGTGACAAATGGATTGTCTTTTCGAATCAGGCGGACAGCGTCGGCATAGCGGCCTTCCGCCACAAGGGATATGTAGCCGGGAATATCCACGCCTGCGGGACAGAGTGTAACGCAGGGTACCGGCTGTTCCAGATGGAAGGAACAATGTCCTTCTTTAATATGTTCGATAAAATCGTCACGGAAACCTTCCAGACCTTTAAGCACCATAAGTCCGGCTTCATAGCCGATGGCACAGTCCGAGCTGTTGTAGATGACGCGGGCGGTCCGTTCGATCAGCTCCAGCGTTTCCATGGTGGCTTTGCCGTCCAGAACGTCTTCCAGCATCTCCACAAGGAGACCAAGACCGATACGGCAAGGCACACATTTTCCACAGGTCTGGGTGTGGAAAAGCTTCAAAAAAGAAGCGGTCATGTCCACCGGACAAAGTCCTGGCGGACTGGCGGCAATCCGTCGTTCCAGATCCTTATACAGATCGTCAACGACAGACTGCGCCTTCGTTTTGGTAATTACTTCTAATCTGCTCATGTTTTTTCCCCCTCAATTTAATATTAGTAATCATAACATGAAGGGTTTCAAATGAAAAGAAAAGATAATCTTTTAACAGTCATTTCTCTTTTTTTGTAAAAAAAGGGAAATCAGGAAAGTGAATCGGAAACGGAAGAAGAATGGGCGGCAATTTTTTCAATTTCCTCAAGATTAAATTCGATTTCCGGGAGAAGTTCGAAATAAAAGTCGGTGTAATGGCGGGTGAGGGCGGCGATGCAGCGGGCCTGAAGCATCTTGAACTTTCGCACGGATAACTCGTCTTTATCCAGAGTGATGTAGGCGCTGATCCATAATTTTCGTCCGGTACGGACGATTTCAAAATAAAGGTCCGAACAGTTACTTTCCCGGATAATTGGTTCTACCAGACCTTTAATGTCCTGTACCGTTTCCTCTTCGGGAGAAATCAGGAGAAGATCCCGGATGCCGGTGACGACGGTTTTAATGGGAACAGGAATCATTACCATGGATAAAACGATGGTGATCATGGAGTCAAGATAAGGAACCAGACGTTGAAACCATGGAAAAGGAATGAGGAGAGGAAGCAAAAAGGCGGCGGTCATACCAAAGGAGATGATGCTGTCAATTTTCCATCCTTCCATTTCCAGCGTAATGATCGGAGAACTGATTTGTTTATTCTTTTTCTTCAGATACATTGTGACAAAAATACCAAGGATGCAGGCAAATAACTCGAACCAGGCAACCATGCCGAAATCAAGAGTACGGCCGCCGTGGATAAGAATCTGGATACTGTTGGCAATAAGACCGATGGTCACCGTGGTCATGGTAATGCCCTTGATGACTAAAAAGATGGTTTCCATCTGCATATGACCAAAAGGATATTTTTCATTGCTTGGCTGATAGAGAAGAGGAATGAGAAAAATGGACGGAAGAAGCATTAAAAACTCGATTCCGTCATAAACCGCATCAAGAAGAACCGCCTGAGAATCTGTGACAAAAGACATGATCAGTTCGACAATAACAAAAAACAGATTACCATAGACGGATACAGACATTGCACTTTTTTCTTTTTTGGAAGCTTTTTTTCCTGCACGCATAATTATCGTATTCTTCCCCTGTTGCCTGCAGGTTGCAGGGGAAGAATTTATCCTTTCTGAAATATAATAAATTTCAGTATAGCATAAATAGAAGAATCAGACAAATGCAGGCAAAAGCCGTTTTTTCAGAGCCGGCGCAAGGATAAGGGCGAGGATCGTTTTAAGGAGATCTCCGGGAAGATAAGGGATCACTCCCGCCCAGAGCGCCTGCATGAAAGTAAGATTGGCCTGTATACTGAGCCATAAAGTTCCCAGAGCATAGTTGATCAGCGCGCCGAGGACCAGAAGAAGAAAAAGAGGAAGTTTCCGGGAACATTGTTCAAAAGCGAGCCCGCTGATGATGGCCAGCGGAATAAATCCCAGAAGGTATCCTCCGGTGGGGCCGAATAATTTGCCAAAGCCGGAACCAAAGGAAGAAAACACCGGAAAACCGATTAGTCCGATGAAAAGATAGAGCAGATAGCTGATGGTGCCCAGTTTCCAGCCGAGGATACAGGTGGAAAAACAAATGACCAGATTCGTGAGCGTAAGGGGAACGGGGCTGATGGGGATGGGTACCGAGAGTGGTCCGAGGATACAGAGAATCGCTGTCATAATGGCAGTGGTGGTCATCTGTTTTGTGGTAAAAGACGGTTGCGAAGAGGCAGAAGAATGTTTCATGATGATTTCCTTTCCTGAAAGTGTTTGCGTATTTTTTTATAAGGTTGTATGATAATGCAATAAGTATTATATAAAACACCCGGGAGAATTGTCAACCAAAATTAATAAAAATGGTTAACAATTAAAACGAAGGCGTGTTCAGGGAGGTTAGGAAAAGATGAGTAAAGAAACAGCAACCCTTTATCAGGTGGAAGAATTGGCCTGTCCCAAATGTGGACATAAACATAAAATGAAAAAATATTCCCGCATCAATGCGACGGAAAAACCGGCATTGAAAGAAGCAATCCTGCAGAATAAAATTTTCTTTTTTCACTGTGAGGAATGCGCCATGAGCGCTCCGCTCACCTATGACAGCTGTTATGTGGACAGCAGGAAAAAACTGGTGGTCTGTTTATCTCCGGAGGGAGAAACTACGGAAGAAATGAAGAGATGGCAGGGAAAAAAAGAGATGACACGCCGAGTGGTGGACAATATCAATGATTTTAAAGAAAAAATTCTGATTGCAGACAGTCAACTGGATGACCGGGTGATCGAGTTGGTGAAAATCCAGTATCTGCGTCAATTGGACAGAGAGATGGAAAACGATACCCTGATGAACATCCTCTTTGATTCTTATGGGGACGTTCCGGGCTTCCTGGTATTTTTTGAAAAAAAAGGCGTGGGACGCCTTCCGCTGAACCGGGAACTGTATCAGCAAACCCAAAAGGACTACGAGAAGGCAATCCGGGCACATTCCACGGATGACTTTATGAAAGTCGACATGGAATGGGCGGGAAAAATCTTTTTTAAACGTCATTGATGCAGGAAAATTCCTGTTGAACGGTCTTTTTCAGTTTTTCTGTGATTACCGGAGACATGGAGGTAAAAAAAGCATAAAGCCCGGGCAGGCTGCGCAGGCGGACGTCGATGGCGGCATACCGTTCCATTTTGTCAAAAAATACGTGGATACCAGAGTCGATGATGCGGACGATCAGTTCCGGAGGATAGGTATGCAGCAGTTGGTGTTTGACATCCCTGGTGGAAGCGATGATCTCCAGATCCAGTTTGGTATGGGTGGAAAGACCGGGAGTGGGGCCGGTCAGTAAAAGAGACTTGTAATAATACAGCCGGAGCAGATCTTCCCCGGATGGTTCATGTTTTGTGGCGATAAAATATTGACAAAGAGCAAAATAGATTTCAATGACTTCTTTTTGCAGATGTGGCAAAAGTAAATCAGAATGCATAGTGTGAAACTCCCTTCTAAACCTGTCTGATTTCAGTACTTTTTTGTCGGAAAAGTATGTATGATAGATGCTATTTAAAAATGATACCGTATGTTATAATTTTTGAGTAGGTGCAGGCCGTCCAAAAAAGAAAGATTTTTTAGACAGCCTGGCAGGAGAATAGGGGGAGGAGAAGTGTTTCGGGAGAATATTGGGGAAAATCTCAGAGAAATACGCAAAAAAGATAAAACGCTGAGTGTGGTAAAAATCGTAGACCGGATGAATGAAGAGGGATATGGCCTGTCGGTAGATACTTATTATAAATGGGAGAGGGGGACGAGAAAACCGCCCTGTGACGCCATTCCGTTCCTTGCCCATGCGCTGGGCGTATCGGAGAGCCGGCTGTTTCATCTTCATAAGCCGGAAGAAGAAAGGCCGGAAACCGGTTTTCCGGAAGGAATCTATGCTTCCATGGGCAAGAGGGATCAGAAACTCATTGCAGATTTGATGATTCGCCTGCAAAAACAGGAAACCATGGGGCAATATCACCAAAAGGGAGATCCATTTGGAGAAAAATATTTCTGAAAATTTTTCTTGTGTTTATATAATAGCTATGCTATAATGAAAAAGCTGTTTGAAACGATGATAATTGATGCTTGCATCAATAATAGATGAGTTTACGATGAATATAAATCAGAAGAGGTGAAGAAGATGCGCGAAGGAATCCATCCAGAATATCATCAGGCAACTGTGACTTGCAACTGTG
>ENA-ORTP01002144-ORTP01002144.1-human-gut-metagenome-genome-assembly--contig:-NODE-2144-length-17327-cov-2.857457_pt1 | contig 17327 bp, 9 predicted proteins | sample MGYA00241913_ERZ509190 | MGnify/ENA primary metagenome ERZ509190 (study PRJEB26280, sample SAMEA2338839) | human gut metagenome | biome: human gut; feature: human-associated habitat; material: faeces...
AGTACTGAATATTCTCGGCGGAATGGACGCGGCCACGGAAGGAGAAGTACTGGTGGATGGCCAGGACATTGCCCGCTACACGGCAAAACAGATGACCACCTATCGAAGAGAGGACATCGGCTTTGTATTTCAGTTTTATAATCTGATTCCCAACCTCACGGCGCTGGAAAATGTGGAACTGGCTCTGCAGATTTGTAAGAATCCTATGGATGCCAGAACCGTGCTTAAGGAAGTGGGACTGGAAGACCGGATGGATAATTTTCCGGCGCAGCTTTCCGGAGGAGAGCAGCAAAGGGTATCCATTGCCAGAGCGCTGGCAAAGAATCCAAAACTGTTGCTTTGTGACGAACCCACCGGGGCATTGGATTACCATACGGGCAAGGCAATTTTAAAATTATTGCAGGATACCTGTCGGGAAAAAGGGATGACGGTGGTACTCATTACCCACAATTCAGCCATTGCACCCATGGCAGATCGTGTGATTAAAATAAAAAACGGAAAAGTCTCTCAGGTGATTCTTAATGAAAATCCCGTCAGCGTGGAGACGATCGAATGGTAAAGATAGGGGCGATACAGCATGAAGAAAAAAGCAATGCGTAAAGATTTTTATATGGAAATCAAAAAGAGTCCCGGCCGTTTTTTGTCCATTTTATTTATTGTGGCGCTGGGGGTTGCGTTTTTTTCCGGAATCCGGGCGTCGGAACCGGATATGCGGATAACCGGCGACGATTATCTGGACAGTAAGGCGTTGATGGATATTCGGGCATTCAGTACCTATGGCGTAACGAAAGAGGATGTGGAGTCTTTTGGAAAACTTCCATCGGTGGAAAATGCCGAAGGAGGCTACAGTGCGGACTTTTTGCATAAAGTCAAAGAGGATCAGAAAGTGCTCCATGTGATGAGCATATCGGACAAGATGAATCAGCCGACAGTTATGGAAGGACGACTTCCCCGGGCTGTGGGAGAATGTCTGGTGGATGACCAGACGGACTACCGGATCGGTGATGAGATCCGGCTGACCTCCGGAACGGAAGACCCGGTATCGGATACGCTGAAAACAGACAGGCTGACCGTCGTGGGACGGGGAAGCAGTCCCTACTACCTTTCTCTGGGGCGGGGAAGCGCCAGCATCGGAACGGGGAATCTCTATGGTTTTGTGCTTGTGCCGGAGGAGACCTTTGATCAGGAAGTATATACGGAAGTGAACATGCAGGTGAAGGGGGCAAAAGAACTGACCGCTTTTACCGACGATTATGAAAATAAGATTGCCCCGGTTCTGGAAGAGGCGGAAACGCTGGCAGAAGAAAGGGGAGACATCCGTAAACAGGAGATCGTGGACGAAGCAGAGGAAGAGATCGCTGATGCACAAAAAAAACTGGACAGGGGAAAACGAAAAGCCAAAAAGAAACTGGCGAGAGCCAAAAAGAAGATTGAAGATGGCCAGAAAGAACTGGATAAAGGGAAAAAAGAACTGAAAAAAGGCCGGGAGGAACTGGCAAAAGCGAAAAAAACCCTGAAAAATCAGCAAAAGAAATTAGAAGCGTCAAAAAAACAATATGAAGAAGGCAAAAAAGCGCTGAAAAAAGGGAAAAAGCAATACAAAAAAGCCAGAAAACAATGGAAAAAACAACAGCCTGCTGCCAGAAAACAGATCAGCGAAGGGGAAAAACAACAGCTTGCGCTGGAAGAACAAATAGGAAAAGATGAGGAAAACGCAAAGATCCTGCAGGAAAAAATCAGAGAACTGGAACAGGCAATGGCGGCGCTCGGAGAGGATCATCCGCAAACCGCCCAGATGAAAAAACAGTTAACGGAGGCCCGGAAACAGGAGGCCGGACTGAAGCAGAAACTGACGATGGAAAAACAGGCCGCCACAGCGGCGCAAAAGCAATTATCCACAGCGAAAAAGAAGCTGGAGGATGGAGAAAAACAACTTTCGGATAACGGGGAACTGCTGAAAACCCGGAAGAAACAACTGGATAAGGCAAAAGAACAACTGGATGCCGGGCAAAAACAGATCCATGATGCCTGGGAAAGACTTGCTGAGGAAGAAAAAAAGCTGGAAGACGGGCAGAAAGAAATCGAAGAAAATGAAGGCAAACTGAAAGATGCCCGAAAAGAATATAAAAAGGGAAAACGGGAGGCAAAACAGGAGATCGCCGACGGCGAAGCGGAACTTGCCGATGCCCGGGCGGAACTGGAAGAGCTGGAAGATCCGAAATGGTATGTCTATGACAGAAGTAATCTCATTGAATACAGTGGATTTGGAGAAAATGCACAACGGCTTGGCGCCATCGGCAGGGTATTTCCGGTGTTGTTTTTCCTGGTGGCGGCGCTGATCAGTCTGACCAGCATCACCCGCATGGTGGAAGAACAAAGGACTTCCATTGGAACCATGAAGGCGCTGGGTTATGGAAAATGGTCCATTGCCATGAAATATATTGGCTATGCCCTGCTGGCAACAGTGGGAGGAAGTGTGCTTGGCGTGCTGGTCGGGGAAAAAATTCTGCCGTACATTATTATTTATGCCTATAGCATTCTGTACCCACATCTTCCGAAAATTCTGGTGCCTTATGACTGGAAGTATGGCCTGCTGGCAACGGGGCTGGCGGTCTTTTGCACAACCTTTGCCACATTTTTTGCCTGTTGGAGAGAACTGGCGGCGCAGCCATCGGTGCTGATGCGTCCTCCTGCTCCAAAGAATGGCCGTCGTGTGGTTCTGGAACATGTCTCTTTCCTGTGGAAGAGATTAAATTTCACATGGAAATCAACCATCCGTAATCTCATGCGCTATAAAAAACGATTTTTTATGACCATTTTTGGTATTGGGGGATGTATGGCGCTGATGCTTGTTGGTTTTGGATTGAAAGATTCCTGCTACGAAATCGCGGAATTGCAGTATGAGGATATACAGTTCCATGATGCCAGTATATATCTGGAGGAAGACCGGACGAAAGAAGAGGAAGAGGCGCTTCGTCAGACATTAAGGCAGGAACGAAACATTGCGCAGTTTACCGATGTTCATATGCAGAACATTACGCTGGTCAAGGGGAAAAAAGAAAGAGAAGCGGTGGAATGCGTTTTTCCTGCTTCGATGCAGGTGGAACGCTTTGTCAGTTTCCATGACCGGAAGACCGGAAAAAGCTACGCTTTGTCTGATCAGGGCGTGATCATCAATGAAAAAACGGCGAAGATGCTGGAAGTGAAGGTCGGCGATACCCTCTGGATTAAAGACGAAGAAAACGGAAACAAGCCGATGAAGGTTGCGCAGATCTGTGAAAATTATCTGGGACATTATCTCTATATGACGCCGGCTTGCTACGAAAAAGTGTATGGAAAACAGCCGGAATACAACAGTATGATGCTGACCGCCGTTGAGGGCTGCGGAAAAGAAGAGCTGGAAGCCATGGGACAGACGATCCTGCAAAATGACGGGGTAATCAATGTCAGTTACATTCATGATATGGAAAAACAACTGGACGACATGCTCCGCAGCCTGAATCTGGTTATTGTGGTGCTCATTATTTCTGCCGGAATGCTGGCCTTTGTGGTATTGTATAACTTAAATACGGTCAATATCGCCGAGCGAAAGCGGGAGCTGGCCACTTTAAAGGTATTGGGTTTTTATCCTGTGGAAGTGGCGGAATATGTTTACCGGGAAAATCTGCTGCTTACGCTGATTGGCGCTGTGGTTGGCTGTGGTCTGGGCAATATCCTCCATCGCTTTATCATTGAGACGGTGGAAGTGGATTCGGTCATGTTTGGCCGTATCATCAACGGTTCCAGCTATTTGTACAGTTTTTTGCTTACGGTATTGTTTTCACTGCTCATTAATGGGCTCATGTATTTTACACTGAAAAAAATTGATATGGTGGAATCCTTAAAAAGTGTGGAATAAGAGAAAGGAAATGAAAATAAATATGAATACAAATAAAATCTTTGCTTCGTTTTTTAACTTCTTCCGTTTTGGGAAGGTGAAGAAAAACAAAGTAACGCTGATTGAAAAACTGGATACAGGGGGGACGGGAAGTCTTTTTGAAATTAAAAGAGAATGCCTGCGCCGGGGACTTTCTCTGGAGTTTCATGTGATTCGCCATCAGGATTATGAGGTCAGCCTGCGTAATGTTTTTGGCCTGTTTCGTCTGTTTACCATAAAGGCTTATCACATGGCTACCTCCGGGCATATTTTTTTAAATGACAATTTTATGCCCATGGCTTACATGCGTCTGTCACCGGAAACTACGGTGGTACAGCTCTGGCATGGGATGGGTTCCTTTAAAAAATTTGGCGGTTCTTCGGAAACAGACCCGGCATTGTTAAAAGAACTGAAAATGGTCAACGAGAAGGTAAACCATATTCTGGCCAGCGCCGAAGGAATCCGGGATAATTATGCCGAGGCATTTTGCGTACCGAAAGAAAAAGTGATTACCATTGGCTGTCCACAGGTGGACTACTATTTCCGCCCGCACGATCTGCAAAAAAAGAGAGCGGCGCTGGAAAAACAGTTTCCTGAACTGAAAGGAAAAAAACTTGCGCTGTATGCGCCCACCTTCCGGGGAGAAGAGGAAAGAGATAAAGCACTCCTGTCGCATTTTGATTTTGACTGGTTCCGGAAGGAATGTGGGGAAGAATATTGTCTGGCCGTACGTCTGCATCCGCAGATCCAGTCTTCCGCCGTGCCGGCAGATGTGCCGGATCTGACGGGATACCCGAATGTGCGGGAACTGTTGTTGCTGACGGATCTGCTCATTGCCGACTACTCTTCCATTGCGGTGGAGTACGCTCTTTTAGAACGGCCTATTCTCCTGTATGCCTTTGATAAAAAATGGTATCTTGACCAGGACAGAGGTTTTTATTATGATTATGAAGGAACTGCGCCGGGGCCGATTCTGGAAACCATGGAGGAACTGACGGACTGTGTGCGGAAAAAGAAATGGGATATTGCCAAAGGCAGAGCTTTTGCCCGGCTCCATAATGACTATTTTGACGACCAGTCGGCCCGCCGGGTGGTGGATTATTATTTTCCGGAAACCGCAGACCGGGCGGGAAGAGAAAAACAGCAGGAAGAATCCGGAACAGATAACGCAGAGAGAACAAAGGGATTAAAGGAGGAACAACCGTTGAAGATCATTGCAGGTTTAGGAAATCCGACGGATCAGTATAAAGGAACAAGACACAATGTGGGATTTATGGCCATTGATAAACTGGCCGAAGCATTAAAAATTAATGTCAATCAGCATAAATATAAAGCCCTGACCGGAACCGGCTTTATCGCCGGACAGAGGGTCATGTTGATGAAACCCCTCACATATATGAACTTGAGCGGAGAAAGCATTCGGGCAGCCGCAGACTTTTTTAAAGTGGAGCCGGAAGATATTCTGGTCATTTATGACGACATCAGTCTGGAACCGGGTATGCTTCGCATCCGCAAAAAAGGCAGCGCCGGAGGGCATAATGGAATGAAGAGCATTATCTCCCATCTGGGGGGAGATGACTTCCCGCGAATCCGCGTGGGCATTGGCGGAGAACGTCACCCGGATATGGATCTGGCAGACTATGTGCTGGGTCATTTTTCCGGGGAAGAGAAAAAACAGTTGGAAGAAGCGCTGGATAAAGTGGTGAAAGCCGCTGAACTGATCGCCCTGGATGGGATGGACGAGGCCATGAACCGCTACAGTGTGGGGAAAAAACAGAGAAAGAAAAAAGAAAAGAAAAACTGGAAAGAAGAAGCAAAGCAGAAGGCAGAAAATGTGGAAACAGAGGAAAGGATAGATAAAGAGGTGTAAAAGTGGGGGTATTGGTACAGCCGCTGAAACGGCTAAAGGAATATCTGGATATAGAAGAAGCCATAAAACAAAAAAAGTTCCCTCTGGCGGTCACCGGATGTGTAGATTCGCAAAAAGGACATTTTGTGGCCAATCTGGGAGAAAGCGCCGCCTGTCGTCTTGTGGTGACCTGGAAAGAAGAGAAGGCCAGGGAAATCTATGAGGATCTGAGTTTTTTTGGCCGGCACGCTTTGCATTATCCGTCCAAAGATATTTTATTTTACAGTGCGGACGTGCACAGCAATCATACGGTGGCGCAGCGGATGAAGGTGCTGAAAAAGCTGATGGAAGGGCAGCCTCTGACCATCGTGCTTTGTTTTGATGTGCTCATGGAAAAAATGATGCCGAAGGAAGAGTTTTGGGGGCAGTGCCTGACCCTGGACTATTCCTCGCTGATTGATACCGACGCCCTGCGGATTCGTCTGGTGGAGATGGGGTATGTCAGTAATGGACTGGTGGAAAGTCCCGGTGAATTTTCTGTCCGGGGGGACATCGTAGACATTTTTCCTCTGACAGAGGAAAGCCCCGTACGTCTGGAATTGTGGGGAGAAGAAGTGGATTCCCTTCGTTCTTTTGATGTGGAGAGCCAGAGAAGTATTGAAAATCTGGACAGCATACGCATTTATCCGGCTTCGGAGATTATTCTTCCGCAGGAAAAAATCCCCGGGGCGATCCGGCAGATGAAAGAAGAGTACGCACAGCAGGAGAAAGTCTTTAAGGCAGGGAAAAAACGGCAGGAAAAAGAACGGCTGCGCCGGATGGTGAAATCGACAGAAGATGAGCTGTATGCTCTTGGTACAGCGGCAGGAAGTGAAACTCTCCTGTCCTATTTTTATGAAACCCCGGCGTCTTTTCTGGATTACCTTCCGGAAGACACCATGATTTTTGTGGATGAACCTCACCGGGTTGAAGAGAAAGGAAAAACCTGTGAACAGGAGTTTTCGCTGTCCATGCAAAGCCGTCTGGAGGGAGGCTATGTTTTGCCGTCTCAGGCGGATCTTTTATATGGCCATGAGGAAGCCGTATCCATGATGCTGAAAAAACCGGTGATTTTGCTCAGCGCCATGATACAGCAATACGCTCTTTTTCGGCCGGTGTTTACCAGCGATATTGTGTCCAGATCCATCTACTCTTACAATAATAGTTTTGAGCAGTTGATCAAAGATCTGGAACACTGGCGGAAGGAAAATTACCAGATCATGCTCATGTCGGCTTCGGCAACCAGAGCAAGGAGGCTGGCGGCGGATATTCGCGATCAGGGGCTGCTGGCTTATTTTGCCGAAGATTTTGAACGGGAGATTCATCCGGGAGAAATTATGGTGACCTGCGGCCGGCTCAACAGCGGGTTTGAGTATCCGACCTTACATTTTGTTGTTCTGTCAGAAAAAGATATTTTTAAAGAACGAAGACAGAAGCCGCAGAAAAAGAAATCCCAGTACAGTGGGAAGAAAATTCAGTCGCTGGCGGAGATTTCCATCGGAGACTATGTGGTGCATGAAAAATACGGTCTGGGGATTTACCGGGGGATGGAGCAGATCGAAAGCGACGGAGTGGCGAAAGATTATATTAATATTGAGTATAAAGATTCCAGTAATCTGTTTATCCCCGCCTCCCAGCTGGACATTATCCAGAAATATGCCGGCGTGGGGGCAAAAAAACCGAAGCTGAATAAACTGGGAGGAAATGAATGGGAAAAAACCAAGACGAGAGTTCGTTCCCAGGTACAGATTGCCGCCAGAGATCTGGTTAATCTTTATGCAGAAAGACAGGCGCGCGAAGGCTATGCCTACGGTCCGGATACCGTCTGGCAGACCGAGTTTGAGGAACTTTTCCCTTATGAAGAAACAGAAGATCAGCTCACGGCCATTGCCGATACAAAACGGGATATGGAAAGTCATAAGATCATGGATCGTCTGATCTGCGGCGATGTGGGTTACGGGAAAACCGAAGTGGCGATCCGGGCCGCCTTCAAGGCGGTGATGGAGAGCAAGCAGGTTGTTTATCTGGTGCCTACGACGATTCTCGCCCAGCAGCATTATAATTCTTTTATGGAGAGAATGAAGCATTATCCGATCAAGATCTGTATGCTTTCCCGGTTTTGTACGCCGAAGGAAACGAAGCAGATTCAGGATGCCCTGAAAAAAGGAACAATGGACATCGTCATCGGTACCCACAAGGTGTTGTCCAAAACCATGCAGTATAAAAATCTGGGTCTGCTGATCATTGATGAAGAACAACGTTTCGGGGTAAAACAGAAAGAAAAAATCAAACAGTTAAAAAAGGATGTGGATGTGCTGGCTCTTTCGGCAACGCCTATTCCCCGGACGCTGCATATGAGTCTGGCGGGTATCCGGGACATGAGTGTTCTGGAGATACCGCCGGTGGATCGAAGGGCTGTACAGACCTATGTTCTGGAATATAATGAAGAGCTGATCCGGGAAGCCATTGAAAGAGAACTGGCAAGAGCAGGACAGGTTTATTACGTCTATAACCGGGTCAATAATATCGACAGTGTGGCGGCGGAGGTACAAAAACTTGTGCCGGGAGCCGTCGTAGAATTTGCCCACGGGCAGATGGGAGAACGACAGCTGGAAAAAATCATGATGGCCTTTATTCATAAAGAAATCGACGTGTTGGTATCGACCACCATCATTGAGACCGGATTGGATATTTCCAATGCCAATACCATCATTATTCATGACGCGCAGAATTTTGGACTTTCCCAGCTTTATCAGCTGAGAGGAAGGGTAGGCCGTTCCAACCGGGCCGCCTATGCCTTTTTGATGTACCGGCGTAATTCCGTGCTAAAAGAAGAGGCGGAAAAAAGGTTAAAAGCCATCCGGGAGTTCACCGATCTGGGCAGCGGGTTTAAAATCGCCATGCGGGATCTGGAGATCCGGGGCGCAGGGAATCTGCTGGGAGCGGAACAATCCGGACATATGGAATCGGTGGGGTATGATCTTTACTGTAAAATGCTCAATGACGCCGTCTTACAGATGAAAGGGGAACAGAAAGAGGAAGACACCTTTGAGACGACGGTGGATCTGTCTTTGGATGCGTACATTCCAGCCTCCTACGTGGGCAATGAAAGCCAGAAACTGGAGTTATATAAGCGGATAGCCGTCATCGAAAATCAGGAAGAATACGAAGATCTGACGGAGGAACTCATCGACCGTTATGGCGATGTGCCGGCGCCGACGCTCCGGCTTATGGATGTGGCGCTGGTCAAACATCAGGCCCACCAGGCATGGATCATTGCCATCGAACAAAAAGGTACGGCGATTTCCTTTGTGATGAATGCCAGAGCCCGGGTGAAGGTAGAGGAAATTGATGATTTTCTCAAAAAATTCCGGGGAAGAATGAAGATCCGGGCGGAAGTCAATCCGGTGTTTGTTTATAATCCGGGAGAAATTCCTAAAAAGGAACTGCTTTCTGTGGTCAGAGAGATCATTGGTCAGATAAAGGAATTGCTGGAAAAATAGAAATGTTGTATACTAGACAATAAGATACTCATATTAAATGGAATACAGGAGGTAAACCATGAAACGAAAACTGACTCGCCTGGCGGCGGCAGCGCTGTCTGTGACGCTGGTTCTCGGTCTGATGACCGGCTGCGGCAATTCCGGGGGAAAAGGAGAAAAAACAGATAATGGAAACAAGACGCTTTTTACTTATGATGGAGAAAAAGTTTCCCTGAAAAAAGCGTGGATTTATGCAAAAATGTCTGCGGCACAATATGAGGCAACCTACAGTAGTTATTTTGGCGATAATTTCTGGACGATGGACATGGGAACCGATGCGGAAGGTAATGCACAGACTCTTGAAAGTTATGCCAAAGAGCAGGTGGTTACCCAGATTAAAAAAATAATCGTGCTGAACAAACACGCCGATGAAGCCAAAGTCTCCCTCAGTGATAAGGAAAAAGAAGACTGTGCCGGATATGCCAAAGCTTTCGCAGAGGATCCGACCGGGAAAGCCATTCTCGCAGAATGCGGCGGCACCGAAAAAGACATGACGGAAATCTACGAGGAAAACGCAGTGGCGTCCAAGGTGCAGGAATATATGACGAAAGATACCGATACGCAGGTAAGCGATGAGGAAGCCAGAAAAACAACGATTTCCCGTGTGGTTTTCCCGGTGACCAAAACCGATGAGCAGGGAAATACCATCGACATGAATGAAAAAGAAAAAGCAGACGTGCTGGCCAAAGCACAGGCGGCTCTTGCCAAACTGCAGGCAGGAACTTCCATCGCAGATATTGCCAAAGAACAGAACTATACCAACACAAAAGAAACCTTTGCCGCCGGCGAATCCGAAGAAGGAAAGAAATTCGAAAAACTGCTGGCCGGCATGAAAGACGGGGATAGTACCAATGCTGTTCAGGAATGTGACAACGGCTATGTCATCGCCAGTCTGGAAGCTTACACGGATGCAGAAGCGACGGCCAGCAATAAAGAAACCATCATCGCAGAACGCCAGCAGACGAAATTCACAGAAGTTTACGATACGTGGACGAAAGATCTGGAAAAAGACTGGTCTTACCAGAAAGATGTAGATCAGGAGCTTTGGGCGGAACTGATTCTCCATAAAGAAGAAAGTACAGCCACCGAAAGCGGCGCGGAAACGACCACGGCTGCCCCGGAAACGGGAACAACGGCAGCGCCGGAAGGAAACACGGACGCCGCTCCGGAAGCAGGAACAACAGAGGCCAGGTAAAACCTGGCCTGCCACAGGCTTTTTGTGAGAAAGCAGGTTAAAAGAAAACCTGTGGAAATGCATTTCTTTTATTCGTGCATACGGGTATGTTCTTCCACCAGTTCATCATGAAGCGACAGAGAATCCCATACGGCATTATGTTCGGTAAGAACAGCTTTTAAAGGGACAGAAGGAATTCGGTTTTTGGCCATTTGCTTTAAAAAATCGTTCAGTTGCTGATTAGAGAAACCGGCAAAGACCAGCATGGCGTCTTTAAAGTCGCTGTCGGGCGTCTTCAGGTATTCTTCCTGGTCCCGGGCAGAGCCAAAAGCCAGCAGACCTAAAGGCATTTTATACTGTTCCGGCTTTACCAGACGGACGCGGATGTTCATGCGTACGGCAAGAAATTGAAGTGCATTTCGTGTTTTTTTATCTTTTATATTATAGACCAGTAATGTTTCTTTCATTTGTTTTCTCCTTTACTGCTGCAAATATTTCTGCGTTTATGGAAAAATCTTTAATGAAGCGGATTCCTGTTTCTGGATTCGGATGTTTGAAAACATGCCGTCTCCAGAACGTTTCCTCAACCAGCAGAAGGAAGAGGGCGGGAATCCAAACATAAAAGATTTACAGATGTCCATGAAGAAGCATAACACAAAATAAAAAGAAAAAACAGCGGCTATTACAAAACTATGAAGATTTCATGAAGGTTATGAGTTTTTGTCCCAAAGTCCACTCAGGTGTGATATGATAGGGAAAGTAGAAAATGAAAAGGGGGAGGTTATACATGAACATTTCATTTTATCTGCTTCCAAAAAATGAAGTAACCTATATCGAACAGGACGACACGGTTAGCCGGGCGTTACGTGTGATTCATAAAAATGGTTTTCAGGCTGTTCCGGTTATTGATGAAGAAGGCCACTACGTGGGGACAGTGACTGAAGGAGATTTTCTGTGGAATCTGATTGAAGATTACCATATGGATATGGAACTGATGCGGAAGGCAAAAGTTGCTTCTTTGCGAAAAAAATGGGACTATAAGGCGGTAAGCATTGATGCCAATATGGCAGAACTGGATCAATATATTATGAATCAGAATTTTGTGCCAGTCGTAGACGGCCGCAATGTATTTATCGGCATTGTCACCAGAAAGCAGATTTTTACGGAGATGATTCAAAGAAAAAATGAACGGATGAAAAAAGAAAAAGAAGCAGGAGAAAAGGAATGACCGGACTGCCAGATAAATTTTTAAATAAAATGCAGGCAATACTCGGAGACGAATACGAGCGGTTTCTCGATGAATTTGACGGAGGCCGGCAGTTTGGTCTGCGGGTAAATACAGCAAAAATCACCCTGGAGGAATTCGAAAGGATTGCTCCTTTTCATTTGACGAAAATTCCCTGGATTTCCAACGGATATTTTTATGAAGAGGAGGATCTGCCGGCAAGGCATCCCTTCTATGGAGCGGGTCTTTACTATCTCCAGGAACCAAGCGCCATGACGCCTGCTTCACGGCTGCCGGTGAACCCTGGCGATCGGGTTTTGGATCTTTGTGCCGCGCCGGGAGGAAAAGCGACCGCACTGGGGGCAAAATTACAGGGGAAAGGACTTTTGGTGGCGAACGACATTAATACGGCGAGGGCCAAAGCCTTGCTGCGAAATATTGAGCTTTTTGGTATACCAAATGCCTTTGTGACCAATGAAGCGCCCTATGTTCTTGCCGAAAAATATCCGGAGTACTTCGATAAGATCATGGTGGACGCCCCGTGCTCCGGAGAAGGGATGTTCCGAAAAAATCCGGCGGCAGCGGAAGCGTGGCTGGAAAAAGGCCCGGAATATTTTTCCCGCCTTCAGCAGGAAATTATCCTGCATGGCGCAGATATGCTTCGTCCGGGAGGGATGATGTTCTATTCCACCTGTACCTTTTCCCCGGAAGAAAACGAAGGAACCATTAGTTTCCTTCTGAGAGAAAGACCGGATATGGAAGTCGTTCCTATGGAAGACTACGAAGGATTTTCTCCGGGGTTAACCACGTTCGGTGAAGAAAAATTTCACGAAAGCTGCCATCTGTGTCGCCGGATCTGGCCGCATAAAATGGCAGGAGAAGGGCACTTTATGGCCTTGCTGCATAAAAAAGAGAAAGAAGACACGGAAAAGGATGGCAGTATATCCGGAGAAAATACAAAAGAAATGGTGAAGACGAAACGGTCAGGAAAAAAACGTCAGCCAGTCCACGAGACAGAGAAAAAACCAGTGTCCTGGTGGAATTGTTGTAAAGGCCCGGATAAAGACCAGAAAAAAGATCTGGAGAACTTTTTTTCTCAGGTGCTGTGGGAGATGCCCGCAGAGCAAGTAGATATTCGAAAAGATAAAATATACTTTGTACCAGATCGGACGCAGGAAAACAGGCGATTACACTTTCTCAGAAACGGCGTATATCTGGGTGACCTGAAGAAGAAGCGATTTGAACCATCGCAGCCATTCGCATTGGCATTGTCAAAAGATACCTTTACCAGATGCCTTCATTTTTCTGCAGAAGACCAACGTTTACAAAGATACCTGAAAGGAGAAAGTTTTTCTGTCGATGATTTATCCCCACAGGAAAACGGATGGTATCTGGTCACCGCAGCCGGATACCCGCTGGGCTTTGGCAAAGTAGCCGGAAATACCCTGAAAAATAAATACCCTGTCGGATGGAGAAAGAAATAAAGTTAATCAGTAAAAGACCGATCGAGAAAACCGGAGGGGCGCTGTTTGTCAACGACCCGGTTTTCTGATCGGCCTTTTGTGGTTTAAAAATCTTTCATCATGCGCTGAACAGTCTCTCTTACCTGTTTTTTCAGGAAGATTTCTTCGAAGGATTTCTCATATGGAGGATACGCTATGCCGAATTCGGTAACGATACCGGTGATTAAATCATGATCGGTAACATCGAAAGCCGGATTATAAACGTTTACCTTATCCGGTGCCATAGGCGTTTCGTACCACATGGAAGTCACTTCTTCCGGTTTACGTTGTTCAATGACAATCTCTTCTCCGGTAGGAGTAGCCATGTCGATGGTGGAAGTCGGAGCGCATACGTAAAATGGCACGCCATAACGCTGGGCGGCGAGGGCAGCCATGGAGGTTCCGATTTTATTGGCGGTATCTCCGTTGGCAGCCACACGGTCACAACCAACGAAAACAGCATTGATTTTTCCTTCCCGCATAAGAGAAGCAGACATATTGTCACAAAGAACTGTGACGTCAAGACCAGCGCTGGATAATTCAAAACTGGTCAGTCTGGCGCCCTGAAGGAGAGGACGGGTTTCATCACAATATACTTTAAAATGATACCCTTTTTCATGGCCGAGGTACATCGGAGCTGTGGCAGTTCCATATTTTACAGTGGCAAGCTGTCCGGCATTACAATGCGTCAGCAAACCGTCCCCAGGTTTTACAAGAGAAAGACCATACTTTCCGATGGACTGGCAGACCAGAATATCTTCCTCGCGGATTGCCAGCGCTTCATCGTGAAGAGCAGAGATGATCTGTGGAATCGACTCCGTCTTGTGAGCGAGAACCACTTCTTCCATCCGGTGCAGCGCCCAGGAAAGATTCACTGCAGTCGGGCGGGAAGAATTCAGGTAGGCAGAAGCCTTTTTAAACCGGTCATAAAATTCTTCGTAGTCCGTTGCCCTGATTTCTCTGGCAGCCAGATAAATGCCAATGGCGGCGGCCACGCCGATGGCAGGTGCGCCACGAACCTTCAGATGATAGATGGCATCCCAAATATCTTCCTGTCTGGTCAGAGAAAGAATATCCACACGGGAAGGAAGTTGCGTCTGGTCAATAATAACCAGAGCATGCTGATAATCATCCAGAGCAACCGTATCATAATCAAGGATGGTTTTTGCCGGTCCGATCAGAGCGTTTTCCGGCTCAACACTGCGGATGGCTTCTTCCATGGCCCGGTAATAATCCCCGGCCGTCTGGAAATCTTCCGAATGAAGAATCAGTTTTTTGGCAAAGGTCAGAATGATTTTTTCGGCAGAAGCCCGTTTTTCCATATCCTGAATCGTCGTCATATCTTTATTATGGGCGATGCCAACGATGCGGCGGATACACTCGGTACCGGCATAACCGGCGGTATCGGTCATAATATCCCGCAGATAATTCGCTTTAAATTCTTCAGACATGGCCAGGGGTTCTGTTACCTCTTCGCTATACAAATGAGAAAACTTTTCCCGGAACATATCGATGATTTCCATGATCGTGCACATACACCAGCCGCAGAAACGGGTCTTTTCCGAAGAATCTGCAATGGTGGCGTTGCCGTTAGCCCAGGCAAAGAAAAGGTTGGCAATCACATTTCCGATGTCATACCCCATCGGACCAAAAAAGGCAAACTCGGGATCAAATACAAAGGTGTGTTCCTGATTGATAAACACAGAGCCTGTATGAAGATCCCCATGGAGCAGAGACTGGGCATGATTCATAAAACGGAATTTTAATTCGGCAACGGCCGAATGCAGGCGCTGATCCTGATAAATTTCTTTATCCACGAAATCCTGAATCGGTGCAAAAACATCATTACGATGATTGTAGTCTAACATAGGTTCGCCAAAAACCAGATTTTCCGTGATGTCACAAAGCTCAGGATTGGAAAATTCCTGAATCAGTTTTTTTCGTTCCTGATGATCCATGACAATATCTGTGGTCAGTAAAAGAGAACGAACCAGAAACGTAGTGATCTGCTCGGCGAACCGCGGATAAGTTTCATGACGGATCAATCCCGTACGCATCATGGTGTGACCAATCATATCCTCCATGATCATGGCGCACATGATCCCGTCATAAAGATAGACTTTGGGAACGAGTCCCGGACAAAGATCACCCTGTAAACGCAGAATGCTGGATTCGATCCGCCCCCGGTCCCGGGTAAGCGTCATTTCATCAGAAATACGCAGATGGACGCCCGCCTGTTTGACAATGATGGAACGCCCGCTGTGGCTATCCTTTACCCGAAAGACATAATTTAAGTTGCCATCGCCGATTTCCTGACACGCTAAAGGAGCATCGGCATCAAAATAATCGATTTTGGCACGGACATAGGCGATAACATCCGACTCTTGCATCAAAAAATAAGTATTAAAATCAGACAAAATCTGTTCCTCCTTCTCCCAATTTTCATATTTTTATTATAAAATAGAATTTTCGTAAAAACAATGTAATTTAGAGGGATATGCGGTATAGTAACGGGAGATAATTGCAAAAGAAGAAAGGGAAGAAAGAAATACATGAAAAAAATTGACCTTATCAAGATAATGTTTCTGGCAGGAACAATATATGCATACATAAAGGGCTATGGATATTATCAGCAGGGAGAAGGGGAAACGTGCGTAGCCTGGACGATGCTTTGCGCGCTGAGCCTGCTTTTATTCTTTCGCAGACTGATCCGGGGAAGGTATCTCAGGATGTCCATGAAAAAGGTAGACAAATTAAGCGGAAGAACCTTTGAAAAATATCTGGCCGTACATTTTCGGCATCTGGGGTACCGGGTAAAGCTGACGGAATTCAGTCATGACTATGGCGCAGATCTCATTCTGAAAAAACACGGAGAGAAAATCGTGGTACAGGCCAAACGCTATGAAAAAAATGTGGGGATTGCCGCCGTACAGGAAGCCGTCGGATCCATTGCCTACTATGACGCAGACCGGGCCATGGTGGTGACGAACAGTGGTTTTACCAAAAGCGCCCGTAATCTTGCCCGGCAAAATGAAGTGGAACTTTGGGGCAGAGAGGAGATAAGAAAAAAATTCAGGATCCGATAAAAAATTATTCATGTCGGAAAGTGTTTTGCTTTTTTGCCAATGTGAGGAGAAAAAAAGAAAACAATAGGGTGAACAGAAAAACAAAAAACATAAAAATCAGATAATAACGATAACATATAAAAATAAACAGATAAAATTCAGAATATTTAATCAATATCAAATAAAATAATATTTTTTAAAAAATAGTGTTGACAAAATAGATTTAGTGGATTATAATACAGATACAAACACAGAAAGGACGGAGCAGTCCATTATATAGATTTTGAAATTATTAATTTTCAGTTTTTTGTAAAAGAAAAAGAGGTGAGACCACCAAGAGGGTTAATTTAATTTCAAGATTTAAATAATTAGCAGGAGGTACAGACCACCGAAAACTGTAGTTTGAAAAGGAAACGATATTAAGTAAAGGAGGTACAGACCACCAAAAACGATAGCTTAATCTTCAACCGATACTGAAACAGGAGGTACAGACCACCAGAAGTAACAAGACAGGAATTCAAGATATTCTGAAGGAAGAGGTACAGGAGATAAGGGGTTTCAAAGGAAACCTGAAGAATGAAAGAAAAAAGGCGTACAGATCACCGGGTAGTTTGTCTTAGGATTCAAAAGAACAGAACTTTGAAATTGAGATTACAGGAAAGTTCACCGGAGATTTTCAGAAAACATCATGAAGGATAGAGAATTATTGGAGGAACTATTTAAGTGACAGATAAATAGCCAATAAGGAAGATTCCGAAAATGTTATTCTAAAAGTTGATGGGAAAAGTATTTGAGGTACGGTCCGACAAAAACTTAAAATGAGTTTCGAAACGATATTAAGAACAGGAGGTACAGACCGTTGGACAATAAAATAACAGAACAGTGAGAGAGAGCATTTGAATGAATAATCAGGTGCTCTCTCTTATTTTGTGTACAAAAAAATAGTTTTTTCTTGATATTGACGATTTTCCGATTCTCATGTAAATTATTAATAAAATATTAAATAATTATTATA
>ENA-ORTP01002159-ORTP01002159.1-human-gut-metagenome-genome-assembly--contig:-NODE-2159-length-17225-cov-4.541526_pt1 | contig 17225 bp, 8 predicted proteins | sample MGYA00241913_ERZ509190 | MGnify/ENA primary metagenome ERZ509190 (study PRJEB26280, sample SAMEA2338839) | human gut metagenome | biome: human gut; feature: human-associated habitat; material: faeces...
GGAAACACGGCCTTTTATACTTTTGAGAATACAAAACCGACAGCGGTGGTTATGTATAATGAGGGGTATAAGAGAAAGGAGTATGGATATGGAGAATGTAACATCAGTTTTGAAATCGGCAGACGGACCCACGAGTATCTTTGTTGCAGGAAAGACGCCGGAAATTATGGGGGCTTTGATCGCAACAGTTGTGGTAGGAGTAATCATAGCTTTGTTTGGACTGAAAATTGTAAGGGTGTTATCGGCACTTGTAGGACTGGCTGTGGGAGCAGTTATTGGAGCAACGGTAGGAGTGATTGCCGGCTTTGATATGACAAAAATGCTTGTGGCGGTTGCAGTGTGTGCGGTAATATTATGCGTTATGTGTGCGGCACTTCGCAAATTTGGAATCTTTATTATGACATTTTTCGGATCCTTCGGCACATTTGTTACAGAAATTGAGTAAGGAATTCCTTTTGCTGGTCGGAAAGCTTCCTTATAAGTCCACTCGGTCTTTGTGCCTGAAGGCAGTTCTAACAGGATTGTTTTCGCATTCCCAGTAGAATCGGACACTTGATAATATGCAGCTTGATCTGAATTATAAAACTCAATATTTTCTACATCCTCCAACAGAATCTCCTTACGGGTGCGTGAGTCAAACAGGTGCAAGATCTTTCCGTCTTTGTACTCGGGATTATATTCCATAGGAACTATACGATAAGTCACCCATCGCCCTGTCGGAGAAATATCAGGCGACTCTACACGCATCCATGACATACACGCGTCAATATCAATCGGCTTCTTCGGTGTTTGTGCCTTAATATTCTGACCAAATCCGATCAAAAGTCCTACTGCTATTCCGATTCTTATTATTGTCCTGTTCATCTTATCTTCTCCTTTCATCTTCTATCATATATTTATTCAGATCAATATCTGCATCCGCCGAATGATCGTTCAATAGTAAACGTGCGAAATGACGCCACATTTTATGTTCAAAGAATACTTCTGATTCACCAAAGAATCCATGAGTGCATTTCGGTAGTACAAACATATCAAAGTCTTTGTCTGCTTTAATCAATGCATGTACCAGACGTAATGTATTCGCCGGATTTACGGTATTATCGACCGCACCAGTAAATAACAACAAGCCATGCTTGTAATTCTTGGCTAGTTCCTGATTAGGGCGTACACGAACACTATAATCATAAGTCGTATGCTCCACTCCCAAGCTATCTTTCCCTGTTTTCACCTTTTCATCTACGCCAAAGTGAATTTCCACAAAGCCCTTATTATAGATTCTGTTATCATGGTTACCCGCCGAAGAGACAGCAGCTGAATAGAAGTCGGGATAAGTACATATAGCTGCAGCCGACATGAATCCTCCTCCGGAATGACCATAAATACCGACTTTTGTACCATCAATGAAAGGATAACGGGCAGCCAGTTGCTCAATAGCATACTTATCATCTGCCAATGGATAGTCACGCATATTGTTATATCCATATGTATGATATGCTTTTCCACGCATCGGAGTACCACCTCTATGACCTACAGTAATAACAATGAATCCCAGTTGCGCCAGACGGGTATTATATACATCATTCACAGTAAAGCGTGTCGGCACATACTCAAAAAAAGGTCCCGGATAGACGTTCGAAATAATGGGATAAACCTTCGTCGAGTCAAAATCTGCAGGTTTCCACATCACGCCATACAAATCGGTCACTCCATCGGCAGCTTTTACCTTAAAGCGTTCCGGTGCTTTCCATCCCATCTCATAGACAGGCTGCAAATCGGGCTTTTCCAACGTCATAATCACCTTTCCATTCCGGTTACGAACCACATTCACCGGTTCCTGCGAAACAGTAGAATAAGAATCTACCATATATCGGTAAGACGGAGAGATACTGACATCATGTGACGCATTCTCCGGAGTTAACAGACGAACAGCATTCGGACGATCCAGTTGAGCTTCATAAAGAATGTAATAATAAGGGTCAATGCCTTTCTCACGACCATAACCATAGAAATACATCTTACGCCCGATAGTATCAATCTTGGTAACCGGACCAGCTACCCATATTCCATCGGTCAGTTGGTTCTTTAAGTTTCCCGTTGCTGTGTCATACAGGTAATAGTGTCCCCAACCATTACGTTCGGAACGGAAAAGGATTTCTTTCCCGTCATTCAGGAAAGAAACATTACGCATCTGATAATCGAGATATGGTTTGTTTTCTTCATGAATCACTACGCGCACTTTTCCGGTTTCTACGTCTACCTCGCAAATATCCGACTGGTTCCATGGACGGTTATAACGTTGGAAATACAAACGCTTCCCGTCCTTTGAAATATACAATATGTCAATATACTGATCAGGCCAGCGATTAATATCGATTTTCTTCACTTCACGGGTATCGACATCTCCAATCAACAATTCATATTGGGTGACATGTTTATCGCCTGCCAGTTCGGCTTTATAAGTTTTCAGTGTCGGATATGGAGTAGACAACGAATTGATTAACCATAAATCACGCACTTTCCTGTTATCCTCACGAACAGCATAAAAACGATGGCTACCTGGAATCCAATGAGTAGATTCGGCTCCGAAGCGTCCTTCCAGCTTACCCTCATCTTCACGGTTAAATGTATAATTCGGCTCACCGTCCGTTGTCAGTTGTACAGGAATGGTATCTTGCCCTTTCTTTTGATTCCCAACAAAATACAAATTATCCTTGCTGGCATAAAGAAAATAAAGACTATCTGGAGAATACTTCATCCAATACGGATCACTATTTCCATAAGATGGTTTCTCATTAAGCTGCTTCAGTGCTTTCGTATGAATATTGTACGTATAAAGTCCACGGTCAAAATCAATACGAATCGTTTCGTTATCCTTCATGAAAGTGAAAGACAAATATGGATCTGCCGAAGAATAGGCTTTCTTGGTATATACTGCAATTTTACTCAATAATTCAGCCGTATCAAACAGAAGACGTTTTTCCTTTTTCTTCGGATTTACATAATAATACTTCTTTCCTTCACGTGTAGTAAACGAATAATAAAAACAGTCCGTACCATTAATAAACGTTGGCTTGACTTCTGTTGAATACTTTATTATAGGATTCTGTTCTAACAGACGGAACTTTTCCGCTAACTTATAATTCGCTTTCTGCTGTGCATCGGCAAAGCTACATATCAACAATGCAACCACCAGGCACACATATCTAAAGAGAGAGTTTTTCATAAAATCTTATCTATTGTCTTATTTGTTACGGTTAATATCTCCCCAATAGTCTGCACGAGTATCACCCAGCAAATGCTTGGCAAAGAAACGGTACATCTTCTTCTCAAAATACTTATCAGCAGAACCATATCCATGGCCGGCACCCGGAATCACCAGCATATCAAAATCCTTGCCGGCTTCAATCAATGCCTGCGCCATGCGATAAGTATGAGCAGGGTTCACGTTCTTGTCCATATCACCGGTGACGAGCATTAAATGTCCTTTCAAATTCTTGGCAATCTCCGTATTCGGCTTCACATTGAACTTGTATCCATACTCTTTTGTCTCATTACCCAAACTATCTTTTACTACTTTTTCCACTTCCTTCACACCGTTATAGCATTCTCCCCACCCACGATTATAGATATTGTTATCATGATTTCCGGAACAGGAGACAGCAGCTTTATAAAAGTCCGGATAAGTACAGATGGCTGCAGCAGCCATAAATCCTCCACCGGAATGACCGTAGATACCGACTTTTTTACCATTAATAAATGAATACCTCCGAGCTAACTGCTCAATAGCATATTTGTCATCAGCTAATGGATAATCACGCATATTACCATAACCAAACCGATGGTATGCCTTTCCACGCATAGGAGTATCTCCTCTGTGAGACACAGCAATTACGATAAAACCTAACTGCGCCAAACGGGTACAACATCTGTCTTCTAAGGTAAATGAAGTAGGAACTTGACCAAAGTAAGGCCCCGGATATACCACAGAAATAATCGGATATACCTTAGTAGAATCAAAGTCTGCCGGTTTCCACATTACTCCATGTAAATCGGTTATATTATCAGCAGCCTTCACAACAAAACGTTCCGGTTTTTTCCATCCGGCTTTGTAGACTAATTCAATATCCGGCTTTGCCAATTCAAGAATCCCTTGTCCCTTGTTATCTTTCAACATGATTTTAGGTTCCATATCCACTCTTGAATAAGTGTCAATATAGTATCTATTAGACTTCAGGAATTTAACCTGATGCTGACCGTCTTCCGTACTTAATGGAGTTACTCCTTCCCTATCAATATGCACTTTATAGAGCATGTAATAAGATGGGTCAATATCTTTTTCCCTGCCATATCCATATAGATATACTGTTCGCCCCAAAGTATCAATAGAAGCTATCTGACCTGCCACCCACTCACCGGAAGTCATCACATTCTTCAACTTTCCATTACCATCATAATGATAGTAATGCCCCCATCCCGTACGCTCCGAACGAAAAAGAATATCTTTACCATCATTCAAAATAGCGACACTACGAGCATGCGGATCACGATACGGTTTGTCAACTTCATGAATTATTTCTTTCACCTCCATTGTAGAGAGGTTGACAGAACACAAATCCACTTCGTCCCATGTACGTTTCGTACGTTCAAAAAAGAGGTATTTACTATCCTTTGTCACACACAAAGGATTTATGTATTGATCCGGCCACTTACTTATGTCTGTTTTTTTTACGGTACGCCCAATCACATCAACTATAACCAGTTCATTTTGGGTTACATTCTTATCACCAGGGAATTCATAACGATAAGTAGTCAGGGAAGGCCTGTCATCCAACGAATTTATCACCCAAAAATCTCTAAGCAGACGTTCATCTTCGCGTACTAAATAAAGATGCCTTGAATCGGGGCACCAACAGATATCAGACATGACTTCTCCTTCTTCGTCCGTTCCTCCATCATGCGCATAAGAATAATACCGAACTCCATCAGTGGTCAACTGCACTTCCGTCGTATCCATTCCCATCTCCCCATTACCTTTCACATACAGATTGTGTTTCTTCACATACACAAGATATTTTCTGTCTGGCGAATATTTCATCCATGAGTAACGATCAAATAATGACCGACTCTTTTCTTTCTTTTTCTCTACAATCTGGTGTGTCAGGCGATTATATTCATAGTTCCTACCTTTATAAGAAAAAGAAAAAGAAGCCAGGTTTTCAGAAAATTTGATATCACTCAACTCCAGTTTATTCCTGTCCACTACACCCCTAGTAATCTGTGCAATTCCCGATGCCAGTTTCCCTTTATCAAACAATGGTTCTTTTAACCGACGTTCAGGATCTACAAAATAGTAATCCTTCCCGACAGTCGTATGAAATTCAAACCAAAACTTATCTGTTCCATTAATTTCATTCGGCCAGAGATTTAGACTATTAGCAGTAAAATTACCCCCTAAACCGAAAGCCTGAAATTCATTTGCCAATTCATAGTTGGCCTGCTGTTGGGAAAAAGCATGCAGAATGCCTGACCAAGCAAATAAAACTATAAATAATATTCTTTTTCTCATATTCAAATAAACAAAGGAGAATCACATAAAGTATTCAAGACTCAATGCGATTCCCCGCATAATCTATATAGATCAAGTTATTTTAAAGGTCATACTGAACAATCTGGTTAGCATTTCCTATTTTATATAGTACATCCACTATTTTTCCAAAATTATTATCTCCCTCCTTCTCACTTTCCTCATTCGGGTATAATTGTTTTATTTTTACATCATTAACCAATCCAGATTCTTGCTTGTCCTTCTCTTCCACCCCATATATAAAGAAACTTCCGTCTTCCAAGGCAACCCCTAACTGACCGTTGTAAACTCCATATTTTGGATACAAATATATATCATTAGATGAAAGAGCAATCACCTTCTTGTCAAATGTATGAATCAATTTTGGAGCAGATGCCACACCTTTCACATATTGGCAATACCACAATTCATTCCCCATTGCAATAACAACATACTGCTTTTGTTCAAATACAGCCATATCTGTATACTCTTTATTTTTCAATGACGTCAAGTCATTTTCATAATAATCATATATATCCCATTTTTTATTCTTCATTCTGAAATAGCGCAATTGATAAGACATATCGTTACCCTTCATCAAGGCAACCCATGCTTGCATCATGTCGCCATTCACATTAACTGACGCAGTTTTCATTGTTACAATACTTTCATCACGCATATTCTGAAAGTTCTTAGCATCCTCTCCTTCAAATTCAACTATTTCTCCGGTATCCTTCACCGTATTATCATAAAATGTCGGATCATTGGAACTATTCTTCACCCCACCTCCATTTCGAATAATTACCAATGAGTTATCCTCTTCACGGAGAGCCAGAACCGCATCCATATTTCTGTCCTTAAACTTCTGTACAGGATATAAAGCACTGAATTTAGTATAATTCCACAGTGGAATAGACATATAGGCTCCAGCATGAAAATCATTTGCAACCGGCTTCGTGTGCATATAAATATATCCATTTTCATCACGAATAAATTTTGCAGAGTAAGACATGGCAGCTTCTACAGGTTTGAAGCCTCCCACCGGCAAATCCCCATAGAACTCATCCTCTGTATATACTTCACGCTCCAAAGTATTACCGTTCAGCTCCACCCAACGATCTTGCATCACTACCAGTTCATCATATACAGTCTCTACCTGTCCGAAAGTACTAGGATAACCCAAATGCTCAAAAACACCTTTGGGGTTGGTTCCTAAATCTTTGACTAAATACTTTTCGACAGAATGATATGCGATAGAATCACGTACCACTTTCTCACCCCAGATATTCACAGTTTCTGACACACCATACAAGGTCTTAATCTTGATAAATGAAAGTGTTGACTTTCCATCTACGTCAGACAAAACCACCCATCCTCTCTGATAAGGAGAACGAACCAAAATGTCTGTTGAAGCAGAGTACTTAACCCCTGTTTTATTGTCGATGACGGAAAATGTGAGTTCAAACAATCCGATCTTATGAGAATTGAAAGTATACGAAGGTGCTTTTACATTCAACAATTCTCCGTCTAGTCTCCATTCGTAACTCACATCCGGATCTGTTTTATCAATTGTAAACTCAAACGTAGGTGTTATAACTAAGTCTTCATCTATCCCAACACTATAGTTTTTTTCAATATTACTAATAGTGCCTTTCAGTTCATTAATCGGTGTATAATCATAATTGTTTTTATCATCCAGGCAACTGCAAATGCTACTCAATAAAAGTAGTAATAAAATATAAACTGTTATCTTTTTCATACTTCTTCCGTTTTTTAATTATCCGGCAACAGGAATTTCCATTTTACCATACTCATCACTCATGGGTTCATCCGGATGTTGAGTATTATAATCTTTAATTCTATTTTTCAGACGCAGTGCATATTTACGCAATATAAACATATCTTTTCCGTCAAATACCACCCCGTCTTTTTTCAATTCTTCCAAAAACATTAAATATTTCTTTTCCGAATACCTCCCCAAATACCATTCTTCAACAATGTTGTAGGGATTATTCACATCACCGTCGTTTCTAGTCCACCACTCAGGTGCAAACAACAAATTAGATACGGAAATAATAGCACGTGAATAGACACTCGGACCTTGACGAACCTCACCACCGTCATTCACTTGCAACGTCAGCAGTTCAGCTTTCGTATCCAATTTTTCGTAATACTTCAGAACCACCAATATTTCTCCGGTTAGTTCTCCTGCTTTAATTACGCACTTCTCTGGCAATTCATATTGGGTAGCAGGCAAAGTCGTTCGTTCCGGATCTACACTGACCGTAAACTCCAAATCCTTATCCTGTACTTTTCCAGAAATGGTAACTCCTAATAATATCTTAGCATTTTCACCTTCATTGTAAAACTTAAAAGATACACCTGTTGTATCTGTTGTCATATTTTTCTCAAATGCAATATATGACACATCATTTGTATGGGTCAGTAATCCTTGCTCCTCACAAGAAGTAAAGAAGGAGACTCCCAACAATACAATGACTATATAAAAACTTATTCTTTTCATATATCTTCAATCTTTCAAAATTTAAATATTGCTTTCCGAATCAGGCAATGGCATCACCAAATTATCTTCAATCGCCGGATATTCTACGGACTGCTTTTCATCCGACCCTTCCAAGTTCCGTTTCAAACGCTTGTATAAAAAGAAAGTCTGTCCTTCGCCAATAAACTCGCGACGGGCGTCATCAACAATCAGATTAATAAAGTCTTGCTTCGTACCCGATTTGCTAAGGTCAGGAGAACTAATACCTCTCCCTTGTTTCACAGTTTTAAGATATGTCTTGGCCAATTCCTTATCTGTATCATAAATAGCCTCTGCAGCTATATAATATACTTCAGACATACGAATCATAGGCACCATTGTACTATTCACTTTACCAAAACCAGAACCTTCATCTTGTTTTTTATACTTCAATGAACGATAAAAAGAAGAAGTATTCGGTCCTAACTGATACTTAAGACGCCAGTCTTTATCGCTTTCGGTACCGAAGAATTTCGTTATCACAGCATCACTCAAAGCCAGATACTTTTCATCATCCGGTTTGGTAGCATTATCACTTGCATGATTAATCTCCAAATCCCAATCAGTCTGATCTGTAGAATATAATGCAAATATAATGTCTTCATACATCTTTATATTCCCATTCTCTATATTCATAGGTCCACTATAACTACTTGTTACTGCCTTATAATAACCTTTATCAGCATTAATATCTATTAGTAACTTCGCTGTTTCATAGGCCTTTTCCGATTGTCCTGCATATAAGTAAACACGAGCCAACTCCGCAGTTACGGCATGATAATTAAGATGGAATCCTCTGTACCACACAAAACGTTCTTCTCCGGAAGGAGACTTAGTAAAACGATTACCCGAAGTAAACTCTGATGACTTATCCACATCCTTCAAAATCTTTTGCGCTTCTACTAAATCAGCGATGATGCGTTCCAAACAGTAACCGACTGTTTGTCGATCGGATAAATAAGATGGATATTTGTCCACATAAGGAATAAAAAGCCTATCTCCCGGATTCATAGCCAAAGACGGCGCATATATACGTAACAAATCAAAATGCATATACGCCCGTAAGGCAATAGCTTCTCCTAAAATCATATTTTTCTCCTGCGTACGTTTGTAGAACAGCATTGTATCTTCCTCTGCCACCTGCTGTGCAAGGTTATTACAATTGGCTATGATATTCCACGCTGCGCTCCACATAGCATCTGTTGTAGGAGTAAGTTCAGAGTTCTTATACAAAAACTTCGATAATTTCTTCATAGCTTTACCACCACCGCTGTCGGGGGCTTTGTCCAAGTCATATACCTGTCCCCAGCCATCTATCAACCCCCAGCTCAGATTACTACCGTACAAATCGAAAGTCGCCAACTTCCGGTATATACCGTTCAGAGCTGTACGATAACCATTTCCTGTCTCAAACAAATATTCTTCCTTTATCTCATCCGCAGGTCTCACGTCCAGCCAGTCACTACAAGAACTGAACGAGATAGCTGCTAGACATGACACAAATATTATTGTATATATCTTTTTCATTTTTTCTTCTTTTTTTTAGAACTGTGCTTTTAATGAGAATTCCACTTTCCAAGATCTCGGATAGCTCAATCCGCGTTCCTGTTTAATAGAGGACCAGTTTATCAAGTCGCTCGTAGAAGCTTCCAGACGAAGCAGATTCATGCGGAGATGTTTTTTTATCCAGTCACGGTTAAAATCATAGCTGACATTCAATGAATTCAATCGAACCAATGCTTTATCCTGCACGAAACGTGATGTTGGCAAAGTAGTCATCCCCCGGTCTTTAATATCTTTAAACTGAGCTATGTCACCCGGTTTTTTCCATCTGTCCGTCAATACGCGTAAATCGACATTCTTGTTCACTAAGTCCGCATTTTCCACATTGTTGACCAATGTTTGATTGTATTCCTGTCCACCCCACTCATAAAGAAATGAAGCAAACAGAGTCCAATTCTTATACGACAGGTTCAACCCGAAAGCACCACTACATTTAGGTTCTGTATTTCCAACTACAACCTCCTGCGCAGCATTCCACTTATCAGCTATAGAGCCATCACGGTTCAAAAAGATCTCTTTACCCGTAGTAGGATCAATGCCCAATGAACGTACAGCCCAAATTGAAGTCAGAGAAGCTCCTTCCTCATACTGTGGCAGTGGTACCGAATATTCCGCACCATGAGACAGCCCTAATGTTTCTTGATAAAGTGCTTCATTTTTATAATAAGCGGCCACTCTCTCATTATATGCTTTCTGAGAGTCGGAAATCTTCAGAATCTCATTCTTATTGTGCGCCATATTTCCCCATAACGCCACATTCCAGTTTCTGTCACGATAAATATCCGCACGAAGTTTTAATTCTACGCCTTTGTTGGCAACTTGTCCCATATTATCTTTGTAAGTAGAGAAACCGGAAGTTTGGGAAAGAGTGACATCATTCACCAAGTCAATTGTCTTATTATAGTAATACTCGAAATCAACAGTCAGGCGATCATGGAACGTTTTTGTTTCGATACCAACACTCAGCTTATCCGTCTTTTCCCAAGTCAAATCTTTATTACCTAAAGCTTTCAATACAGCCCCATAACCTGTTATATACCATTCATCAAATAAAGTTTCATACATCGTCGTTGCAGCATAAGCCGGGAAATTAACTTTACCGGTACGCCCATAAGAAGCACGTAATTTTAACTTATTGATATATCCGTTACTTTTGAAGAAATCATAGTTATGAATATTAACACCCAAACCTCCAGAGAAGAAAGGAGCCCACTTCTGATTCGCCCCAAACTCTGACGAACCGTCGAAACGTACAGAAGCGTCTACCAAATAAATATCATTCCACGTATAATTGGCAGAAGCTAATACGCTAACCCTTCGTGTGGTATTCTCAGTACGAGTAGGTTTCTTATATACTTCCGCCGCATAATTCAGAGAGTGAAACTCACCCGACGGAAATCCACGATAATGAGCATTGGTACTCTCAGTGGTACCTGAAGCTGCTTCCCAACCTGCTGAAACATTCAAATTGTGCTGCTTGTTAAAGCTACGTGTATAGTATAAAAAAGCATTGGAATTCCAATCCAAACTTTCTCCATTCGTCGTATACAAATCACCGGCAAGATTATTATCTTTTGAACCTGTAACACTAGTCTTACTTGAAAGCGGATCAATAAACTTCTCTGATTTGGAATATTTCTTCGTTACACTGAACTGCCCTTTAACCGTCCAGTAATCATTCAGGTACCAGTTAAAGCTCAAATTATCAATAACCTCATCATAAGAGTTCCAATTATAATTACCCAAAGTTGCTTCATATAGCGGATTATTATTGTCACGTCCGCTAATTTTCGAATATGTGAGTTTCTCCCGGAGTGTTCCATCATCTTTATAAGGAGAGTCATAAGGCTGTAGTCCGCTAAAATCACTAAACGAACCATACGGAGATTCTTTCGATTTCGTATGCCCGAAAGATACATAGTTTCTTACTTGCAAATTCTTGATGCGATAATCCAAAGAGAAGCCTGCACTATAGCGATTACGTTCTGTACCTTTCATCACACCATCTGCTATATTAAATGAACCGTCCACACCATAACGCAAATTAGGTGTTCCTCCCTCTAAGTAAATACTGTGCTTATGATTGAAAGAATTTTGAAGTGGAATAGACATCCAATCCGTATCTACTCCTTTTTGAATTAAAGCGTATTTCTTATAATAGTTGTTCATCCCTACCGCAGTCGATGGAATGTTAGCTTGTCCTTTATCAAATAATCCTGCGAGACGCTCTATTTCCAGCTTCTCCGATGCATTTGCCAAATTATAATCCCGTAAATCGGGCATTTCCAACGTTCCTGTAAAGTTATAAGAGACACGAACCTCTCCTGCTTTCGGAGCAACAGTAGTAATTACCACCACTCCATTAGCAGCACGTGAACCATACATAGCAGTAGCAGCAGCATCTTTCAAAACCGTCAAACTCTCAATACGGGTAGGATCCAAGTCATATACCTTCTCAATGCTTACTTCAAAACCGTCCATGATAAAAGTTGGTAAATTAGGATTATTCTCCAAATTTGATTTTGAAAGCTGATCTTTATCCAGTTCTTTAACGCCAAAACCGGAACGTCCACGAATATACATTTCTGGTAAAGCATTCGGGTCAGAACCAAATTGTACGTTATCTACCAAACGGAAAGAGGGATCGAATGACTGGATCGCCCCAATTATATTTGTCTGTGACACCTTACGCAAGTCATCACCCGAAATCTGAGTCGAACTACCCGTAAAACTGGATTTACGTACATTGCTATATCCGGTCACAACCACATCTTCCAATGTTTTGACATCATCCACCAATGTAATTTCAACCGTTTTCCGACGAGTAGCATCCACTTGGACAGTTTGCTTCTTCATACCTATAAAAGAAACTTCCAACACCACCTTATCACTTTTTACGTCCAAAGTAAATTCACCTTCAATATTGGTAGAAGTACCTGTACGAGTACCTTTAACAATAATACTAGCTCCGGGAATCGGCTCTCCATGTGAGTCTGTCACCATACCACGGACACGGTTTTCACGCTTTTGTTTTCGAATGACAACAATACCGTCTTTCATCACATAGTCAAACCCTTGAGGATTCAACACTAATTTAAGAGTTGTATCCCATCTCTCGTTCTTCACATCAAGTGATACCGAAGGAACACCCTTGAACATTTGTGAATTATATAACATATTCACACCTGTCTGTTTTTTCACTGCATCCAGGACAGTCTCTATAGAGACATTGTGCAGTTTCAAAGTCACCGTCTTGTCTTGTGACGGTAATGCCCATGCACTAAACGTACAGCACATTGCCACTAGAAAACATAGCAGCCATCGTTTTTCTCTCATAAATTAATAATTAAACTTTTGTGTACCTAATATTCTAACTATTCTAATATTCTATCTTTTCCATTCCTGTTCTTCCACTTTGTCATATATCAATATATTCCTGCCACTGATTTTATAAGTAAGGTCTCCTGTCAGTTCCAGTGCATCCAGGAATGAATTTATTGTTCCGTAGCGTTTCAAGTTACCACTATAGGTAATGTCGCGCAGGTTAGGGGTTTCGTAATAAACCTGTATGTCGTACCAGCGTTCGAATGTCTTCATTATATCGCCCAAGGGACGGTCATTAAAGATGTACATACCATCTACCCAACCAACATATTCTTCCAAATCCACCTTGCGTTTCGTTGAACTATTGGCAAATACAACAGCTTGTTCACCCGGTGAGAGAGTAACCGTTTCCGCATTTAATGTAGAGAATTTCACTTTTCCATGTACTAGGGTTGTATAACAAACAGGGGTATCGGCATAAGCATTCACGTTGAATTCAGTACCAAGTACAGTTATTTCCCCGAGATGAGTTTGTACCACAAATGGATGATTCTCATCTCCTGCTACATCAAAATAAGCTTCACCCTCCAAACGCACAATTCGACGTTTACCGGCAAAACGTACCGGATAGGTCAATTTAGAACCGGCATTCAAATGTACTGTCGTTCCATCTGCAAGGATTACAGTATTTTCACCTCCACGCGGTATTACCAGTTCATTTGATTTGCCAGATTGTTCTTCAATGTTTTTCTCCTCATGTTGTGTCGTGACGGTAGGCTGATAAGACAGCACTCCTTTCTTATATTTTACTTGAACGCCATCTACTACTACGCTTACTTCTTTTCTATGCACATCAATCACGCTGCCATCGGACAAAGTCAATTGTGCCTGCTGCGTTCCCGGCTGAATCAAAGTTTTCCCTTCTTTTTCCGATGAGATATAATTCGACATATAGAAAGAAAGAGCAACGGCTAAAGTAACGACAGCCGCAGCAGCGTACCACCCCACCCGACGAGAACGACTCTTCCGGCCTTTCGATTCCATCTGCCCGATACTCTGAAGAAAAGACTGATAAGCTTTCTTTGACGAATATTTTTGATATTCTCCAAAGGCGACTTTCAAAGTCTCCCCGCTCTGTAACTGCTCGTATACATTTCGTAAGTCCGGACATTCTGCCAACCGTTTCTCAAGATCTTTTTGTTCCACTTCATCAGCCTCCCCCAAAAGAACCTTTCTCATTAAAGCAGCGTCTTGATATACATTTTCGAACTTCTTCATCTTATTGCGTTTTTTTAATTAAACAATTGTTTAATTCATCTTTATTATAGATATACACAACTCATAAAAACGGGTGACAAAAAGATGACATTTTTTTGAGATAAAAGAATAATGAATCAGAATTTAGAGGTAGAAATATATCATAATGTCATTATATAGAAGAAAAAGATTTGATTTTAACAAATAGAATAAATTTTAATCAATCAATAAAAAGACAAAGAAGTATCAGAATGTTTTTTTATTTTTAGAAAAATAAAAAAAGAATTATGGAATGAATGGAATCCCCCAACCTTTCACGGAGGAATTTATAGCTGCGAGTCTTTTGGGTTTTGACAGTATTGATACTTATCTCCAGACGTTCCGCTATCTCTTCCCATGTATGTCCCTCAATTCTCATTAAAATAATCCGACGTTGTTCGGCAGGAAGTTCTTCGATATAGCAATAGAGTTGCCGGATAATTTCTTCTTTTACTGTCAGTGCATAAATCGTATCTTCGTCCACCATACTTTCTTCTTCCGCCAAAGAACTTAAAATAGTATCATGAATTTGATTATTACGTATATATAATAAGGCATTATTATAGCAGGCACGATAAAGATAATTGGTAAGTTCTTTAATATCAGAAAAGGTACGCTTCCCCTCCCATACAGAAATAAAAACTTCCTGTACCAAATCTTCCACCGCATCGGGGACTGGCAATATCTTGGAAACATAAACACATAAAGCAGTATAAAAACGATCGTAGAAATCGCCCCACATCTTTTTATCCTTCCGGTTTACTCCCGCTACTATGATGTCAATTTTATCGTTCATACTGTCACTTTTCCTGCGAAAAAAGAGAACAAAATTTATAAAAATCACCGTAACTACTTACTTTTGCGATATTTATGAATGCAAATATATTGTTTTTTTTCAGAAACGCAGACCTTGCCGACTTACAAAATAAAAAATAAAACGCAACAGGGCACAAAAGGCGCAAGCTTTAAAGAGGAATATAAAAATAAGAAATACTTCGATTAGTAATAACATTATTTGCAATAAAATCATTACCAATCAAAATATGTTCGGGACTTGATTGTTTACTACTTTCTGATTGCTATGATATATGCTGTCATTCACAGTCGTCACAGAGGCGTAACCATCTTATTCACAGATATCTTATGTGAACAGGTAGTATCATTCTCACTCTTCACAGCCCTTCACTTTCTTCACCAAATACACATTGCCCAATCTCGTATGCTGTCGACTGATACCCGTTGCAGTCAGAATCTGCGCCAATTGGATAGGAGTACAATTACGAAGTACAGCCGGAAACCTCTTTTTCAATTCTTGATGAATGATAGCGGCGGAGAGTGACAGACAATCCGGTTCATCCAACATGGCAGGCGCGTATATGTTGCACACAATGTCTTCTATGGGGTTGACATGATAGTATGCGCTATTATGACGTTGCAAAGCATGTTCTTCCTCCTTGTTGAACCAGTGACGGGCACCTGCAAGCAATTCCTCTTTCAGTTGGGCGTAGATTTGTGAATGTTCAATTCCGGTACAGTCAATATCATGCTCCGCTTCAATGCAGATGAATCTGCGGCTGCCTGTCGGATCGCACAGTAAGTCAGTCCGGTTACTTGTTCCGATGAAAGAGGCGATACGAGGCAGCGACCGGAAATTTTTCTGATAGGCTTTGCAGATGTTGAGGCTGGACATTTGCATCAGATTTTTAAGTAACGGCATCTTTTGTGCTCCGAATTTATCAAATTCGTCCATGTTTAGTAACCCCATCTCGGCTAGGAGACGTTCGGGATTGCCTTGTGCGGTTAGTTTCAGATTATCCGAATAATAACGGGCTAGTTGTGGCGGCATCAGCATACGGCAGAAAGTGGATTTATGGCGTCCCTGTTCTTCGCTGATAAGTATCGGGGCTACGCTGTTTGCTTGTGTTTGATTCACTCCCAGCCATTGGGCGGCAAGTCCGAGCATCCAGGTGTGGAAGCTTTTTATCCATATAGGAGTGTCGGATACTCGCTTCGCCAAGGGCTTCAACCGATCCGTTCCGTCCCAGGCAGGTAGTTCGTTCATATAAAGCCGGAAAGGGTGGTAGCTTTCCACTAGGGTAGAGTAAATGTATCTTTGAAGGTCCTTGTCCCAGCAGTTGATTCCTTCTTTGTGGGCTTCCAGGCAGAAAGTATTCAGTTCTCGCTTGTCTATGCGGCAGAAAGGAATTTCTCGTTGCCCGGAGGGGCGAAATTCGGTTTCTTCGGTGAGTAAGTTGTAGCGGAAGTCATATCGTACTTTCAAAAAGTCAATCACTTGTCGTGTTAGAAGGACGGGGTGTTTATGTACTTCTTGTTTATATGCTTCCTGTTCATCTATTTCTTGCATTTTCGGTACGTTCTTTGAAGTGTTCGGTGAAACGATGACGTTTGACGATTCTTTCATCAATGCTTGTATTCTTTTTGCCAAACGTTTCGAGTTATATTCTAATGTCTTCATATTTTTCTTGTTTTTTAAATGAATAAATGTTGTTTTTTCGACCGGTTGATGCTGCTAAGGTATAACATGAAATATGGGGTTTGCAAGTATTTAACTAAGAAAATATTTATTTTCTTCTGAAACGAAAAACAAGCTTTTCTATGCTGATATATCGTTACTTTGTCGTATCTTTAGTGCTTGTTTAGGAAAAGCCGACTGGAGTTGTCCGGTTGGCTGACAATAGTTGACTGAACAGCCGATTCCAATCGTCCGAATAGCCGATTAAAGTTGTCCTATGATGAAGTTACACATTTACAGGGAAAACGCATTATACTCTTTCCTTAATCTTTTATACATTTATCTTACACCAATATTGTCTTTTCATCTTATTAATAAGATATTTATCTTTCATTTACAATATTATTTGAGTACATTTACGTGATTATAAATCACAATTAAAATGAAGCAAGAAACTAAAAGAA
>ENA-ORTP01002178-ORTP01002178.1-human-gut-metagenome-genome-assembly--contig:-NODE-2178-length-17098-cov-2.867805_pt1 | contig 17098 bp, 17 predicted proteins | sample MGYA00241913_ERZ509190 | MGnify/ENA primary metagenome ERZ509190 (study PRJEB26280, sample SAMEA2338839) | human gut metagenome | biome: human gut; feature: human-associated habitat; material: faeces...
ATTGCCTTCTGCTCTTTAAATAATCTTAATACAATCTTAATACAAGGATATATTTGCTTATACAAATTTTATGCATTACCAGATATAATAAAGATGCGATAAAGATAAAATAAAAGCAGAATATAATACAGGCAGGTAAAGAAAATGTTGTGGAAAAATGATAAGAACAGACACAGGCATGTGTCATCCTTTCAGGTCATTATTTTAGGATTTATGATGGTTATTTTGCTGGGCAGTCTGTGTCTGATGCTGCCCTTTGCAACCAGAAATGGGCAGGGGGCGTCCTTTATGGACGCGCTGTTTACTTCGACATCGGCCGTTTGCGTAACAGGTCTGGTGGTGCATGATACGGCCACATACTGGTCTGTTTTCGGACAGACGGTCATCCTGTTTCTGATTCAGATTGGCGGTATGGGCGTGGTGACCATCGGCGTCTCCATTGCCATTTTTTCCGGTAAAAAGATCAGTCTGATGCAGAGAAGTACCATGAGCGAGGCGATTTCCGCTCCACAGGTGGGAGGAATTGTTCGGATGACGGAATTTATCCTGAAGACAACGCTGGCGGTAGAACTGTTTGGGGCAGTGCTGATGGCGCCGGTGTTTTGCCGGGATTTTGGCCTGATGCAAGGAATATGGTACGCTATTTTTCACTCAATTTCCGCTTTTTGTAATGCAGGATTTGATTTGATTGGAGTACGGACACCGTTTTCATCGCTGACCACCTATTCAACGCAGCCCGTCATTAATCTGACCATTATGGCGTTGATCATTATCGGAGGTATCGGTTTTTTTACCTGGGAAGATGTGGGAAGGAATCGATGGCATCTGGCGAAATACCGGATGCAAAGTAAAGTGATTTTATCCATGACGGCCATGCTGATCGTCTTTCCGGCGCTCTGGTTTTTCTTTTGTGAATTTTCCGATCTGCCGTTGGGAGAGCGGATCTTAAACAGTTTCTTTCAGGCAGTGACACCCAGAACAGCCGGTTTTAATACAGCGGATCTGTCGTCTCTGACGGAAGCAGGACAGACGATTACCATTGTTCTGATGCTGATTGGCGGTTCGCCGGGATCTACTGCCGGGGGAATGAAAACAACGACGATTGCAGTACTGGGATCGTCGGCGCTGGCGGTATTTCGCCAGAAAGAGCATGCGCATTTTTTCCGGAGACGTATTCCCGGAGAAGCCATTCGCAATGCCGGAACCATTTTGATGATGTATCTTATTTTATTTTTATTTGGGGGAATGTTTATCAGTTTCCGGGAAGGGATACCGGTTTTGTCGGCGCTGTTTGAAACAGCTTCCGCCATTGGAACCGTAGGATTGACGCTGGGCATTACGCCGGGTCTGAGCCTGGCGTCCAGACTGGTGCTGATCGTGCTGATGTTTTTTGGACGGGTTGGCGGTCTGACATTGATTTATGCCACCATTTCCAGCAGACAGGGAAGAGCAACGGCATTTCCACAGGAAAAGATTACCGTGGGCTGACTGCCGAAAGGAGAAAAACAATGAAATCTATTTTATTAATCGGTCTTGGAAGATTTGGAAGGCATGCCGCCATGAAACTGGATGAACTGCATCATCAGGTGATGGCTGTGGATATGGATGAAAAACGTGTGGAAGCTGTGCTTCCCTATGTGACCAACGCCCAGATTGGGGATGGAACAGATGAAGATTTTCTGCGATCCCTTGGAGTAGGAAACTTTGATGTCTGCATCGTAGCAATAGGAGATAATTTTCAGAGTTCGCTGGAAACGACGTCTTTGCTGAAGGAATTGGGGGCAAATTTTGTGGTTTCCAGAGCGGCAAGAGACGTACAGGCGAAATTTCTTCTGCGCAACGGAGCAAACGAAGTAGTTTACCCGGAAAAACAGCTGGCAGAATGGACAGCTATTCGTTTCAGCGCCGATCATATTTTTGATTACGTGGAGCTGGATGGAGAACATGCGATTTTTGAGGTATCCATACCAAAAGACTGGTGTGGAAAAACCGTCGGGCAGTTAAATGTAAGAAACAAATATAATATTACGATCATGGGATTGAAACACGAAGGTAAGATGAAATTAAATGTCAGTACCGACACCGTTTTACCAGGAGACGATACCATGCTGGTGCTGGGAAATATACGGGATATTCAGAAATGTTTCCATATTTAAAATAAAAAGTAAGGGAACTAAATTGCGCAGAAAGAAGAAGATGGGATGAGCGAAGTTATTTTGGTGGTTGTGGCGTCTGGCGTACTTGTGGCAGGCTATATGTTGATGGGAAAACTGGGTCGATTTCTTATAAACAGCCATCGGCAGATGAAAAAAGAAGAGGAAGATTCGGCATTATTTTTTTCCAGGTTTTTAAATAGCCGGGAGGAAGAAAAGGGAAAGGCGGCGGAAAAAGAAAAGGAAAGCAAAGAAGGAAACCGAAAAACAGAACATATTCTTGTCTGCCTTTCCTCGGCGCCGTCCAATGCCAAAATCGTGCGGATGGCGGCTAAAATGGCAGAAGCTTTTGATGGAAGCTTTACCGCTTTGTTTGTGAAAACTCCGGATTTTTCTCTAATGTCGGAAGACAGCCTGCAAAGGCTGCAGGCCAATATGCATCTGGCGCAGAATCTGGGAGCAAAGATCGAAGTGGTCTATAGCGATGATATTTCTTTTCAGATTGCAGAATTTGCCCGGTTGTCCGGCGTGACCAAGATTGTGCTTGGCCGGCGGGCGGCCGCAAGAACCCATTTTTTCAGCAAACCTGCGCTGACAGAAAAATTAATTCTTCACGCACCGGATATGGATATTTATATCATTCCGGATTCCGTCTCGGAAACAACGATTTATAAGGAACAGGGAACCGGAAAGGGACGCGGCGTGGTTTTTTCTGCCGCTGACATTGCCAAAAGCATAGGGATTTTGATTGCTGCCAGTTGTATAGGTTTTTTCTTTTATAACTTAGGAATAAAAGAGGCGAATATTATTACCATCTATGTATTGGGAGTTCTGGTGACGGCGCTGGTGACGCAAAACCGGATATACAGCCTGATTTCTTCGGTGGTCAGCGTACTGGTTTTTAATTATCTGTTTACTGTGCCAAGATTTACCCTGCATGCCTACGATCCGGGGTATCCGCTGACCTTTGGCGTGATGTTTCTGGCGGCTTTCATGACCAGTACGCTGGTCATGCGATTAAAAAATCACGCCAGACAATCCGCGCTGGTCGCATTCCGTACAAGGATTTTATTTGATACAAATCAGCTATTGCAGCAGGCCAGAGAAAAGGATGCGATTATTTCTGTGACCGTACAGCAATTGATGAAGTTGTTAAAACGGGATATTGTCGTATACCAGACAGAAAAGGACAGCCTGGGTGAACCGCAGGTGTTTTTACAGGACGAGGAGCTGACCGGGAAAGCCGGTTACCTATCCGGGGAGGAATGTCAGGTAGCCCTTTGGACCTGTAAAAATAATAAACATGCGGGAGCAACGACAACGACTTTCCCAGAAGCCCGATGCCTTTATCTTGCCATCAGGGTGAACGATAATGTCTATGGCGTTATTGGTATTGGCATGGAAAAAGGCTTGCTGGATGCGTTTGAAAATAGTATACTGCTGTCTGTGTTGGGGGAATGTGCTCTGGCGCTGGAAAATGAGAAAAATACCAGAGAAAAAGAAGAAGTAGCAGTTCTGGCCAAAAACGAACAGCTTCGCGCGAACCTTCTTCGTGCCATTTCCCATGATCTGCGAACGCCGCTGACCACCATTTCCGGCAATGCCAGTAATTTGCTTTCCATGGGAACAGAACTGGATGAGGACACCAGAAAGCAGCTTTATCAGGATATTTATGAAGATTCCCTGTGGCTGAATAATCTGGTGGAAAATCTGCTTTCCATTACCCGTCTTGTGGAAGGACGGCTCAATTTGAATATGACGGAAGATCTGATTGAAGACGTCATCACAGAGGCGCTCCGTCACGTAAGCAATAAAAAAGAAGAACATGAGATTATCGTGCGTGACGCGGAAGAGTTCCTTCTGGCCAGAATGGATTCCCGCCTGATCGTGCAGGTGGTGATCAATATCGTCAATAATGCCATTGTCTATACGCCGAAGGGGTCTCGGATCTGGATCAGTACCTGTAAGCGGGGAGAGGAGGTCGTGGTGTCCATTGCCGATGATGGCCCCGGGATTTCTGACGAGAGCAAGCCTAAAGTATTTGACATGTTTTACAGCGGAGAAAACAAGATTGTGGACAGTCATCGAAATTGTGGTATTGGATTGGCTCTTTGTAAATCCATCATCAATGCCCATGGCGGAAAAATTTCTGTGGAGGATCGCGAGCCGCACGGAGCGGTCTTTACCTTTACATTGCCAGCAGAGGAGGTAGAATGGAATGAATAAACCACTGATTTTAGTTGTGGAGGATGATAAATCGGTCAATAATCTGATCACAACCATTTTAAAAACCCACGGGTACCGTTATCTTACTGCTTTAAACGGAACCAGCGCCGTTATTGAGGCCTCTTCCCATAATCCGGAGATTGTTCTCCTGGATCTGGGTTTACCGGATACGGATGGCGTGGAAGTCATTAAAAAAATCCGGACATGGTCTAATATGCCGATCATTGTGCTCAGCGCACGAAATGAGGACAAGGATAAGATTGAAGCCCTGGATGCCGGTGCAGACGATTATATTACCAAACCCTTTTCTGTAGATGAATTATTGGCAAGACTGCGGGCAACCACCAGAAGACTGTCCGTTCTTCCGGGGCAGCCGGTGGCAGAGAATCCGCTCTTTGTCAATGGGGATCTTCGGATTGATTATGCGGCGGGCTGCGCCTGGTTCGGGGATACCGAGCTGCATCTGACGCCCATAGAATATAAACTGCTGTGCCTTCTGGCCAAAAATGTGGGAAAAGTACTAACGCACACCTTTATCATGCAAAATATCTGGGGAAATAACGGCAATGACGACATTGCTTCCCTTCGTGTATTTATGGCCAGCCTGCGAAAGAAAATCAATCGAAACCCCGACGCCTCTGAATATATCGTAACCCATATCGGCGTGGGGTATCGTATGATGAAGATTGAATAAAAGAAAACAGAAGGACATGTTTTCTGATACTCCATATATCTTATCTGCCGCGGATGTATCGGTACATACGTTCATCGACATTCCAACGCATCTATTGACAGAAAAAACAGATTTCATTATAATTGATAAGATAAAATAAATAAAAAAGGGAGAAAATTATGAAACGTGAAAAACTGGGTTCACGGCTTGGATTTATTTTGTTATCTGCAGGCTGTGCCATTGGAATCGGAAACGTATGGAAGTTCCCTTATATGGCCGGACAGGGAGGCGGAGGAGCCTTCGTGTTATTTTACATTCTCTTTCTGGCTATTTTGGGGCTTCCAATTTTATGCATGGAATTTGCTGTTGGGCGTGCCAGTCAGAAAAGTCCGGTAAAAGCTTATCAGGCGCTGGAAAAACCAGGACAGAAATGGCATATTCATGGGTATCTGACCCTGATCGGCTGTTATCTGCTGATGATGTTTTACACAACGGTAGCCGGATGGATGCTTCACTACTTTTACTTGACGGCAACCGGTAAATTTGTGGGCAGTAATCCTGAAATGGTAGGAAATACGTTTTCAGAAATGCTGGGTCAGCCGGGAACGATGTTCTTCTGGGTGGTGATCGTGACCGTTTTAGGTATCGTGATCTGTATCAAAGGGTTGCAGAGCGGACTGGAACGGATTACAAAGATCATGATGCTTGCACTTTTAGCGATTATGGTCATTTTGGCGGTAAACAGCTGTTTTATGCCAGGCGCTAAGGAAGGATTATCTTTCTACTTGCTGCCTGATTTTACCCGGATGAAGGAAGTGGGGATTGTCCAGACTCTGGTGGGCGCCATGAATCAGGCTTTCTTTACCCTGAGTCTCGGTGTGGGCGCCATGGCTATCTTTGGAAGTTACATTGGCAAAGATCATTCTTTGATGGGAGAATCTGTTCGAGTAGTCTTACTGGATACTTTTGTGGCAATCACCGCCGGTTTAATTATTTTCCCGGCATGTTTTACTTACAATGTAGATCAGACCTCAGGACCAAATCTGATTTTCCTGACGCTGCCGAATATTTTTGCCAATATGAAGATGGGACGTTTATGGGGAAGCCTGTTCTTCCTGTTTATGTCTTTTGCAGCTTTGTCCACCGTCTTCGCGGTATTTGAAAATATTATTTGCTGTGGCATGGAACTGACAGGATGGAGTCGTAAAAAATCTGGTTTCATCAATATGATTCTTTTGACCGTTCTGGCCGTGCCATGTGTACTGGGATATAATGTCTGGGGCTGGGAAGGTTTTGCAGCTTTTGGAGGAACGATTATGGATCTGGAAGATTTCCTGGTCAGCAATCTCTTCCTGCCTCTGGGTTCGGTGGTTTACCTGCTCTTTTGTGTCACCCGTTATGGATGGGGCTGGGATAAGTTTACCGCAGAGGCCAATACCGGAGAGGGCCTGAAGATAAAAAAATGGATGCGTCCATATTTAACCTATGTTCTGCCTTTGATTGTTTTATTCATCTTTGCTTTTGGTATTTATGATAAGTTCTTTGCTTAAAAATACGAAAAGTAAAAGAAAATAAAAAAGACAGTCGAGTGATTCTGAGGCTGTAGAAGCAGAAAATCATTAAATAAGGAAAAACAGGGAAAGCAGTGATTTGTGAGAATCGCTGCTTTTTCTTTATTTTCTCTGCGAATGGATATAAAGACAGCCACAGCTTAAAAATGAAAATTTGCTATAGCAGTATTGTAGTAGTAAAATGAAAAGAGTACGATGAAAAACGAAAATGCAAAACGAGGAGAAAAACAAGATGAAAAACTATACATTAGAAATTTGTGTGGACAGTGTGGAGTCGGCAGTGATTGCGGCGGAAAACGGGGCGACCCGACTGGAGTTATGCAGTAATCTGATCATCGGGGGAACAACTCCGGGAGTGGAATTATTTCGGGAAATCCGGAAAGAGACAGAGGTGGCTATGCATGTGTTGATTCGACCGAGATTTGGGGATTTTCATTATACTGCACATGAACATGCGATAATGTGCCGGGAAATCGAGACCTTTGCCAGAGAAGGCGCACAGGGAATCGTTCTAGGCAGCCTGCACAGAGACGGAACCCTCCACAAAGAACAGATGAAAGAAATGATTGCAGCGGCAGGAGACTGTCGGATTACGCTGCACCGGGCTTTTGATGTCTGCCGGGATCCTTTTGCCGCCATGGAGCAGGCAGCAGAGATGGGAGTAGATATCATACTGACTTCCGGACAGGAAGGAAGCTGCAGAGAAGGGGAAGCCTTGCTGGCAGAACTGATAAAAAAAGCTCCGGCCGGTATGAATATTCTGGTCGGAGCTGGGGTGAACCCGGAAGTGATTCGTCATTTTCTTTCTCGAATGCCTGCCCGTCATTTTCATATGTCAGGGAAACAGGTTCTGGAGAGCGAAATGCAGTGGCGAAATGAAAGAGTAAATATGGGGCTTCCGGGAATCAGTGAATTTGAAATTTACCGCACAGATGGAAATGCAGTGCGGCAGGCCAGAGATATTTTGGAAGAAACTCTGGCAGATTAATGGTTTTCCAGTTTGATTTTTTCTTTTAAGACAGCGCAGCAGGCCAGATCTCCGATGACGTTAACGCAGGTTGCACCCATGTCGCAGAGGGTGTTGATGCTGATGTACACACCCATAACTCCGGCAGGCAGACCAGCCATGGTAGCCAGAGCGGTAAAAGAGGCAATTGCTCCGCCGGGAACCCCTGGGGTACCGATGGAGAGCAGTACGTTTGCCAGTAAAACAATGGTCATGAGAGAAATGCTGATGTGGATACCACAGGCATTGGCAAAGAACATGATCATAAACGACATCAAAATGGATACCGCATCCATGTTGACCGTGGCGCCCAGCGGGATAACAATACTGGTGATTTTATCGGAAACGCCAAAATCTTCTTCCATGCAGGTTTTACTGATTGGTATCGTCGCAGAACTGGAGCAGGTACCAAAGGCATTTAATGCGGCAGGAAGGATTGCCTTAAAAAAGTGAACAGGACTGGCTTTTCCAAGAACTTTGACAGCCAGACCGTAAACAAGAAAGGCAAACCCGAAAAATGCAATGTATAAAATAAGAAGCTGGGTAGCCAGAGATAAGATAGTCGCTGTTCCGTTGGCCTCTACCACCGGTACGATGGTACAAAATACACCGATAGGAGTGAAGTACATAACGGTACTGATAATTTTGAGGCAGACTTCATTCAGAGATTCAATGACTTTCAGCAAAGGTTCCCCTTTTTCACCGATGACAATGAGGGTAAAGCCGATGATGACGGCAAAAACCAGAACCTGCAGCATATTTCCCTCAACAAAAGAGGCAACCGGGTTGGATGGAATAAGATTTTTTAAAGTATCAAAAATACTGGTCATTTTTGTGGCCTGAATGTCTGAAGTTGCCATTTCAAAGGAAACTCCTTTTCCCAGGTCAATGAGACGGGGGATGATCAGACCAGCCAGACTGGCCAGAGCTGTGGTGGACAGGAAAAACAACAGGGCATAACCGGTGATTTTTCCTGTGGTACGAATGTTCCCGATGCTGGTAATGCCCATAATAATGGAGCAGAAAACCAGAGGGAAGATCATCATGTTTAAGGCATTCATGTAGATGCCGCCAATGAGACTGGTGGCAGTCAGAACCGGGGCAAACCGGTCAGCCAGAAATAACCCGGTCAGGATACCGAGAATCAGTCCGGTAAAAATGGCGCCGGTAATGTGTTGCTTATACCATGAGTAAAATGAGCGCATTGTAATCCTCCTTATTCATTTTTCATATATTTACTCTCAAACTTTACTATTATCTCATGATAAAATTAAAAAGACAATGTTTTTCTATGGAATTCTAGGGGGTTTTAAGAGAGAATTTTGCAATTTACGCATCTGGCCATGGATAAAAAAGACGTTTTCAGGAGGAGAAAGGGGAAATGAACCGGCGCAAATGATTTCCAAACGACTGTGTTGCCCCAGGATATGGTATAATGAACAAACAGGATAAAAAAAAAGAGATTTTGGAGGAGGAAACATTCATGTATGAAGAAAAAGTAAAAAGCGAAAATCGTCCACAGGAAAAACAGATTAACCGTCTGCGCCCGGAATGTCTGTCCTGTACCTGCGAAAAATATCTGGAAAAATATCCGGATAATATTTCCAAAGCAGAAAAAGTGGAGTATATGCAAAAAGTAATGGCGTTGATGGCCAATTTGCCAATGACAGCGGCCGTACCTGTCGTAGTCAGAGAAATCGACAGGCTGCGGGTAAAAATGTTTGGGAAAGGAGACGACTACGCGGCAATCAAAAAACATTTTAATGCAGTGATGATGGAAAAAGTCCCACGCTTTAAACAACAGATTGCCAGCGCCGATGATCCAATCAAAATGGCTCTGCAGCTATCCATGATAGGGAACTATATTGATTTTGGGGTCATGAAAGAAGTGGATGAAGACAAACTGAATGCGCTGCTTGATCAGGCCGTAGAAAAAGAAATAGAGGAAGAAACCTATCAGCAATTGAGGAAGGATCTGGCAAAAAGCAAAAAGCTGTTGTTCTTAACGGATAATTGCGGAGAAATCGTTTTGGATAAACTACTTTTGGAAGAAATAAAAATGTGGTATCCAAAGCTGTCCGTCACCGTAATGGTTCGCGGGGGAGAAACCTTAAACGACGCCACCAGAGAAGATGCCGGACAAGTTGGCATGGCCGAGGTTGCCGAGGTTGTTGATAACGGGAATGATATTGCCGGCACATGGCTGCCGGAAATGGCCGAGGAAGCCAGAGCGATCTTTGAGGAAGCCGATGTGATGATTGCCAAAGGACAGGCAAATTTTGAAACCCTGCGTTGCTGCGGAAAAAATATTTATTATCTGTTCCTTTGTAAATGCCACATTTTTTCGGATATGTTTGCGGTGGAGCCTTTTAGCGGAATGCTGGTCAATGACCGGGATGCTCGCAACCGGGAAGAATCATCCAGGACAAAAGCGGCGGAACGGAGAAGAAAATAAAAAAGAATTATTGACATATGTCAGAAAAGCGTTATAATAAACGTATAAATGACATATGTCAAAAAAGATAAACCATGATTCATGGAAAAAACTCCACAAAGAGGAAAAAGCGCTGAATATACGAAGAAAAAGAAGGTGAAAGATTGCCAAGGAAGAAAAAATGCAGAAAAGTATGCCGGCTTCCGGAGACCAGAGAGTTTCTGCCCATGGGAAAGGAGAACCTGCTTCCGGTTGTGGTAATGACCGTGGAAGAATATGAAACTATCCGCCTGATAGACCGGCAGGGATTTTCTCAGGAAGAGTGTGGAAATTATATGCACATTGCCCGGACGACCGTACAGCAGATTTATGCGGACGCACGAAAAAAACTGGCAGATGCATTAGTGGATGGCGCACCTTTGCGTATTGAAGGAGGAAACTATCGTCTTTGCAGCGGTGAAGAAGAGTTCTGTGCCTGCGGCGGCTGTCCCAGACACAGGATGGTGTGCCGCCAGTCTCAGATAGAAAAGGAGGATGGACAGGATGATCATAGCGATTCCGGTAAATGAAGATAAGAAAACAATATGTCCGGCTTTTGCCCGGGCGCCGCATATGTTGCTGTTGGATACGGTATCCGGAGAAAAAAACGCGCCGCTTAATCCTGCGGCTTCTGCCGAGGGAGGAGCGGGGTTGAAGGCGGCCCAGTTTTTAATTGACAACGGAGTTGAGGCGCTGATTACTCCCCGCTGTGGGATTAATTCTGCCGAGGTATTAAAAGAGGCCGGGATCAGCATCTACAAATGTCAGGGAGAAGATGCTGAAGAAAACAGCGCATTCTTTCAGGAAGGAAAACTGTCGTTGATGGAGAAGTTTCACGGCGGTTTCCACGGAAAACGATGAAGATTGCAGTATTAAGCGGAAAAGGCGGAGCAGGTAAAACTTTTCTGGCTGTAAACCTTGCGGCATCCATTGGCGAAGCCGTCTATGTGGACTGTGATGTGGAAGAACCCAACGGCGCTCTGTTTTTAAACGGAAAGCTGGAAAAGCAGTCCCTGGTTTATCGTTATCTGCCTGTCATTGATGGGGAAAAATGTGATGGCTGCCGGCAATGCGTAGATTTTTGCCGTTTTCATGCCATGGTGCAGATAAAAGACCAGCCTAAAATTTTCGGGGAAATCTGTCATTCCTGTGGAGGATGTATGCTGGTCTGCCCGCAGAAAGCAATTTCTGAACAGGGAAAAGTGATTGGACAGATTGAAGAAAGACGATATGGAGATGTGGAAGTGATCACCGGAGTGCTGCATACCGGCGAAGCATCCGGGATTCCGGTCATGGAAGCCGCCATGAAAAAAGGAGAAGAAAAGGGAGATCCCGTCATCATTGATTGTCCTCCGGGCAGCGCCTGTTCCGTGATGGCATGTGTGGATGAGGCGGATTACTGTATTCTCGTGGCAGAACCGACTGCCTTTGGATTTCATAATTTCCGTATGGTTCATGAACTGGTCACCCTGTTGGGAAAACCCTGTGGCGTAGTCATCAATAAAGAAGAGGAACCCTATCTGCCGCTGGAAGAATTTTGTCGCCGCCATCAGATCCCTGTACTGATGCGTATCCCGTATACCCGGGAAATTGCCCGGGCATCTGCCGGAGGACAGTTGCTCGTGGGAAAAGAAAGAAAAGATAAACAAAGATTTCGGGAAATCTATGAGAAAATCGGAGGGGAAAGAACATGAAAAAACTTCTGATTTTAAGTGGAAAAGGTGGAACCGGAAAAACCACCACTGCGTCGGCATTTATCCATTTTGCCAGGGCAAAAGCCATGGCAGATTGCGATGTGGATGCGCCCAATCTCCATTTGGTGATGAACAGGAAGACAGAACCGAGAACCAAAGATTTTATCGGCGCAGAGAAAGCCGTCATTGACGCGCAAAAATGTATTGGCTGTGGAAAATGTATGGACGCTTGCCGGTTTAAGGCCATTATTCCTTCCGGAGAGAAGTATGCGGTAAGGGAATATACCTGTGAGGGGTGTGGCGTTTGTGCGTACGTTTGTCCGAAAGAGGCAGTCACGATGATGCCTGATGTGGCTGGAAAACAGGAAATCTATGAGGGTGACCGGGTGTTCTCCACCGCACAGTTAAAAATGGGAAGGGGAAATTCCGGAAAGCTGGTGACAGAAGTTAAGGTAGAACTATACCAGTCCGCACCGGAAACAGAACTGGCCATCATTGATGGTTCCCCGGGCATCGGCTGTCCCGTTATTGCGTCAGTCAATGATGTGGATCTGGCGTTGATCGTCATTGAACCATCCCGTTCCGGTCTGGCGGATCTTCGCAGGCTGGTGGAGACTATTCGTATTTTTCCGGCAAAGAAAGCCGTTTGCATTAATCGCTGGGACATTTCTCCGGAGCAGACCCGGGCCATTGAAGCATTCTGCCGGGAAGAGGAAATCCCGGTCATGGGAAGGATTCCCTATGACAAAACCGTATTGCAGGCCGTGAATCAGGGGCAAAGCATTGCCGACATTCCTTGTCCGGCGAGAGAAGCCCTGTTTACCATATATAAAAATACAAGAAAAGAACTTTTTGAAGGGAGTAATCAGACATGAAAATTGCAGTAGCAGCTATGGGAAAAACAGTAGCAGGACATTTTGGACATTGTGAAAACTTTATTTTATTTGACGCAGAGGATGGAAAAATTACTGCAGAAAACAGTATTCCTAATCCGGGACACAGACCGGGATTTTTGCCAAACTTTCTGGCAGACCGCGGGGCAGAAGTAATCATTTCCGGCGGTATGGGCGGCGGAGCTGTCGATATTTTTAATGAACGTGGCGTGGAAGTCATCGTTGGCGCTGAGGGAGATGCCCGCGAAGCGGTGGAAGCTTACTTAAAAGGGGAACTGGAATCAACTGGCTCCATCTGTCATGAACATCAGCATGCTGATTCCTGTCATGCATAAGGAAAAGAGCAGACACGAAAGAACTGTCTGAAGATAAAATGGCAAAAAGCTGAACGATCCTGATGACCGTTCAGCTTTTTCGTGCTTTCCATCATAAGGGAGAGAAAATCCTGGAGGCGGAAGTTTTTTGATAAAAGACAGTAATCCTATTGACATAGTAGGATAACGATGATAAGATGTGACACATCTACAGGTACTTTGGTGACCGAAAGTAAAACAGAAGGCAAAAACGATGAAGGAAAAGGAGAATGCATCATGGCAAATTATTATCAGGGAGCAGCAGAGTTAATTGGAAATACCCCGTTAATGGAAGTGGTAAATATTGAAAAAGAACTTGGACTTGAAGCCAAAATTCTCGTGAAGCTGGAATATCTTAATCCTGCCGGCAGCGTCAAAGATCGTGTGGCGAAGAGCATGATTGATGACGCGGAGGCAAAGGGAATATTAAAAGCAGGTGCAGTCCTTATCGAGCCGACGTCCGGGAATACCGGCATCGGTCTTGCCGCCATCGCAGCGTCGAAAGGTTACCGGGTAATTCTGACCATGCCCGAAACCATGAGTGTGGAAAGAAGAAATATTTTAAAAGCCTATGGGGCGGAAATTGTTTTGACGCCGGGGGCGGAAGGCATGAGTGGAGCCATTGCCAAAGCAGAAGAACTGGCGAAAGAAATTCCGGGCAGTGTGATTCCGGGACAGTTTACCAATCCGGCCAATCCTGCGGCGCACCGGGCGTCTACCGGTCCGGAAATCTGGAGAGATACCGATGGACAGGTGGATCTTTTTATTGCCGGCGTGGGAACCGGAGGAACCATCACCGGTATTGGCGGTTATCTGAAAGAAAAAAATCCGGAGATCAAGATTGTGGCTCTTGAACCGGCAGATTCGCCGGTTTTATCTGAAGGAAAAGCCGGCCCGCATAAAATTCAGGGGATTGGCGCAGGATTTGTGCCGGAGGTATTGGATACGGAAATTTATGATGAAATCATAAAAGCAGAGAGTGAAGATGCTTTTGCAGCAGCAAAACTGCTGGCAAAAAAAGAAGGGATTCTGGTGGGAATTTCTTCCGGAGCAGCGCTGCACGGCGCCATTGCACTGGCCAGACGACCGGAAAATAAAGGAAAAACCATTGTTGCCTTATTGCCGGACAGCGGGGACAGATATTATTCCACGCCGTTGTTTGTGGAATAAAAAGGATAAATTGTGCCAAAATCGGGAGAAAATGACCGGAAAACCAAAAGAAAATGATGGAGGAAGGAGAATTTCCAGTTGCGAAAAAAGAGAGAATGTACGATAATAAGACTGTTTGACTTTTTTTAGCAAGGAGAAATCAGAATGATCAATGAAATAAAGAAACGGCGTACGTTTGCGATTATCTCTCATCCGGATGCCGGTAAAACAACGTTGACGGAAAAATTCCTCTTATATGGAGGTGCCATTAATCAGGCTGGTTCGGTAAAAGGAAAAGCAACGGCAAAACATGCCGTATCGGACTGGATGGAAATTGAAAAAGAAAGGGGTATATCCGTTACCTCTTCTGTTTTGCAGTTTCAGTACGGCGGCTGCTGCATCAATATTCTGGATACACCGGGACATCAGGACTTCTCGGAAGATACCTACCGTACGCTGATGGCGGCGGATTCTGCGGTGATGGTCATCGACGCATCTAAAGGTGTGGAGGCACAGACCAGAAAACTGTTTAAGGTCTGCGCCATGCGCCATATCCCGATCTTTACTTTTATCAATAAGATGGACCGGGAGGCTAAGGACACCTTTGATCTTTTGGATGAGATCGAGAAAGAACTCGGCATCGCCACCTGCCCGGTGAACTGGCCGATTGGTTCCGGCAAAGAGTTCAAGGGAGTGTTTGACCGGCAGAAACAGGAAGTAGAGCTGTTTTCCGATACGAAAAAGGGAACTTCTATGGGAGAAGTGAAAAAAGTTGACATCCACAATCCGGAGATCGACTGGCTGATCGGAACAGAGGCAAAAGTGACACTGGAAGAGGAGATCGAACTTTTAGACGGGGCTGCGGCAGAGTTTGACCAGGAACTGGTGAGCAAAGGAGAACTTTCTCCGGTATTTTTCGGTTCTGCACTGACCAACTTTGGAGTGGAGACATTTTTGCAGCATTTCCTTGCCATGACATCGTCTCCTCTTCCGAGAATGTCAGATCAGGGACCGATCGACCCGATGAAGGAAAAAGATTTTTCAGCATTTGTATTTAAAATCCAGGCCAATATGAATAAAGCACACCGTGACAGGATCGCGTTTATGCGGATCTGTTCCGGTGAGTTTGAAGCCGGGATGAATGTGTATCATATCCAGGGGGGCAGAGAAGTACGCCTTTCCCAGCCGCAGCAGATGATGGCAAGCGAGAGAAAAATGATTGACAAAGCCTATGGCGGAGATATCATCGGAGTATTTGATCCGGGTATCTTTTCGATTGGTGACACGCTGACAACTTCAAAGGAGCGGTTTGTATATGAAGGAATCCCGACCTTTGCGCCGGAGCATTTTGCCAGAGTGCGTCAGGTGGATACGATGAAGAGAAAACAGTTCGTTAAGGGAATCAACCAGATTGCGCAGGAGGGTGCGATCCAGATCTTCCAGGAATATAATACAGGTATGGAGGAGATTATAGTAGGAGTAGTCGGTGTCCTTCAGTTTGATGTGCTCAAATACCGCCTGGAAAATGAATACAAGGTGGAGATTCGTCTGGAAAATCTGCCGTATGAGTATATCCGCTGGATTGAAAATGAGGATATCGATCTGAACCGTTTGGTCGGAACTTCGGACATGAAGAAGATCAAGGATCTCAAAGACAGACCGCTGCTTCTCTTTACACATGAGTGGAGCATCCGGATGACACAGGAGCGGAACGAAGGGCTGATCCTGTCAGAATTCGGGCGCTCATGACCCTTGTCAATGCAGGGCATGTCTGATATAATATGAAAAGAAGATTAGCGCAAACAGTAGACACAAACAGGAGGGTCTTATCATGGCAAAGGACGAAAGAAATAGTTATACAATACAGAATGATACCAGCATGGGAGAAGTCAAGATTGCAGATGAAGTAGTTGCGATCATCGCGGCTCTTGCAGCGACTGAAGTAGAAGGCGTTGCTTCTATGGCAGGAAACATTACCAATGAGCTGATCAGCAAGCTGGGAATGAAGAATCTTTCCAAAGGTGTGAAAGTAGACGTGCTGGAAGGCGTTGTGACGGTATCGTTGGCGTTGAATATGAAGTATAATTACAGCATCATGGATGTATCTGCCAAGGTACAGGAAAAAGTAAAGAGCGCTGTGGAGAATATGACAGGACTGGAAGTTGCGGATGTCAATGTGAAAGTGGCAGGCGTGGAGATGGAGAGTCAGGAGTCTGCAAAATAGAAATTCATTGCAAAAGACAGGACAGCTGTAGTATAATAAAGGATGTCGCAGGACATCCTTTTTCTGTTTTAGAAAAAGCAAAAGCCCTGCAAAAAGAAATATGGACGAAAGAAGCATAAGGGACGGAAGGAGCCGATATGGTAAGAACAGAACTTCGAGAGCACATTTTTAAGATGTTGTTCCAGATTGAATTTAATACATTAGAAGAGATGCCAAAGCATCTGGAATTGTACTTTGAAGAGCTGACAAGCGCAAAAGAGAAGGATAAAGAGTACATACAGAAAAAGCTGGAAGCAGTGATCGAAAAGCTGGAAGAGATCGATGCGATTTTGAATGAAAAAGCAACAGGATGGAAAACCTCCAGAATGAACAAGGTCGATCTGGCGATCCTCAGACTTGCGGTTTATGAGATCAAGTGGGATGATGATGTTCCTGTAAAAGTTGCAATCAATGAGGCAGTGGAACTGGCAAAGAGTTTCGGCGGTTCCGACGGCTTTAAATATGTCAACGGAGTTCTGGACAAGATGGTTCCCGAGCTTCGTCCCTACGAGGTTGTAAAAGGCAAAAATGCCTGAGCACCCTGCCTGTACAATGACTCCGAATCCGCTTGATGAATTCGGAGTCATATCCCGTTTTTTTACGGATCGCTCTTTTTATCCGTCTGCGTGGCCTTCACAAGGCGC
>ENA-ORTP01002180-ORTP01002180.1-human-gut-metagenome-genome-assembly--contig:-NODE-2180-length-17073-cov-2.973910_pt1 | contig 17073 bp, 20 predicted proteins | sample MGYA00241913_ERZ509190 | MGnify/ENA primary metagenome ERZ509190 (study PRJEB26280, sample SAMEA2338839) | human gut metagenome | biome: human gut; feature: human-associated habitat; material: faeces...
CATCCATGATGAGACGGCTTCATAAACGTTTGGCCCAAAATGCCGTATCCTGCAATTTTGAGTCCTAGCCTAAGCCAGGTGGGTAACTTCATTTGAACTTCTGGCTTCCTCCGATAGTAATGAGGCCTGTCATCACTCCAAAGATTTAGTTTCCCAAATCAAAAAATGTAGGTTCAAAATAGCAGGGGTTCTCGAACATCCCAGGCTTCTTTACAAATACTATAACTTAATTATATCTAAATTTCAAGGAAAAAATACTGCCATGTTTCGCCATAACCGTTTTTTCCCTTCCATCGTCTGCCCGGTCAGCCTCAGTCCAGTACCAGTTTGCCGTCTATCACATGGTAATCTCTGTTCCGATGCTTCAGCAGAACCTTCTTCATATAGCGCAGCAGATAATCTTCTCCCTTTTTGGAAAGCATCGTCAGCAGATACACAGAAAGAAAATCCGTCTCCGGGTCCACCAGCATCATCTCTCTTCCATTCATATAATATTCCAGAGCGCTGCTGTCTTTATATTTTTCTTTCATATAGTTTTTGCTGGCGCAAATCCGGTCAATCACCATTTCTGCCACATATTTTTTCGGCATCTTCATCCCGACCAATCCTCTTGGTTTAAAGCTGTAATCGATCCAGTATTCAAAATGATGCGGGTTGCGTCCCTTATGATGCAGCCAGCCTCTGGAACATTTTTTCAGTTCTTTTTCTCTGTTGATCGGACTACAGACTCCCTGATAGTAGATTACTCCGGGAATAAATTCTACAGGATGGTATTTGGAAAGATCATGGCAGATGCCCTGCCAATATAATCCCACTTTAAAACAGGTTCTGGTTACTAACATTTTATGATGATTAATTGTCCTTAAATGACCGAAAAAATCCATAAACCTACTCCTCTCCACAGTCCAGACTCTTTATATGTAGTATATCATTTTTTTATCACTTTACAAACGGATTTTTTCGTGATAGACTTCTTTACGTATTTAAGCAAAGCTTGGATTTTTCCTTATTTTCTTAAATACAGACAGTTCGTTTGTACCATCCTGTCTGTAAATAAAACCAGGACTACGTTTATTTTATTGCACGATCATTTTAAAATAACGGAGGCTGTTGCATAAATACATTTTTACATTTCTTTTGGATTTGCAATGTAAAAATCTCTTTGTGCAACCGCTTCTTTTTTTATTTTACAGGAGAACATTATGTATATTTTAGAAACCGAGCAGTCTTTTGATTCTGCACATTTTTTAAAAGATTATGAAGGCAAATGCAGCAATCTCCACGGTCACCTCTGGCGAATCGTTGCACGGATCGCTGCCGACGCACTCAGTAAAGAAACCCAGACCCGGGATATGGTCATTGATTTTGGCGATTTTAAAGACACGCTGAAAGAATTAACCGATGCGCTGGATCATTCTCTGATCATTGAATCCGGCTCTTTGAAACCGGCAACCATGAAAGCTCTGGAGGAAGAAGATTTTCGCATTATCGAATTTCCTTTCCGGCCAACTGCCGAACAGCTTTCTCACTATTTTTATACACAGTTTAAAGAACGTTCTTTCCCTGTATACAGTATTTCTGTCTACGAAACGCCAAACAACTGTGCAACGTATCAGGAGGCATGATCTTATGAAAATCTGGCCTCTTGCAGAACATTTTATCAGCATCAACGGCGAAGGACAAAAAGCAGGGATGATTGCCGCTTTTCTGCGGATGAAAGGCTGTAATCTGCGATGCAATTACTGTGATACCGCCTGGGCCAATACCCCGGACTGTCCGGTAAACCCGCTTTCCACTCAGGAAATCATACAATGGCTGGAAAAACACCATATCCAACTGGTTACCCTGACCGGAGGCGAGCCTCTTCTCGTTCCCGACATCGACAGCCTCATCGTCGATCTGGGGCAGGCCGGTTTCTCTGTGGAAATCGAAACCAACGGCAGTGTTTCCCTTGCTCCTTTTCATCAGCTTTCCCCCCGTCCTGCATTTACGTTAGATTACAAATGTCCGGACAGCGGCATGGAATCCTTTATGTGTACAGAGAATTTTTCTCTTCTCACCCGACAGGACACCGTCAAGTTCGTGGTCAGCAGTCTTTCCGATCTGGACAAGGCAAAAGAAATTACGGAAACATATGATTTAAGTTCCCGATGCTCCATTTTGCTGAGCGCCGTATTTGGGCGGATCGAACCACGGGAAATCGTTGAATATATGCTTCGTAAACATTGGAATGACGCCCGTTTACAGCTCCAGATGCATAAGTTTATCTGGTCCCCTACACAGCAGGGCGTTTAAAAAGGAGGAAGGGTATTATGGCTATAGATAAAGACGCCATCCGGGAACACATCCGCGGAATTCTCCTCGCTCTGGGTGATGACCCGGATCGGGAAGGTCTCCGGGAAACACCGGACCGGGTGGCAAAAATGTATGAAGAAGTTTTTGAGGGAATGAACTATTCCAATCATGAAATTGCTGAGATGTTTAATAAATCTTTTCAGGACGACCTGACCATCGGTCCGGATAAAAAGGATATTGTTCTGGTTAAAGATATTCCCATCTTCAGCTACTGTGAACATCATATTGCCCTGATGTATGATATGAAAATCTCCGTGGCCTATATCCCGCAGGATCGCGTCCTGGGACTCAGCAAAATCGCCCGGATCTGCGATATGGCGGCTAAACGGCTTCAGCTTCAGGAACGAATCGGTTCCGATGTGGCGGAAATCATGATGGAAGCCGGCGACACCCGGGATGTTGCGGTCATCATCCACGGCACCCACAGCTGCATGAGCGCCCGGGGCATCAAAAAAGAATCCGCTTCCACCGTCACCACCACTTTCCGGGGACGATTCGAAACCGATCCCGTTTTGCAAAATCAGCTCTATATGATGTTAGCCACAAAATAACGATCTCCCGATCATCTCTAACGCCTCTTTGGCAGAAAGGATAAATATACTATGCAGGAATTAAAAAATAAATCTGCCGCTGTCGTTGTATTCAGCGGCGGCCAGGACAGCACTACCTGTCTGTTCTGGGCAATGAAACGTTATAAAAAGGTAATTGCTCTTTCTTTTGACTATCACCAAAAACACGTCAAAGAACTGGAATGTGCCAAAAATATCTGTCAAAAATATCAGATAGAACAATACACCATGGATATGAGCCTTCTTAATCAGCTGGCGCCCAATTCTCTGACCCGAGACGACATTGTCGTAGATGAAAATGCACCGGAAGAGGGAACGCCGAACAGTTTCGTTGACGGCCGAAACCACCTTTTCCTCTCCTATGCCGCCGTCTTTGCCAAACAAAGAGGAATCACGGATATTATTACCGGTGTTTCTCAAAGTGATTTTTCCGGTTATCCTGATTGTCGGGATGTTTTTATCAAATCTTTAAACACCACCTTAAATCTGGCCATGGACTACTCTTTCGATCTGATCACTCCCCTGATGTGGCTGGATAAAAAGGAGACCTGGGCCCTTGCCGACGAACTGGGCGTACTGGATATTATCCGGGAAGAAACACTCACCTGCTACAATGGAATTATCGGCGATGGCTGCGGCCACTGCCCATCCTGTAAACTTCGTAAAAAAGGTCTGGACGCTTATCTTGCTTCCAAATAAAATGGCACAAAAAAAGAGGAAGTTTATTCTTCCTCTTTTCCTTCCAGGTCCTGTGACAGCAGCTCTTTCATGGCTGCCAAAGCCTCTTCTTCATCCGGCCCGTCACAGACACATAGTACTTTATCGCCATGACGAAATGTAGCACTGATCAGATTGATAATACTCTTTGCACTCACATCCATGTATTCTGTCTTAAAATGAATCTTCGCGTCGAACCTGTCTGCAAGATTGACGATCTTATTGGCAGGTCCCAGGTGAATCCCCTGAGCATTGGCCACTGTCAGCTCCGCTCGTACCATATGCTTTACACAACTCCTTCCCCAATAAATCACTTTACTTTTTATCCAGCTTAATCTTTATTTTATCATATTTTTCCTTTTCTTTCAATTCCCAGGCCACAAATCTTCTCCTGATAAACCGACAAAGAAGTCTTTTCTTCTGCTTCGCCGGTCTTCCCTTTTACGAAAAGGATTTATTTGCTTTTTAAAGCAATCACTTCTACTTCAATGAGCAGATCTTTCGGCAGTCTCGCTACTTCCACGCAGGAACGGGCCGGAAAATCTCCCTGAAAATACGAGGCATAGATTTCATTGACTTTTGCAAAATCGTCCATATTTTTAATAAATACCGTCGTCTTCACCGCCTGATCCAGACTGCTGCCCGCATCTTCCAATAACCCTTTCAGATTATCAAATACTCTTTTTGTCTGTTCTTCTATGGTTTTTCCTGCTTCTCCGGTTTTCGGATCCACACCGATAACTCCGGAAGTATAAATCATCCCATTCACTTCAACTGCCTGGGAATATGGGCCGATGGCTGCCGGTGATTTTTCTGTAGCAATAACTTTCTTTTCCATGTTTTTTATCCTCTCTTTAAAATAAATTCCTGTCCCGGTCTGGCAATATCCATAATTTCTCCGGTAAGGTATGTTCTCTGGTTTTCCACCTTGTAGGCTTTACTGTATTCATAATCCTCCCAGCAGTGCATAGGGAAAACATAGCGTGCACCGACATGTTTTAAGAAATAGTCCATTCCCCATCCACCGGCTTCTTCCTGTCTTGGGTCAAGCACCACAAAAGCACAGTCCAGCTTTTCCCGGGAAAGGTATCCCATCTCCTGCCGATATGCTTTTTTATGCCACTGATTGTCCGCCTCCGGTTCTCCCGGCCAATGCCACCAATGTAAATCTCCGGCATGATAAAGTTTCATCCCGTCCACGTCTACCAGAAAGGCAACTCCCGCATCGGTGGAAGTCAGCGTCCGCACCTGTGCCCCGCCGATCTGCGCTGTCTCATGGGGCGCCATAAAATGTACTTCTTCGGCTGCCTTATGTCTTCTGGTACTCTGTGCAATATCTGAAGATAAAATATAGTATACTTTCTGACAGCGGTTTTCCAGTTTGAAAATATCTTTGCTGAAGTGGTCATGATGATTATGGGAACTAAAAATATATAAGGTTTTTTTACTGTCCATTTCCGGAAGTTCCCCTTTCCAGTAATCAAAAAGCAGATAACTCTTCTCTGTCTCCACAAGAAATCCACTATGATAAATAAACGTCACCTTAAACTCATTTTGCATTGATAATCTCCTCTTTCAGATTTTCCCTGAATCTGCCGTCTTTGATCATGGCAATCTCCTGTCTGTACGGCGCATAAGACCGTTTTTTTGTTTCCGGATCAGGGATATATGGCGTCTCCAGTATCTTAGGTACATGTTCAAAATCTTTGTGCAGAATAATGTGTCTGAGTCCCTCAAAACCAATGCTGCCAAAACCAAAGTTTTCATGGCGGTCTTTTCTGGCTCCTCTTGGATTTTTACTGTCATTGACATGAAAAACCGCAATCTGTTCTTTCCCGATCAGCCGGTCAAACTCCTCCATCACCGCATCAAATTTTTCTTTGACATCATAACCGCTGTCGTTGGTATGACAGGTGTCAAAACATACGCGCAGCCGCTGATTTTGCACCACTCCATCATAGATCTGTGCAATTTCTTCAAAGGTTCTGCCCAGTTCTGTACCTTTTCCAGCCATGGTCTCCAGCGCAATATTCACCTTGCCATCCCGGGTAAGAACCTCGTTCAACCCTTTGACGATCTGCGCAATCCCTGCTTTTTCTCCGGCGCCCACATGAGCTCCGGGATGAAGGATAAGGGTCTGGCAATGCATCGCCTGTGTTCTTTCTATTTCTAACTGAAGAAACTCCACGGCCAGCTGGTAAGTCTCCGACTTCACTGTATTGGCCAGATTAATAATATATGGGGCATGAATCACAAATTCCTCTATGCCGTTTGCTTCCATGAGCGCCAGCCCCTCTTCGATCCGCAGTTCCTCTATGGGTTTTCTCCGGGTATTTTGCGGCGCACCCGTATAAATCATGAAGGTATTGGCTCCGTAGGAAAGCGCTTCTTTCACCGATCCCAGAAACATCTCTTTCCCACTCATGCCAACATGACTTCCCAGTTTTATCATCGCTTATTCTCCTGCTTCTTTATCCTGTAATGTCCTGGCCTTTTATTGACCCGGTTGTTTTTTGTCGTTTTGATCTTTCTCAGTTTATCACATTATCTTCTATTTTCAATAGTGATTTTTCACAAGTTTTCCTCGACGAGCAAAAGAACCGCTGCAAAATCTTTGCAGCGGTTCTTCTTCACTTTAAGCGATATACTCTTTCGTCGGCCGATTATTTAGCCCATCCGTAAGAACACTGAACAGCTTTCTTCCATCCTGCCAGAAGTTCTTTACGTGTATCGTCATCCATCTGTGGCTCGAATACTTTATCGATTGCCCAGTTAGCGATAACGTCTTCTTTACTGTTCCAGTATCCAACTGCCAGACCTGCAAGGTAAGCAGCACCCATAGCGGTTGTTTCAACACACTGTGGACGATGTACAGGAGCATCGATAATATCTGCCTGGAACTGCATCAGGAAGTCATTCTTACAAGCTCCACCGTCAACTTTAAGTGCTGCCAGTTTAACGCCTGCGTCTGCCTGCATAGCTTCCAGAATATCGTTGGTCTGGTATGCCAGAGATTCAACAGTTGCACGGATGATATGTGCTTTATTACATCCACGGGTCAGACCTACGATACATCCACGAGCGTACTGATCCCAGTGAGGAGCTCCCAGACCGGTGAAGGCAGGAACTACGTAACATCCGTTTGTGTCTTTTACTTTATTACAGAAGAACTCGGAATCCGGAGCAGCATCTACAAGTTTAACTTCGTCACGGAGCCACTGGATAGCAGCGCCAGCTACGAATACAGAACCTTCAAAAGCGTAGTTAACTTCGCCGTCAAGTCCCCATGCGATGGTTGTTACCAGACCGTTTTCGGAAATCTTCATTTCTTTACCGATATTCATTAACATGAATGTACCGGTTCCATATGTATTTTTCGCTTCACCAGCGTTGAAACAGGTCTGTCCAAACAGAGCTGCCTGCTGGTCACCTGCTGCACCAGCGATAGGGATTCTTCCCTGGAACAGACTTTCTTCTGTCATGCCGTAAATTTCGCTGGATGGTTTAGCGGTTGGAAGCATGGATTTTGGAATTTCCAGAGCTTCAAGGATTTCATCATCCCATTCCAGAGTATTGATGTTAAACAGCATTGTTCTTGCTGCATTGGAGTAATCGGTTACATGAATCTTCTTACCGGACAGGTTGTAGATCAGCCATGTATCTACTGTACCGAACATTAACTGACCAGCTTCAGCTTTTTCTCTTGCTCCAGGAACGTTTTCCAGAATCCAGTGAATCTTGGAACCGGAGAAGTAAGCGTCAATAACCAGACCAGTCTTTTTCTGGATCATATCCGTAAGTCCTTTTTCTTTTAAGGAGTCACAATATTCAGATGTACGACGGCACTGCCAAACGATTGCATGGTATACAGGAACACCTGTTTCTCTATCCCAAACGATAGTTGTTTCACGCTGGTTCGTAATACCGATACCTGCGATGTCTGCTGCTCCAACACCTAACTGCTGCATAGCCTGTCTTGCAACAGATAACTGTGTATGCCAAATTTCTTTTGCGTCATGCTCTACCCAACCTGGCTGTGGATAATACTGTGTAAATTCCTGCTGTGCAACGCTGCAGATCTCACCCTTCTCATTAAATAAGATACAACGATTACTTGTTGTTCCTGCGTCTAACGCCATCATGTACTTAGCCATAATATAACCTCCTTAAAAAAATACCGTTTCAATTCTCGAGCTTTTTGCTCCGGCTTATGTTTATATACTAGCACAATTTTTCTATTCTGTATTTAGACAATTAGACCATTTTGTATGAATTTATCGTCTTTTTGCATGATAGTTTGTGTATTTTTAGTGTCTTTTTCAAGCATTTTTAATAATAGATTTTCCTTCATATGAATTTATTTTATTTTTTCGTTCATATCTTCTTCTCTTTTTCTGTCTTTTCCTGTCTATTTTTCACATGTACGTCAATGGTGGGAAATATAAAGAAAAAATCCTGCAAAAAGCAGGATTTTGAACTAAATTTTTTCACACTATGATCTTTTTATACTTTTTCCACTAAAGCAGCTCTTCATCTTCTCTTTATCCACATTTTTTCAACAGTCCGCCCATTCCCTTTGCCGAAGGGTCTCATACATTAATACCGTGGAAGCCACCGCCGCATTCAGCGATTCTACCTGCCCTTTCATCGGTATGCAGATCTTGCGGTCGGCTTTCCGGGTCAGTTCCTCCGACAGACCATTTCCTTCATTTCCAATAAAAAATGCGGTTCCAGTCTTATAATTTTCTTTGTAAAAAGGGGTTCCTCCCAGATGAGCCGCATAGGTCGTCACTCCGGCTTTTCGCAGCGCCTGAAGAGTTTCCTGAAAATCATCCACCAGAACAAACGGCACCCGGAAAACCGCTCCCATCGTTGAGCGAATCACCTTGGGATTATATGGATCCACACAGGCGCTGTTCATAATGATGCCCGTCACCCCGGCGCCTTCGCTTGTCCGGATGATCGTACCCATGTTTCCCGGATCCTGTAAAGTTTCCAGAAGAAAAAAACATGGATTTTTTTCTTTATCCAGCAACTGTTTCAGCGTGGTCTCCTGCTTTCTGACCAGAGCAATTACCCCCTGTGGTGTTCTGGTATCCGAAAGATGGCGGCATACGGACTCCGAGATTTTTTCATAAGAATATCCTTTTAATTTCTCCTGATATTTTTTCTCAAATTCTTCCGTCAGATAAACCTCTGCCAGCCGTTCTTCGGGAATCTCAAAAAACATGCGGGGGCCTTCCACCAGAAAACAGTTTTGTTTCTTCCTCGCCCTGGCACTGTTTTTTAAATTTATCATATTTTTTATCTTTGCATTTGATGTACTGGTAATCATTTTTCCTCTTTCCGGCGCCATTCTATTCCGATATGCTGACCATATCCTTTCTGCAGTATATTTTATTCCGTCTGCCTTTATCAACTGTAAACTTTATTCATGATAAAAAACAATTTATCAATCACATCCTGCACACTTTCTTTAAAATCACTCTCTGCCCATTCCAGAACATACTGGGTAATTCCTATGACAAGAAAATGTTTCACGAAAGCCTCCTTGTTTCCCTCACCCGCTTTTATAATGGCATTGGGACGGTATACATTGTTCATGCTGTTCATAATGACAGGATAAACTGCCTGACGTAAATACCGGCTTTCCACGTTGGATAAAATATTTTTAATGATCGCTCTGTTTTCTTTCATCCACTGCAGAAAGCGTCTCATGGCTTTCTCCCAATTTTCCTCTTCATACATATGACTTTCATGAATTAATTCATATTCGAAAGCACGGGTCATCAGATCATATACATTATCAAAATAATAATAGAAGGTCTGACGATTTACTCCACATTGTTCTGCAATCTTCTGTATGGTAATTTTGGGAAAAGGGTACTTTCTGAGAAGTTCCATAAATGCGACACAAAGCATGGTTTCTGTCTTTTTTCTCATAATCATTCTCCCATATCTCATTAAGATATTGTTAATTTAATCTGAACTGTCGAACTGACCGTAGCGCCATTAACATCAAGAACATGGATGCGCACCGTATGCTCTCCTGCCTCGAGATCAGAAATATCAATCCACGGAGAGAAGTCCGCAATTTTCAGATTTTTAATTCTGGATTCTGCTCCATCTATCTTAATGACATATTTATTGGCCCGGTCAAAGGTCACCTTACGTTTGCCGATTCCCTGTATCCGGATGGCATCGCTGGTAAACGTCAGTTTGCGGCTTACTCTTTTTTCTATGGTGGCCTTGATTTTCACATCTTCCGCGTCATCATCCACCAGAATAACGCCTTCCGGCAAAAGATCCTCGTTAAGATTAAGGTCCTTTTCATAATTTTCTTTTAATCCCTGCACGGAAACCGTCCCGAGATCAATGACACTCAAATCTTCCAGCACATCGTCCGGCGCGGCTACTTCCACCTGTTTCGGTTCATAATCAAAAGAAGGCATCTCATATCCTGCCGCCGGTGTTCCCTGAGACTGCAGTTTAATTCCCACCATCTTCGTCTTCCACACTGCAACGGAGACTTCGATCAGAGAGGTGTCCATGTCGATCTGGCTGCTTTTGATTTCCTTCCCTTCTTTATCATAAAGAATCGGCTCTGTCGCCGTAGTCACATCGTGGGTCACTCCGTCAATATCCACCTCGGCCCGAATTTCCTTCGCCTGAGACAGGAGATTTTCCGGCCCGGTTACTTTGACCAGATTCGGAGTTCCCGTCGTACTGCCCACGGCATATCCCGCAGCCACTTCTCCATCCAGCACAATATTCACCGGAACACTGACGCTGATGACCTGATCTTTCTTAATCTTCATGGTATTAACATTGCCCAGCGTGATTTCCAGCTGATTGGCATATTTTTTTGCGGTGACATCAATGGGAACCGCGTCGACTTCGGACAGTTTGGAAAAATCCGCCACTGCCTGAAAATCTGTCGCAGACATATTTCCTACGATACTGTTTTTTCCCTCTACCGTAATACTTACCTGATCGCCTTCCACCACTTCATAGGCATAACCCAAATCTGTAAGGGCATTTTCATTGATGATGGTCACCGGGATACCGGTAAATTTTTCTTTTCTCACCGGATCATTGATATTCGCCACCAAAAGCCATATCAGCACTGCAATCAGAACAGACAGGACTTTTATTCGCATGTTATTGTTTTTCTGTTCTTTCATTACGCAACAGTCCTTTCCATTTCTTTAAGACATCCCTGCTTCCCACGCTTTCTGTTCTTGGAAAATCCAGGATTCCCCGCAGACCTTCCCGGTCCAGATCACGATAAAGTTTTCCATCCCGGGCCACCGATACGGCTCCCGTCTCTTCAGAAACGATTACCGTAATACTGTCGGATACCTCGCTGATCCCCACAGCCGCGCGATGTCTCGTTCCCAGTTCCTTTCCGATCTCCATACTATCGGTCAGCGGCAAATAACAGGTGGCCGAAACGATCCGGTTTCCCCGGACGATCACCGCCCCGTCATGCAAAGGCGTGTTGTGTTCAAAAATATTAATCAGTAACTGGCTGCTGAGCAGTCCGTCTACGGTAATTCCGGTTCGTTCATATTCTCCCAGCGCCACCTTTTGTTCAATAACGATCAGCGCTCCCGTTTTTACCTTACCCATCTCAAAAGAAGCCTTGACGATTTCCGTGATTGTTTTTTCCGTCATGGACGCTTCTTTTCCTTCGTATTCTTCTGAACTGAAAATAAAATTACGGAACAGATTTTTCCTTCCCAGCTCTTCCAGCGCCCTTCGCAGTTCCGGCTGAAAGATGACAACTGCCGCCATAATGCCCACGCTCAGGGAGTTGGACAGCAGCCATGATATGGTATTAAACTGAAAAATCACCGCCACAAGGGCAAAGAGTAACAGCACAATAATCCCCTTAAACAATGTCCACGCCCTGGTAAGCTGCAGCCATTTAATCATCTGGTACACTATTGCACTGATAATAATAATCTCCACGATATCGGAAATACCGATGGTTGAAATAGAAAATCGATATAGATATTTTTCTATAACACTCTTAAATTGTTCCAAATTCATTTCATCGTCCCCAGTTCTATATTATGTCTTCTTTATACTCTGTCTGTTTCTCCGTCTAATCGGCCGATTCCTGATGTTTTTCCGTCTGAAGCTCCTCCGTTTGCGTCTTCTTTTCCTCCACTTCTTCGGTCTCTTTCTCTGTTTCTTCCAGCGGCATCTCTTCCAGATCCATTTCCTCCAGCGGATCCGTCTCAGGGAGAATATCCGTCACATTATGTTCTGCCTGCGCCGCCTTGATTTTCGGCACAGCCTTGACGAAATAAATATATTCATCATCTTCAAAAGAAACTTTTTCTATGCGGGAAAAATCCCCGATTCCCTTGAAAAACTGCACGACAACAGCCAGAGCTACAGCCGCCACCGTCTCTAAGAAAATTCTCCATATGGCATAATCCAAACCAAAAATCAATCTTCCGGCAAGCAGCAAAAAGGCCAGAGAGACATTTCCTATAATAATGGAAAACATCCACGCTTTTTCATGGAACATCTGGTACAAGATCGTGGAAATCAGCATGACCAGAGAAAACGTCACCAGCAAAACAAAAAACTTGCCGTCCATCACTGCCAGACTGACTACTCTGGATATGCCTATCCCCGGTTCAGAATTTACCGTGGTGGTCAGTAACGCGCTGGCATCTTCTGTATATACGCTGAGAAAATATACCAGAATACCGGATACCATAGGCAGGATACCTCCAAATCCCACCAGCATCCCCAGGAGTACCGGAAGAAAATATTCTAATTTTAAATAAAATAAAATCGGAGTCAGAATGATGATAAACGCATATTTCCCGTCCACCCGAATGAAAAACAGGAAAAAAATCAAAATGAGCAGGGCATACACCGCCGCCAGTTCCACAGAGACCTTCCACAGATTCAGCAGAATCAATGCCGATGCCGAATAAAACAGAAACGACATCGGAAGAAATGCCTGGGCAACAGAAACAAGCAGGAAAAATAATGGTTTATCTACCCTGCTGTTGTAGGAAAAAATATTCTGAATCAGACATAATGCCACGAACGAAAAAATTAATTTCATGGCAGGCACGATGTACTCGGAATATTTCTGGTAATACTGTTTTATGTTCTCTTTTAAATATACAAGCTGTGCCATATATAATATCCTATCTTTCTCTTTTATCTTTTATGCTCCATCGCCGTTTACTGTAATTCTTCTTCTTTTTCCAGATACCTTTTTAATGTAAAGAGATCTTTATCATACTGTTTCACACTCTCGATCATTTGGCGGTAACGTCTGCTTTCTATAACAAAAATGAGGATCAGGCTGATGACCAGAATCCCGCCGTAGGCCATAAGAATATGCCGGAATATACCGCCATAGGAAAAGGCAAGTCCCTGCGTCATGATATTGGTATAATATCTCATCATATACAGCCCTGCCCCCAGCAGAAATCCAAAGGTAACCGCCAGAAATCCTTCGATTAATTTAAGACTGAGATAAGCCGTCCTGCTGTATCGATGCATTTTCAGCTCTTTTTTCCCTTTCTCTTTTTCGTAAGTTGCCAGCTTTGTCATCATATGCACTTTGGTCACATCAATCATCTTTTTATCCTCTTTCTCTCAAAGCTGTACATTTTTACATTTAACATATTCAGTATAACATGATTAATGAAAAAATTACAACGGTAATCTCATTAAAAGTATATGGCAATGTATTAAACTTCTATGACATGATTTCTGCCTGCTTCCCTCTTTCTTACCGGATATTTGTCCTACCGGAAAAACCTCTCTGCGGGACGTTTTCGCTGCGCCGGCCGCGCTTTTCGTAAAAATAAAAACTGCCGCGCAGTTATGGCTAAAACCTCTTCTGCACAGCAGTTCATTTTCTTTTTTACGTAAAGTATACCTGTCTCTGTATTTTTCGCAGTCCGGATTATGCAACAGATCATCCATCTGATGAATACCTCATCGCAGACAGATCCCCCTGAACAGTTACATATCGCTTCTGGATATTTCAAGTACCTTGTAAGTTGCCACGCCTTCCGCGCTCTCCACTTCGACTACCTGGCCGATTTTTGCACCGATCAGCGCTTTTCCCAGAGGGGATTCATTGGAGATCAGTCCTTTTAATATATCGGATTCTGTGGAACCTACAATACGATATTCCAGTTCTTCTTCAAACTCTTCGTCATAGAATCTAACAGTACTTCCAATGCTTACGGTGTCTTTATCGAAGGAACTTTCATCGATCACTTCTGCATTTCTGATAATTTTTTCCAGTTCTTCTATTTTTGCTTCAATAGAACGCTGTTCGTCTTTGGCTGCATCATACTCTGCATTTTCAGATAAGTCGCCCTGTTCTCTGGCTTCCTTAATCTTCTGGGCAATTTCTTTTCTTTTTACCACTTTAAGATCCTGAAGTTCATCCTCTAACGCCTGCATTCCCTTGCTTGTCAGAATATGTTTCTTACTTTCCACCATCGTTTTCATCTACACCTTTCTTCTGAATTAATCATTCAAAGCAACATTATAATCTAAATTAAAATTCTTGTCAACGAGAGTTTCCAACTGAGACAGGGTCGTCACATGGTTTACGGCATCCCGCAGCTTCGTTGCTCCCCGCATTCCGGCGGTATACCATCCTGCATGTTTTCGCATTTCCCGAATACCCGTATATTCTTCTTTATATTTTACGCAAAGCGCAGCATGGCGAAGCAACATGGCTGCCACTTCATCCACCCCGGGTCTTTTCGGTATCGGCTGTCCGGCCAGCGCCGCTTTAATCTCCCGGAACAACCATGGATTTCCCTTACATCCCCGGCCGACCATGATCCCGTCGCAGCCGGTGGCTGCACGAATGGCCAGAGCATCCTCCCCCGAAAAAATATCTCCGTTGGCAATCACCGGAACCGATACGGCCGCTTTCACCTGTCGGATGGTTTCCCAGTCTGCTTTTCCGCTGTAAAACTGCTCCCGGGTTCTTCCGTGTACCGCCAGGGCATCCACACCATTTTCTTCCAAAATGCGGGCAAATTCCACCGCATTTTTATGGTCTTCATCAAAACCCAGTCGGATTTTGACGGTTACCGGCAAAGAGACGGCCGCCTTCACTTCTTTTACGATCTTTCCCGCCAGTTCCGGCTGAAGCATGAGCGCGGATCCTTCCTTATTGTTCACAATTTTGGGAACGGGACATCCCATGTTAATGTCAATATAGGCAAATCCCCGGTCTTCTATCTTATGGGCCATCTGTCCCATTAATTCCGGTTCCGAACCAAAAATCTGTACGCCTACCGGTTTTTCCTCTTCTTCTATCTGTAAAAGAGGGATTGTATTTTTATTTCCATAATAAAGTGCTTTGGCACTGATCATTTCCGTGACAACCACATCACATCCCTGTTCTTTACAAAGAAGGCGAAACGCGAGATCGGTGATCCCGGCCATAGGGGCCAGAATCACCGGAAAATGGCTGCCATAAATCTGTTCTGTCGTCATATAGTCGACCTACTTTTTTTGTTTATCATAAATTATCTGAAGCCCCTTGAGCGTCAGGCTGGCATCATAATAATCAATGCAGTCTGTCTCCTCAGCGATCATTTTTCCCAGTCCGCCGGTGGCTACCACTTTTACATTTTCAAAACCGCTTTCCTCGATCATCTTACGAATAATATATTCTGTCTGCCCGATATAACCAAAAACCAGTCCCGCCTGCATACCGCTGACCGTTTCTTTGGTTAAAATAGAATCTGGTTTTCGGATTTCGAACTCCGGTAATTTTGCCGCGTGCTGCCAGAGTGCATTGGCTGAGGTTCGGATACCCGGAGAAATAACGCAGCCAATAAATTCGCCGTCCGGCGTAATCAGATCGTAGGTAGTCGCCGTACCGAAATCCACCACGATCACCGGGCCTCCATAAATTTCATATCCTGCCACTGCATCTACAATCCGGTCGGCTCCCGTTCCCTTCGGATTCGCTGTCTTGATCTTAATTCCGGTTTTTGTGCCTGCTCCGACAATGAGTGGTTTCCGATCAAAATATTTGATCATCGCACTGGTAAAGGAATGCATAACTGCTGGAACAACGGATGAGATGATCACATCTTCCACATCTTCCTTGCCAAATCCTCTGTATTTGATCGCATCAAGAATAAATAATCCGTATTCATCCGATGTGCGGTCAATTTTCGTTCTCATCCGGAAAATATCGCAGAGTTTTTTGCCTTCAAACAGACCAAATGTGATGTCCGTGTTTCCTATATCAATCCCTATTAACATGATGCTCCTCCTGTGTAACGCCTATTTCTCCTCCTGCAGGAAAAATACCTTATAATACATTTCAAGGCTCTCCAGCAATTCTCTTTTTTCCTGCTGGATCTGCTTGATTTTTAATACACTTCCTATTTCATCAAAAAGGAAATCCTCTTCTTTTGCTTCCACCGTCAGATCAAGATTTCCTTTTTCATCAAATTCTGCAAAAGAAAGAACTGCCGTATCCAGACCACCTCCATCATACCAGTCAAACTGGTTGGTCTCGCATAAAATAGCACCAGGATTAAAGGCAATGCCAAAATCGGTTCCTGTTGCTGGAACGCCGTCAATAATGCCTTGTTCCAAAGAAAGGACCACTCTGTCTTCCTGACCACTTTCATACAGAACATTTCCAACTCCTGCCGGCACACCGAATCCCAAATTTACAATATCTCCCCTTTTCAGTTCTGCTGCTGCACGCTTTGCCATTACTTTCCTGTTATCTTGAAGCATCATCTGACATGCTTCTCTTTCTCCTACTGCATTTCCAGACATAAAGGGATCTTCCTCTGTTTTCATAGACATTCTCTGATTTGGATCCACAATAATACCGTCAATAAGAACTGCAGGAACTATCACATTATAAGGACGGATTGTATCGGAAGGAAGTATCTTTTTTACCTGACAAAGCACTACTCCCCCATTATTTTTTACAGCCTGTGCTTCTGAAAGTGCCTCTGTAATCAAGCCTTCTTCTGTAAAGACTACATTTCCTTTTTCGTCCGCCGCTGAAGCCCGAAAAATAGCCACATCTGGCTTAAGACTTTTGTAATGAATATACTCTTCCCCATCAATCTGTATGATCTCCGCCAGGATATCTTTCGCACATTTATTTAATCTTCCCCCTTCAATGCGTGGGTCAACAAAAGTGCCAATACCTATTTTTGTAAAAAGTCCCGGCCGTTTTGCTGCTGCTTCCCGGACCAGCTGGGTCATCACTCCTTGAGGCAGAACATAAGCTTCCACTTTTTCTTCTGTTGCCAGCTGCTGCATATGGACGGACCAGGTCCAGTGACTGCCAATCACTTTTTTTACCATTCCCTCATGGGCAAAGCGGTCTGCGCCTCCTCCCATTTTATTACCAATTCCTGCACTGTGATAAAAGATC
>ENA-ORTP01002183-ORTP01002183.1-human-gut-metagenome-genome-assembly--contig:-NODE-2183-length-17069-cov-3.002821_pt1 | contig 17069 bp, 14 predicted proteins | sample MGYA00241913_ERZ509190 | MGnify/ENA primary metagenome ERZ509190 (study PRJEB26280, sample SAMEA2338839) | human gut metagenome | biome: human gut; feature: human-associated habitat; material: faeces...
TAAATAATAGGCAATAAAAGAATGGAGGAAAAAATCATGGCAGATATCAGGAAAAGCTCATTAGAATTAATTGGAGGAACACCGCTTCTGGAGGCGGGAAGATACAGTAAAAAAGCAGGGGTAAATAAGGCGGTTATTTTGGCAAAGCTGGAGTATTTGAACCCGGCAGGATCTGTCAAAGACAGAATTGCGCTTGCTATGATCGAAGATGCAGAGAAACGCGGCATTTTAAAGCCTGGAGCGACGATTATTGAACCGACCAGCGGGAATACTGGAATCGGGCTTGCGGCTGTGGCTGCGGCAAAAGGATATAGGGCTATTCTTACACTGCCAGATACCATGAGCATTGAGCGCCGGAATCTTCTGAAGGCTTATGGAGCCGAGCTGGTACTGACGGAAGGTTCCAAGGGGATGAAGGGAGCCATTGCGAAAGCAGAGGAATTAAACAGGGAAATTGAGGGTTCGGTTATTCTGGGGCAGTTCATTAATCCCGCAAATCCAAAGATACATAAAGAGACAACAGGGCCGGAGATCTGGAAACAGACAGATGGAAAGGTGGATATCTTTGTTGCCGGCGTCGGAACAGGAGGAACCATTACTGGTGTGGGAGAATACTTAAAGGAACAGAATCCGGATATCCAGATTGTAGCAGTGGAACCGGCAGGAAGTCCGGTTCTTTCCAAGGGAACCCCGGGAGCCCATAAGATTCAGGGAATCGGAGCCGGATTTGTGCCCCAGACACTTAATACAGAGATTTATGATGAGGTCATTACGATTGAGAATGAAGACGCATTTAAAGAAGGGAGAGCTTTTGCAACATCAGAAGGCATCCTGGTCGGCATTTCTTCCGGAGCAGCATTAAAGGCTGCAGTTATCCTTGCGGGCAGACCAGAGAATGTAGGTAAAGTGATTGTTGCATTGCTTCCCGACTCTGGAGACCGGTATTTGTCAACAGCCTTGTTCAGCACAAATTAAAACTGCAGGTGATACAATGACATTAACACAGTTACAATATGTAGTGGCAATTGCGGAAACAAAGTCCATGAATAAAGCGGCGGCCGCTTTATTTGTATCACAGCCGGCATTGTCAGGTGCAATTAAGGATTTAGAAGAGGAGCTTCAAACGGAACTGTTTATCAGAACCAATAAGGGAATCGTGATCACAACAGAAGGCCAGGAATTTTTAAGCTACGCAAGGCAGATGGTTGAGCTTGGAAATCTGGTGGAAGAGCGGTTTGTGAATAAAACAATAGCAAAAAAGAAGTTTAGTGTGTCCATGCAGCATTATTCTTTTGCAGTGGAGGCATTTATTAAACTGGCAAAAAAATTCTCTATTGGGGAGTATGAACTGGCGGTTCATGAAACAAAGACCCACGAAGTGATTGATAATGTAAAGGATTATAGAAGTGAACTTGGTGTGCTCTACTTAAATTCCTTTAATGAAAAAGCAATGACCAGAATACTGGAGGATAATGATCTGGAATTCATGCCTTTATATGACTGTGGCATATCTGTTTACCTTAGTAAGAACCACCCCCTCGCAGAGAAGACGAAGATTACAATGGACGAGCTGTCCGAGTATCCATGCCTGTCTTTTGAGCAGGGGGAAAGGAATTCCTTTTACTTTGCAGAAGAGGTATTCAGTACCCATGCATACAAACAGATCATCAAAGCAGATGACAGAGCGACGATGCTGAATCTTATGACAGGATTAAATGGTTATACTCTGTGCAGCGGGATCATATGTCAGGATCTGAATGGGGATTTCTACGTGTCGGTTCCTCTTGATACAACAGATACCATGACAATCGGTTATATCAAGCGGAAAAATATACCCCTCAGCCTTCTGGGCAGAAAGTATATTGATATTCTTAAATCCTATAAATGAGTTCGGTATTTCAGCGGGTTATTCATTGTTATAATGGAAACTTATAGCCAGTTCTAACTTCTATGTATTTTACAGGAAATGAGAAGCCGGTTATAATAGGCCCATAAAACCTAGTCAACATATAGGAAACAGAGGCGAATCGGAGGAGAATGATATGAGCAAATACAGATTTGAGACGCTGCAGTTACACGTAGGACAGGAACATCCAGATCCGGCAACTGATTCAAGAGCGGTACCGATTTATCAGACAACATCTTATGTTTTCCGAAACTCTCAGCATGCGGCAGACCGATTTGGCCTTGCAGATGCCGGTAACATCTATGGAAGACTTACGAATTCCACACAGGATGTGTTTGAGAAGAGAATAGCGGCGCTTGAGGGCGGCTCCGCTGCCCTGGCATTAGCAAGTGGAGCGGCGGCTATTTCTTATACCATTGAGGCTCTGGCGGCAAACGGCGGGCATATTGTCGCACAGAAGACGATTTATGGGGGAAGCTATAATCTGCTTGCCCATACCCTTACCCAGTATGGAATTACCACAACTTTTGTGGATGCCCATAATCTTGAGGAAGTAAAGGCAGCGATCCAGGATGATACCAGGGCTGTCTATCTTGAAACTTTAGGAAATCCGAATGCAGATATTCCGGATATTGACGCCATTGCAGAACTTGCACATGCAGCAGGACTTCCTGTCGTAGTAGATAATACATTTGGCACACCTTATCTCTTCAGGCCCTTTGAGCATGGCGCCGATATCGTCGTTCATTCGGCAACTAAGTTTATTGGCGGACACGGAACTACACTTGGTGGAATTATTGTTGAGTCCGGAAGGTTCGACTGGAAGACAAGCGGAAAGTACGGCAATATCGCTGATCCAAATCCAAGCTACCATGGAGTAAGCTTCTATGATGCGGCAGGCCCCGCAGCATTTGTAACTTACATCCGGGCCATTCTTCTCCGTGATACGGGGGCAGCCATTTCACCCTTTAACGCATTTCTTTTGCTTCAGGGGACAGAGACTTTATCCCTTCGTCTGGACAGACATGCAGAGAACACCAGAAAGGTTGTAGAGTTCCTAAGGAACCATCCAAAGGTTGCCCGGGTGAATCATCCGTCTCTGGAGGAACATCCGGATCATGAGCTCTATGAAAAGTATTTCCCCAATGGCGGAGCGAGCATCTTTACGTTTGAGATCAGGGGTGGAAAAGAAGAGGCATGGAAGTTTATTGATAACCTTGAGATTTTCTCACTCCTTGCAAATGTAGCGGATGTGAAAAGCCTTGTCATTCATCCGGCCAGCACAACCCATAGTCAGCTTACAGATGAAGAACTTGCAGATCAGGGCATCAAACAGAGTACGATCAGACTCTCGATTGGAACAGAACATATTGACGATATTATCGCTGATCTTGAAAAGGGATTTGCCGCGATATAAAGGAATGAAGGCAGCTGGCTCAATTACCCAGGGAATTTCCTTATTAAAACAGGAAATTCCCTTTTTGATGTCATCAACGATCCGTGAAATCTTTCGTAAGCAGCCAGTTTGATTTTTATAAAATAAGATCAGTGTGTAGCGCCCTCGGCAGCCTTTATATCAGATTCATGTTCGCCGATAGCTCTGATTGCGGCTTCGATCCCGGCAGCAATATCTTCGATGCTCATGGAAGGGGCGGGAGCCGGACGGTTGACGGTCTGGCTGTGGATAAAGGGAACGTGCATAAAACCGCCTCTTACTCCGGGGTATTTCCGTTCCAGAGTATAAAGGACGCCATACATCAGATGATTGCATACAAAGGTTCCGGCAGTATTCGATACGCTGGCGGGAAGTCCTGCCTGACGGATAGACTGCACCATAGCTTTGATGGGCAGGGTAGAGAAGTAAGCCGGAGCTCCGTCCTTAAAGATGGGGAGATCGATGGGCTGATTACCTTCATTATCTTTAATACGGGCGTCATCAGAGTACCGCAGTAGCCAGCTGTCAGTCCAAGGGCGCCTACAACCGCCGGATCGGCTCCTTGTGCGATCAGGAAAGGTATACCGATCCCGACGGTAATTACGGAAAAGGCAGCAAAACCATTTCCCATGATCATGGTAAAAACCGCCATGGCAATACAATAGACTGCGGTAGCTGCAAACAGATTTCCGGAAGGAATCACAGTGCTTACGCCTGCGGCAATTACATCGCCGACTCCCGCAGCGGTAAACACGGCTCCAAGAGCGGCCAGAACCTGCGGGAGAATACCGGTGACGCCGACATTGTCTGTAAGACGAGTACAGTCCTTTGCCGCATATACAGGTTTTGGGCGAAAGAGCAGGAAAGCCGCAATAAGTGCAATTACTCCTGATACGCCGATGGCGTTATTGGCTCCCAAAGATTAAAAAAAGGTAGCGACCAGTACGGCGCTGAAGGCCAGAAGAAGAGGCGGAATAAATACAGAATATCCTAACCGGTCTGCCGCTGCACGTGTTTTGGCTGCCGCGGGAACGTCGCTGCTGCTGGGGGCAACCCTTTTAAATGCAGTGAGGATCGCCATAAGGACGACACATAGTCCGGTGATCCATCTGGGGAAATAGGGACCCGCAATAAATGTAGCGGCCAGAATAAACCAGAAGGCCGCGGTTGTAATCCGTTTTTCACAGGTCGGATCCTTTAAAGCCTTAAAGCCTGTGCCAATAAAAATAAGGCCTATAATACAGTAAAAGAATTCAGCAACTGCAGTACTGAGAGTCCAGATCATATTAGTTTGCCTCCTTTTTTCTGCGTTTATCTCCGAATCTGCGTTTCAAAATCCGGTCAAAAAGCAGGGCATAGACCACGCCTGCCACCAGAGAAAGTACGGCGATGGGGATTGACTGTCCGGCAATCTGAAGGGCGTCTACGGGATAGCCCTGTTCACTTAGGGTGGACACAATCAGAAGTGTGCCGGAAGAACCCATAAAGCAGTTCTGAGCAAAAAAGTTACCGTAATTTTCGCTTCCTGAGCACATACCCTTAATTTGATCTTCAGTCTTTTCGTCCAGTTTGTCATACTGGACAACAGCGGCTGCCTGAGCCATAGGATTGATCAGAGGACGGATAAACTGGACATGGCCTCCGATGCGAAGAGAAAATGCCGATGCAACCGTACGAATAGCCTGCCAGATCGCAATCAGACGGCCGGTTGTAACATTTTTCAACGATTTGATAAAATCGACAGCTTTATCCTTTAAGCCATTGCGCTCGCACAGTCCGATAACGGGCAGGGTCAGGATAAAAAGAGTAGCTGTCCGGTTAGTGATAAAGGCGGTTCCAAGAGTATCCAGAATCTCCAGCGGACTCATGCCTGCCACCAGACCGGTAGCAAGACCTGCTGTTACCACCACGGCTAGAGTGTCCAGCTTAAGTATAAATCCTGCAATTACGATGAGGACGCCGATCAGTTTCACAATTTCCATACAAATCTCCCTCCTTAATAAATGCGCTGTAAAAGCGCTTTTTATTTTTGACATCCGGAGGTGTCGATAAAATTGTCGGAGAGGAACAACAGGAAAATATTCTGTATTCTTCAGCGGATCAGACTACACACATAATAAAAAAATATGGTATTATTAAAACAGAGAGAAACACAGTACAAAAGTTGATTTCAAGGAAGGGAACAACAGAATGGATTGCATAGGAGAAAGAATTTTGAATGCATTTTGCGGCGCAGTCGCCGTTTATGATGAAGAATGTAAAACGTTTTGTTTTCAATATTGTCCGGAAAAAGTAGTGCAGCTCTTAGGGTATGATATGCCGTATTTTGATCGGCATTTCAGTAAAGATGCCCTGGGGCTTTTGTGTGACGAGGACAGAATGGAAGTGGAGCATGCAATTATGTCCGCAAAATCCAGGCATATAGGAATCAAAGTTTACTCTCCGGTCAAAGAGAAAACAGGCTGTTTAAAGTGGTATAAAATAGAGGGATGGGAGGATGGAACAACATACTGTCTCCTTTTTGGGGGAATGTCCCAGGAAACCCAGCTGTTCCAGAGCATAGCCAGTGAAAATGCAGACAATATTTATGTGATTGATAAAGAAAATTATGATCTTCTTTATGTAAATGGTTTTAAACGTGCATTCTGGAATGAGGAAGGGCAGAATACACCTAAATGTTATGAGCATATTTATAATAAAAAAGAGCCCTGTTTCCATTGTATGATGAAGATGGGCGGGTCAGAGGAAATGCCCTGTGAGACGAGCTATGAAGAGGGAGGGCGCTGCTATGCTACACATTTTAAAGAAACAGAGTGGAACGGGACGCCTGCATATATAAAATATGTGAGGGATATTACCGAAGAAGCAACGGTGAAAAGAGAAAAGGAGCGTCTGGAAAAATATTTCGAGACAGTTTTGAAGTACCTTCCGGGCGGAGTTGCTGTTGTTCACCATGGACTGAATGGGAGATTGACTCCGGAGTATTTGTCCGAAGGATTTGCCGAGATGGTTGATATGTCTATGGAAGAAGCCTGGGATATGTATAAGACAAATGCGCTTTCAGGTGTCCATCCGGATGATCAGGAATATGTAAAACAGACATTAGACCGCTGTATTCGTGAAAACTGCGACAGAGAAGCCCTTCAATACCGGCTGAAGAAGGGGAGCGGCGGTTATATCTGGGTCAATACAAAATTTTCCGTTATTCAGTGTGAAGCTGGGGACGCCATGGTTTATGCGGATTATCATGACATTACAGAAGAGAGAGAAATGCAGGAGAGATTAAGGCTTCAGTACAGGGAGCAGATTTTCCAGCATTATTTGATAACAGATCCCAACACACTGATTTTAGGGCATTGTAATATCACAAAAAATAAGATTATTGAGATTGAAGACCGTACCAATTCCGGACTTCTCGAACGGTTTGGTGATAAACGGGAGGATTTTTTTACAGGAATTGGAACTCTGGTAGCGTCAGAAGCGGAGCGGAGCCTGTTTTATGAAAAATATTTAAATGAACCGTCTATCAGGGCTTTTGAAAATGGGATAAAGGAAGTTCTGATGCCATGTTTTGTGAAGCTTCCGAATTATCCGCAGGGAAGATATGTACAGTTTAAGGTGAATCTTGTGGAAACCCCGGATACGGGAGATATAACGGGTATTTTAACGGTTACAGATATTACGGAAAAGACAATACAGGACAGAATCATCCGAATGCTGTCATCTTTAAATTATGATCTGGTTGCAGACGTGGATTTGATAAATGATCAGTATAAAGTCGTAAGCGGTGGGGACCATAATATAACAGAAACTCAGGGAAGCCTGATGGAACGGGTGAGACGTGTGGTTGAGGAGCTTGTGGTGGACTCGGAGAAAGCATATGTAAGGGATATGCTGGATCCGGGGAAGATGGTCAGCCGGCTGAAGGACGGAGAATTCTATTCGTTCCGGTATTCTGTAAATAATGGAAGCAATGAAATCCAGACTAAAAATATGATTATTTCCGCCATTGATCTGAGTCTTGGCAGAATCTGCCTGGTGCGGACAGACGTAACCGATATGCTTGCCGCGGAAAGAAAAGTGAAGTATGATCTGGAAAAGGCATTATCAGAGGCAGAAAAGGCAAGCAGGGTTAAGAGTGATTTTCTGTCTTACATGAGCCATGATATCCGTACCCCTATGAATGCTATTGTGGGAATGACAACCCTTGCGCAGGCCAATCTTTCGAATTCACGGAAGGTGGAGAATTATCTGAAAAAGATTTCTGTATCTTCTCAGCATCTGCTGAGTTTGATTAACGATATTCTGGATATGAGCCAGATTGAGCAGTCCAAATTACATATGAATGTGCAGGTTATTCATATTGATGAACTTCTGGATCAGATTTCCTCTATTATGGCTTCCCCATCAAAGGACGCGGGACTGAAATTTATGGTTGAGCGGGGAGAGATACAGCATCTGTATTTTCAGGGGGATGCCTTACGGATAAAACAGATTTTAATCAACATACTCAGCAATGCATTTAAATTCACCATGGAAGGCGGAAACGTTCGGTTCAGGACGGAGGAAATACCGTCATATGAAAGCGGAAGAGTAAGGTATCGTTTTGTCATCAGCGACACGGGAATCGGTATGACACAGGAGTTTATCAGCCATTTATTTGAGCCCTTCTGCCGCAGTGAACGGGTGAACAGGGTAGAGGGAACCGGTCTGGGACTGAGTATTACAAAGGGGCTTGTAGATCTTATGGGGGGTAAAATCCGGGTAGAAAGCCAGCTTCATCAGGGAACGATGTTTGAGATTGAACTGGAATTTGCTGTGGCAGACGGAAAGCAGAAGCGTTCCCTAAATGCGGATGAATGCATACCGGAGGAATCGCTGGAAGGAAGACATTTTCTTCTGGTAGAAGACAATGCGATCAATTCAGAAATTCTGGCAGAACTTCTTCAGATGTGGGGAGCAACCTGTGTTTTGAGGGAGAATGGGCTGCAGGCAGTAGAGGAGTTTGAAAGCAGTGTTCCGGGAACATACGATGCGATTTTAATGGATATACAGATGCCTGTTATGAATGGCTATGAGGCAACGCGCAAAATCCGCAGTTCGTCCCATCCGGAGGCGAAGACAATGGTGATATTGGCTATGACTGCAAATGCATTTGCAGAAGATGTGCAGAAATCCATAAGTGCCGGAATGAATGGCCATGTGGCTAAACCCGTAGATATGAAAATACTGTACAATACCTTAATGGCGTTGTTAGATGATTAAACAGTGACAGGGAGAAAGAGATATGTACATTGCAGACCTTCACATTCATTCCAGATATTCCAGAGCCACCAGCCGTGAGCTGACACCGGAGCAGTTGGATCTGGAGGCGGGAAAAAAGGGAATACATCTTTTAGGAACTGGGGATTTTACCCATCCGGCCTGGCGTGAAGAGTTGTATGAGAAGCTGGTCAGGGCAGAGGACGGACTGTACCGCCTGAAGGACGAATACAGGTCAGAGAATGGACGGCGGTCAGAGACAGCTACGCCACGTTTTGTTGTTTCCGGAGAGATCAGCTCCATTTACAAACAGGACGGAAAGGTGCGAAAGGTTCACAGTCTGATTCTTCTGCCTGATTTGGAGGATGCCCAGAGGCTGTCGGCGAAACTGGAAATGATTGGAAATATACATTCAGACGGCCGTCCCATTCTTGGACTTTCTTGCCATGATCTTCTGGAAGTCATGCTGGAGATCTGTCCAGGGGGAATGCTGATACCAGCCCATATCTGGACGCCTCATTTTTCCATGTTTGGTGCATGCTCTGGTTTTGACCGGGTGGAGGACTGTTTTGGGGAGCTGACGCCCTATATCCATGCAGTGGAAACAGGGCTTTCCTCCGATCCGCCGATGAACTGGCGGCTTTCTGCCCTGGACCGGTTCCAGCTCATTTCCAATTCAGATGCCCATTCCCCTGCCAAGCTGGGAAGAGAGGCAAATCTTTTGAACTGTGAAATGTCCTATGCGGGGCTGAAAAATGCCATTGAAACAGGAGAGGGATTGGAAGGCACGATTGAGTTTTTCCCGGAGGAGGGGAAATACCATTTCGACGGACACCGGAAATGCCACATCTGTCTGAGTCCGGCGGAGGCGAAACGGTATGGCGGGATCTGCCCGGTATGTAAAAAGAAGCTTACTATGGGCGTTTCTCATCGGATCGATCAGCTGGCAGACCGGCCCGAAGGCTTTATACCAGAGGGAAGAAAAACGTTTGAAAGCTTGGTTCCTCTTTTGGAGGTCATTGCTGCGTCTACCGGACGGTCTGCAGCGTCAAAGAAGGTTCAGGAAGAATACTGTAAAATGGTGGATGAGCTGGGAACGGAATTTGATATTTTAAGAACGATTCCGATTGAAGAAATCAGAAGCCATTCTGGTCATCTGATTTCTGAGGGGATCCGCCGTCTGCGGGAAGGCCGGGTAAAACGTCTTCCGGGCTTTGACGGAGAATATGGTATCATCCGGCTTTTTGAACCGGATGAAATTGCAAATCCGGACGGACAGATGAGTTTCAGGATATCAGCCCCATTCAGTACCGTCTGATCCGTGAATGGAACCGTGATGGAAAGGAACTGTTTGTGATCGGTGATCCGGATCAGTCAATCTATGGATTCAGAGGAGCGGTTCAGGGCTGTTTTGATGTGCTTTCAGAGGAGTTTCCTGATACGCAGATAATCCGTCTGGTGGAAAACTACCGATCCTCAGCTCAGGTGACAGAGGCATCCTGTGCTCTGATTTCTCACAATCCCGGAGATGAGAGGCATTTAAATGCTGTGGCGGGAGAGGGACTGCCGGTGCGTATTGTCCGCGCCGGAGGAAAACGTGCAGAGGGCATTTTTGCCGTTCGGGAGATCAACCGCCTGATCGGCGGCATTGATATGCTGGACGCTCAGGAACGGGAGCTTCCAGAGGCAAAACGGGTAAGAAGCTTTTCTGATATTGCTATTTTATGCAGGACAAACCGCCAGGCAGAGGAGATGGAGGAGTATCTGAAGACAGAGGGAATCCCCTTCACGGTCACAGGAAGAGGCACATTTCTGGAGGAGAATATGGTACAGGAAGCGTTGGCATTTTTTGGAGAGCTCTGCCATGAGGAGGAAGCTGACAGGGAAAAATACAGCTCCTGTATGAAGAAAAAGCCGGCGGAGCTTGTAAAAAGCTGGATGTCGGATCGGGGGTTAGAGGAGGACGAACCTCTGTCCCGTCTGTATTCCATGGCACTATTTCACAGGACAATGAAGGAGTTTCTGGAATGTCTTATATATGGTGAAGAGGGAGATTTAAAACGCTGCGGATCAAAGCGATACACAGCAGATGCCGTTTCTTTGATGACGCTGCATGCTTCAAAGGGGCTGGAATTTCCTGCAGTGATCATTATGGGGGTAAGGAAACACTCCATTCCTTTGGAATACAGCAGCGGAAAAAAAGCGGATCCTAGAGAAATGGCGCAGGAAACATCCCTGGAACCGGCTGAGCTACAGGAGGAGCGCCGCCTGCTTTATGTGGGAATGACACGGGCAAAGGAAGAGCTGATCCTTGTAACCTCAGGAGAGCCATCCGTGTTTCTTAAGGAAATTCTGGAAAATGCAGCCGTAAGGCAAAAGGCTCCGGGCTCAGAAAAGCCGGTGATCCGGCAGATGAACCTGTTTGATTTTATATAGAAACCCAGAGAGGGCTGGTATTGACATTTTTCCCTCTGGATGCTATAAATAAAACCATACTAAGTTACTATGAATAGTGTGCAAACGTAATACCCAGGAGGACATTATGGAAAAATATAGGAAAATTGCAGGAAAATGTCTTGCAGCAGTTCTCTCTGCTGCCATGGCGCTGTCCTTGGCAGCCTGTGCAGGAGGTACCGGAAGCAGTGAAAGCCAGAGCCAATCTGCCAAACAGGAGGCAGCTGCAGAAAAGCCTGCTCAGGCCACAGGGGAAAAGATTGTAAATGTGGGAGTAACAGGAACAGTAAATACCCTGAATCCCCTCCTGATGGACGGCGTGGAGATCAATAAATATGCCACCGGACTGATGTTTCTTCCGCTGATGGAGCTGGACACTAATATGGAGTTTGAGCCCATGCTGGCAGACTCCATTACCGCAGAGGACGAGAAACATTTTCTGGTACACATTGACGATGAGGCGGTCTGGTCTGACGGCCAGCCGGTAACAGCTGATGACGTAGTATACACAGCTCTGCGCCTGTGCAGTCCGGCCATTGCCAACACAGCCATGATGTATTATGTCTTTGAAGGCGTTGGTGATGACGGTTTTGTGGAAATGGGAGCAGACCATATTGAGGGAATCACAAAGGTGGATGATAAGACGGTGCGCTTCGCCACAAAGGAGCCCATGTCCTTAGTTACCTTTCAGAATTCCTATGCCCGGTATCTGATGCCTCTTCCAAAGCATGTGATCGGAGAGATCCCTGAGGCAGAGCTGGCCTCCCACGAGTGGTTTGCAAAGCCGGATGTAGTAAGTGGCCCTTACCGTGTCACCGCCTTTGACAAGGATCACTATGTATCCTATGAGGCGAATGAGAAATACTGGAAGGGAGCGCCTAAAATTCCGAAGCTGAATATCCGTATTGTAGAGGGAAGCCAGCTTTATGCGGGACTTCAGTCCGGGGAAATCGATATCACACAGAACACCATGAGCGCCATTCCGCTGGAGGATTATGAGAGCCTTCAGGCGCTGGAAACAGTGGAGACAAGCTTCGGTGACGCTATTATCAACCAGTCTGTATTTATCAATACAAAAAATGTGCCGGATCAGAAGTTCCGCCAGGCTCTTTTATATGCCATTGACAGAAATCAGATTTTAGAGCAGCTGTTAAAGGGCAATGGAGAAGTGGTAGACGGCTTCCTTTCCACCGCAGGCCCTTACTACGATCCGTCCATTGAGCCTGTTTCTTACGATCCTGCAAAGGCAAAGGAACTTCTGGCAGAAAGTAACTGGATGCCTTCTTCTCCCCTGCGTTTCTATATTGATTCCGGAGACAGTACCTTTGTAAATGCTGCCTCTGTAATCGCAGCCCAGTGGGCGGCTGTGGGAATCCAGACGGAGATCCGTACCATGGATATCAATACGCTTATGAGTACTGCAGGAAGCGGAGACTTTGACATTATGGCGGTGCAGTACACCTATCCGCCTGTAGATCCTTATGTAGATATTGCATGGCTTTTAGGCGGCGAGGGAAGCTGGACCGGTTACAGCCACACTGAGGCAGAGGAGGCTCTTTCAAAAATTGCTGTATTAAGCGATAAGGAAGAATTAAAAGAGCAGTACGGTATCATTGACCGCCGGATGCAGGAGGATGTGCCCATGTTTTCCGCGTATGTGATCCGCACCATGGCAGCGAAAAATAAACGCCTGACCGGAGTAAACCCCTCGGTATACGGCTTCTTTAATCATGTGGAAGAATGGGATATCACAGGCTGAGTGTGATCCCGTCTGCCGTACGTGACCATACATTGTTACTCGTTCCCCGGCAAAGCTTTTTGCCGGGGAATGTCGGTTCATTACAAAATCTGAAAAAGGAGTTAGGAATGTCACATATTTTGGAAGTCCGTGGCCTGCAGGTTGCATTTGCAGGGGAACGCGGAAATACCATTGGCACAGACCGGATTGATTTTTTTGTGGATCAGGGAGAGACAGTCTGTCTGGTAGGGGAGTCCGGCTGCGGAAAAAGTATTACATCTCTGGCTGTTATGGGGCTTTTGGGCCGGGGCGGCCGTGTGTCACAGGGAGAAATCCTTTTTAATGGAAGAAATCTTTTGAAAATGGATCGGAAGGAGCTGGATCAGGTCAGGGGAAAAGAGCTGTCCATGATCTTTCAGGATCCATTAAGCTCCTTAAACCCGGTTCTGACCATTGGAAAACAGCTGGAAGAGGGCTTAAAGGCCCACACAGAGCTGGGAAAAGAGGAGCGCAGGAAACGGGCCCTTGATCTGTTGGGCAGAGCAGGAATCCGGGAAGCAGAGGCTGTGATGAAGAAATATCCCCACCAGCTTTCCGGAGGAATGCGTCAGCGTGTGATGATCGCTATGGCTTTATCCTGCCAGCCTTCTCTGCTTATTGCAGACGAACCCACAACGGCTCTGGACGTGACCATCCAGGCCCAGATCATGAATCTGCTGCGTTCCCTGAAAAGGGAGCTTCGTATGTCGTTGCTTTTGATTACCCACGATATGGGACTGGTGGCTCAGATGGCAGACCGGGTTATGGTGATGTATGCGGGGCAGATCATAGAAGAAGGGACGGTATTTGAGATTTTTGACCATCCGTCCCATCCCTATACAAAGGCGCTGCTGGCTGCAGTTCCGTCCATGGAGCAGAATCCGGAGGAAATGCTTCAGGCCATAGAGGGGACGGTTCCTGAAAATTACGGGCAGATGACCGGCTGCCGTTTCAGAGACCGGTGCCCTTACCGGAAGCAGGGCTGCGAAGCGCCCCAGGAGCTGGAAGAAATAAAGGCAGAGGAAACACAGAAGGCACAGGAGCTTCACCGGGTGCGGTGCTGGCGGGCAAAGGAGGCAGAGCAAAGTGGCAGAACCTTATAAGAATACAGAGCCCCTGCTTAAGGTGGAGCATCTGAAAAAATATTATCCCCAGAACCGGCCCATTTTCGGCCGTCCCACCTCATGGATCCGGGCGGCAGATGATGTTTCTCTGGAGCTTTATCCGGGGGAAACACTGGGACTGGTGGGAGAATCCGGCTGCGGAAAATCTACTCTGGGCCGTATGATCGCCGGGCTGGAAGCCCCGGACTCCGGGCGCATCTGGTATAAAGGACAGGAACTGACTGCAAAGGGAGGCAGAGGCTATAGCGCAGTGCGCACAGAGATCCAGATGGTATTTCAGGATTCCTATTCCTCTTTAAATCCCAGAAAACAGATCTTTCAGATCCTTTCAGAACCCATGCTTTACCACAGCCTGGCGGATAAGCATACGGTTCATAAGAAGGCGGAGCATCTGATGGAGCTGGTTGGGCTTCCTCTCAGCGCTCTGGACCGTTACCCTTATGAGTTTTCAGGCGGGCAGAGGCAGAGAATCGGCATTGCAAAGGCGCTGTCACTGGAGCCGAAGCTTTTAATCTGCGATGAGCCGGTAAGCGCTCTGGACGTATCCATTCAGGCCCAGATCCTGAATCTGCTTAAAAGCCTTCAAAAGGAGTTAGACCTGACCTGTATTTTTATCGGACATGGATTAGGGGCTGTAAATTATGTAAGCCGGCGTATTGCGGTGATGTATCTGGGGAAACTGGTAGAGACGGGGGAGAGCAGTGAACTGTTTGAGCATCCGGTCCATCCCTATACCAGAACCCTTCTTGGGGCAGTGCCCATCCCGGATCCCAGAAAAAGGGAGGAAAACTGGGGCGAGACCAGTGAAGGAACAGCGTATGAGCCGTCCAGCACAGGGGCAGAGGATAAGGGCTGTCCCTTTAAAGACCGCTGCTTCAGGAAAAGGCCGGAATGCAGCAGCGCAGAGGTACCGCTTCGTCCCGTCCGTCCGGGCAGCACCCATCTGGCGGCTTGTAGTCCTGCTGTTTTGGAGGTAAAAAGAAACGAATGAAAAAATATATTATAAAACGGCTTCTCATTGCTATTCCTACCCTCATCGGGATCACGCTGATTGATTATGCGATCATGTGCTTTGTAGGAAGTCCTCTGGAAATGCTTCAGGGCGCCCGTATTTCTCAGGAGGCAGTAGCTGCAAAGGAAGCGGCTCTGGGGCTTGATAAGCCCTTCTATGTTCAGTATTTTATATGGCTGGGACAGGTTCTTAAGGGAAATCTGGGTGTTTCCATCAAGACCTACCAGCCCGTAAGCCAGATGATCATGGAACGTCTGGGGCCCACCCTGTTACTGATGGGAGTTTCCCTGGCAGTGAGCCTTCTTATCAGTATCCCTGCGGGAATATACAGCGCAGTGCGCCAGTATTCCAAAGGAGATTATGCGGTGGTAACAGCGTCCTTTTTAAGCAGCAGCATCCCGGGATTTTTTCTCTCCCTTCTTCTGGTTTATATTTTTAATATTAAGCTTAAGCTCCTTCCGTCCAGCGGGATGATTACCCTGGGAGGCTCCGGGGGAATTGGCGACTTGGCAGCCCACATGGTGATGCCTGTGACCGTTTTAGCCCTTTCCATGGCGGGAACCAATATCCGCTATATCCGCAGCTCCATGCTGGAGATCCTTCAAAAGGATTATCTGAGGACAGCCAGGGCAAAGGGCATAGGGGAACGGCTGGTAATAGGCCGCCACGCCCTGCGGAACGGCCTTGTGCCGGTGGTGACAGTGATCGGGATGCAGATTCCCCTTCTGTTTGGGGGCGCTGTGATCGTGGAGCAGCTGTTTTCCTGGCCCGGACTTGGACTTATGACCATGAGCGCTATTTTATCCAGAGATTATCCTGTGATTATGGGCGTCTGCCTCTTAGCCGCTGTGGTGGTTTTGGCAGCGAATCTGGTTACAGATATCCTCTATGCTGTGGTTGACCCTTCCATTCAGTACGATTAGCAAAGGAAAATGAAATGAAAAAGCAAATGAAAAATCATGAGACCTATGCGGGGGCGGTATGGCGCAGATTCTGCCGCCACCGTCTGGCTTTGGCAAGTCTGGCTGTGCTGGTTCTGATCTGCGGCAGCGCCGTCCTTGCGCCTGTGATCGCTCCCTATGATCCGGAGGCAATCGTGGGGCCCTTCGGAGCACCTCCCGGAGGTGAATTTCTGCTGGGGACGGATCAGATTGGCCGCGATATGCTGAGCCGCCTTCTATATGCAGCCCGAACCTCCCTTTTTGCAGGCGTACTGGCTACGCTGATCGCTACTGCTCTGGGCGTGTTTCTGGGCCTTCTGGCTGGATATTTCGGGGGCTTGGCGGATATCCTGATTATGCGTTTTACGGATATGGTTATGTCATTTCCCTATATTCTTCTGGTTTTAGTGGCAGCCGCTATTTTCAAGCCCGGTTTGTGGAGCATTATCCTGATACTGGGGTTTGTAGACTGGCCGGGAATTGCCAGACTGGTGCGGGGAAACGTGCTCAGCTTAAGAGAGACGAATTTTGTAAAGAGCAGTGAGGCGGCAGGCATGCCTGCTTTCCACATCCTGTTTTCAGAAATCCTTCCCAATACCATGGCTCCTGTGCTGGTTTATGCCACCTCTGTTATGGCCCTTACCATGCTGGATGAGGCTGCTTTAAGCTTTCTTGGCATGGGGGTGCAGCCTCCGGCCGCCAGTCTGGGAAATATGTTAAACAGCGCGCAGTCGGTTACCGTTCTTACAAAACAGCCCTGGCTCTGGATTCCTCCGGGACTTGTGATAATTATCGTGGTTACAGCGGTAAATTTTGTGGGAGACGCCCTCAGAGATGCCTTTGATCCCCTGTCCATAATAAAAATGTAACAGAAGATACGCGGGAAGAGCAAGAAATCTAAAAAAAATTGTATAAAAATTGAAACAGAATGTGTTAAAAAAATGTCAAGTTAAAAAGACGTAAAGGCAAAACAAACAAAAAATTGCATGATAATATTATAAAAAATTTAGAAACTCCCTAAATACCATTGATAAATCCATGGGTATGGAGTATAATTCACTCATATTGTACAAAGAAAGTAAGGACATGACCAAAAAAACTGTGTCTGATATGGAAAAATATGCCAAAGGAATTTGTGCAATATGACAGGGAGTGCAC
>ENA-ORTP01002210-ORTP01002210.1-human-gut-metagenome-genome-assembly--contig:-NODE-2210-length-16940-cov-2.627658_pt1 | contig 16940 bp, 15 predicted proteins | sample MGYA00241913_ERZ509190 | MGnify/ENA primary metagenome ERZ509190 (study PRJEB26280, sample SAMEA2338839) | human gut metagenome | biome: human gut; feature: human-associated habitat; material: faeces...
CTTATTCGGTCTCACATCATTGACTAACGTACAGAACCGCTTTGAAAAACGCCGAGATCGAATAGATATGCTCCCTCTATAAGAGACAGAGAAAGAAGCAAACCACTGTCATCATAGAGGGAGCATTGTTATGAGCCACAAGCACAAGATACCGTAAGAAGCAAAGTCAAGATTATCCGAGCGTGCTTCGACGCCGAGAAAAGCCTAAGGGAAGGAGCGAGAGAAGTTGGAGTAGATTATGACCCCCTGCGCAGTTGGATAAGAATCTATGAAGAAGGCGTCGAAGGATTTTTGCACAAGCGAAATCAGGCGTATCGCGCCGAAACAAAAACAGCGGGCGTCATCGATTACCTGAGATGAACCGGCAGCTTACAGGATATCTGCAAAAAACACAAGATCCGCAATACGCATACACTCCTCAGTAAAACACTCGGGAGGCGGAAGTTACATGAAGCAAGGCCGGAATACGACGAAAGAAGAACGCTTGGAGATCGTAAAGGACTGCCTGGCGTCGGAGAAGAATTACGGCGAGACGGCGCTCAGGTACAAGGTGAGTTACCAGCAAGTGCGAACTTGGACGTTGCCCTTTGAAGAACTCGGCGAGGCTGAACTCGAAGACCGGCGAGGAAAGCGGAAGAAAGATCAAACGCTGAGGACAGAGCTGAAGACGGCGCTGAAGACGGCGCAAATCGAGATTGAACAGTTGAAACATCAGCTGTATCTTGCGGAGATGGAGCGCGACCTGCTAAAAAAATTGGCTGAGCTCGAGAAGAGGGATGCCCCTCGCAAGTGAGACAGCCCCATCTCTACCGAGCCGTTCAGGAGTGTCATACGGCGAGATCTCCCATCGAAGAAACCTGCAAGATCCTGCACATTTCGAGAGCAGCCTATTACTGCTGGGCATCCGGCAAGTGGAGCATCAGAACGTTGAAAAACGAAAGGATTGCAGAGAAGGTTGAACAGATTCATATGGAAAGCTCGGATAGGAGTAGCGGAAAATCAAGGTGATGTCAGATCGTATGAACGCTCGTCTCGTTCTTTATTTGTCGTCTTGTTTCGTCGCGGCGGCATGGAACTGCCGATCGTTCTGTTGCAGAGAGGAAAAAAATAACAGCTATTCTGTGTATTTGTCGTTTGCGTGGAGGCGTAATATCTGAATATTTCGGAATATTTTTTTGCCCCGTTGCCTTGCCGCATTTTGAGCTTCAAAACGTCTGCCTCGGCGAGGCTGCAGAGGGCGGGGATCTGGCGGCGGTGATTTCTTTTTTATCTGCGAAAAGAGCTGTTTCCGTTGGAACTCTTTTCCCGGCGCCGCGCCGGTCACGGCTGATGGGTCAGTGGCCGATGCCGACGTCAAAGCTGTCGATGATCCATTTTTGACGGTCTTGTTCGTAATGACAGAAGGCGCGCCAGCCGTTTTGCGTGCTCCATATGTTGAATTCGTGCGTGGACGGAGGCTTGGGATTCCCTTTCAGCGCGCGGAAGTCGAGTCTTTGCAGATTTTGCCCCGTTTCCAGACAGGCGCCGAAGTCGTCGATGGCGTCATTCAGCCTTCTTCTTTGCTGCGGATCGAGCTTTTCGGCGTCATTTTTCGCCCCGGGGGAGAACTCGAACGAATCGATCATTGGCGGCTGCAGTCTCTCTTGGTACAGTTCTTTCTTGACCTGGTCGAAGATCACTCTGCCCCACGCCGACAGGGTGCATTGTCCGTCCATGACGGTCAGCATGGTTTCCGGCAGGCCGGCGCACTCTGCGGCGGGCAGATCGCGGTAATTCATGCGGCGTACGACGGCGAGGTGGGCGCGGATCGCCTTTTGGGCCGCGGAGGAGATGTCGAGCGGCAGACGGGGGATGGTGATGATCTCGCGCCCCGATTCAAAAATGTAGAAAATCTCGTCGGCATAGAGCATTCCCAGCGTCTGCATGTATCCCTGCAGCGTTTTGAAACCGCCGATCAGGTTGAAGACGATGCGGGAACCTCTCTCACGGCTTGCTGGCAGCGTGGTGCGGCACCATTCGATGAGATTGTTGACGCCGCGGTGGAACGATTCAACGGAAGCGGTGTTCAGGTCCTCGACTTTTACGACGTCGGCCGCCATTCCGCGTTTTCTGCTCCAGTCGGCGAGGATCTCGGCGGTCAGCTTGCCCTGAAACGTGTCGGTGCAGACGAAGTACGCCATGTCCCCGGCGCTGTGCTGCGCTGTAAGGTTGGCGCGGCGGTAGTTGAGAAAGCCGTTCAGTTCGGCGGAGCAACGACATACCCGAGCTTCGTCGCTTTCCCCGAGCAGAATCTCGCGCCGCGAAGCGGCGATATTTTCAAGCCGGTCGCGCTCCTCCGGGGAATAGTCCTGTTCAAGCTTGTTGGCGTTTTCGCGCAGAAAAATCCGATCGGTCTCCGACGCCCCGTTAGTAAGAATGCTTGTGCCACAGGTTACCACATAAATTGTTCTCATGAGCACGATCCTTTCGAACACGATTTAAAGAAGATTTCTTGAAAAATGTCTGGACGCATAGCATTATACTAACATATATGTAGTATAATTGTTTAAGATTGAAAAAATCATGAGAAACAATCTTTTGTCTGTTAAGGAGGTGTAACTGTAAAAGTTTTCGGCGACATGAAATGAGCAAATGTTGGACGGCGGAATCGTCGAGGAAGAGGGGCAGCGTATGAAGCGCGTTACGATAATTTGCACGGTGGGAATGTCCGCTGCATTCTGGCTGGACAAGAATCTGAGTGCGGAAGAAAAAGAGGAGAAGGCGAAACGCCTTTGCGACGCTTCTGACGAAGGCGTCAGGGAACTTATCGGAGGTTCGACCTCTCCCAAGACGGAGCTTTTGATGAAGATACTGGATTCTTCATCGTTGTCTGGCGAGGAAAAAAAGGCGCTGAACAAACGGGATTTTCGTTTCCCTTCGGCGGAAGTGCAGACGTTGTACCGCTGGTTGCGGCGCATCTTTGAGAGGGACGGCGAAGCTGCGTTCGAGCGGCTGCACGTCCTTCTGCTTCCCTCGGAAACGGCGGTGTCGAAACTGACGGCGCTCTGTGCTCGGGTATTTCTCCAAAAACTGGTCAGACTCTGCTTTAAAGAAAGAATCAAGAAGCTGGTCTGCGAAGAGGGGAAAAAGGGCGAAAAGGGAGATATACGTCCGGTCGCTATCGACGTTCGAGACAAGGAAAGCTTCAACCAGTATGTTGTTGATCTCTATCGTGAATTTGACGAATGTCTTGAAAAGAAGAAGAACGGGGAAGAGGTCGTGATCTGTTCTACGGGCGGCTATAAGGCGATTTCCGCGTTTGCCGCCGCATACGCGCAGCTTCATGGACTGCCTTGCCTGTATACGTTTGAAGATTCTCCCGAGGCGTATGAGCTGATGAGCATGCCGCTGGGATATGCTTACGCCGCGCTGGACGAGGAGATCAATATGCTCAAAGCGCTCGACAGGAACCCGGAGATGATGCAGGCAACCTCTTTGCCGCAGTGGGTGCGGGATTCCGGGAAAATGGCGGGGGCCCTAATTAAAAGTTATGATGCGATGCGCAAAAGACCGTTCGGCACAGGACAGGCTCTGTTCGAGCGGCTGCGGCGTTGCGGCGGCGAAGGCAGGAGATGGGCGGAATATCTCGAAAATCTTTTGGTATGCAAGTGGGAACACCTATGGCTGGGCGATCAGATCCCGGAAACGGTAGAGCACAGCCGCCGGCATTCCAAACGTCTGATGGAGTTCACCGTCAATCTGTTCCGCTGCGCGGAAGAACCTCTGAAAGAAGTCGGCTTTGACGACGAACATCCCGAGATGCTGGCTCTGCTGATCGCGTCGATTTACCTGCATGACATCGGCCACACGGCTCTGACCTACGCGGGAGCTTCGGAGCGCGAATGCGACGAAAATTTTCCGCTCGGCCTGTTTCCCTCAGCGGTGCGCGAGGTGCACCAGCTGCTAACGGCGTCGCTGTTGCGCGAAGATCCTGGCCGTTATTTCAAACCGGGCGGAGCGCTTGAAAGACCGCTTGACGAGAACGGGGAAAAACAGGCGTTTCTGGCCCGTTATGTCCCGCTGGTAGCCGAATATCACCGTCATTATACGAACCTGTGCCGCGCCGACGGCAAAGCGCAGGCGGATGAGGTCGTTGAACTGGTTGGCAAAACGCTGTGTCCGAAGGATTTTGAACAGACGTTGAAGCCTCTTGAAGAGCGCCTTGATAAGATTCTGCGTCTGGAAGATTTCCGGCATGCCCAGACTGGGGAAACGCGGGATGCGATAATCCGGCGTTTTCTGCGGCTGACGGCGCTGATGCGTATTATCGACGCCTGCGACGTGCAGGCCGACCGTATAGTCAGTCAGGAGTACATGGAAGCGCGGCATCGGCGCACGGAAAACGAGGCGGGTTTTGTCGGCCGGCAGCTTGAAGGGTACGAGGATGCGCTGCCTAAAGGTCTGAAAGTCAATGTGCAGAAATTGATGCAGGAAAAAAGCGACGCGGACAGAATAAAATGCCTGTGCAAAGAAATTTACAAAGGCGTTTTTGGGGAGCTTAAAGCTATGAAAAAAGCGGAAGACTGGCTGGCTGTGCAGCGTGATCCTCAGTCGTTGCGGCGCTTTCTGGCGCTCTCACTGGCGAACCGTTACGCGTTCAAGCGCGAGCAGGCACTTCATTTCGGCAAACACCGTCAGGTGGGCTTCGTGCTGCCGGTGTGGGATCCAGGCAACTGTGTGAGAATCGACATTTACGGCCTAGATGGAAGCGCTGAAAACGACGCGCTATCAGGAATCGAAAAGGAGATTCAAGAAGAATATCAAAGCGTCGAGACATTGCTGAAAGACGTGCTGCGGTTCAAAGCTCACGTTGTCGATCGAACGGCCTCTTGATCTATGAGCGCCCCGAACGGCAGGTGTGCAGGCAGCACTGCGTCGAGGTGCGGATTCGGCGCTGCGCCTCCGGGAATCAAGCAGGATGCACATGGTATTTGCGGGAGCATGGACACGGGATGGCTCAAAAACGTTTGATATGTTAGAGTATATTTAACTTGCTGAAATGAAATACGGTAAGACAAGGTCGAAAGGTGTCGGGCGCAACGAGCCGTCCGCGGTGCGGCGCGGTTGTTTTGTCTGTTTCGGAGGAGGTGGCAGAGTGAGAAGTATGGCGGAAAGACTTGGCGGAGCGCTTCGATTGGGCCCCTTGCCCGCGCGGGAATGCAGGGTTTACGCGTGCAGCGTCATCACGCCCATGTTCGGCGGCGGCGCCGAGGCCGGAAAGGTTGATGAAGAATTTCCCGTGCGGGCGCCTTCCATACGGGGGCAGCTGCGCTTTTGGTGGCGGTTGCTGCACGGCGTCCGCGGCCTGCGGGGCAACGCGTTGAAAGAAAAGGAATGCGCGCTCTGGGGCGGCGTGTTTGCGGCGTTCCCCAGCGGGGACAAAGCCGCTTTGCAGCGCGCCAGCAGCGTCGGCGTGTTCATAAAAAAAGAGGGGGCAGGCCAGCCTGTCGTATTGGAACAGGGGAAGGGTGCTCAGTACGCCCTCTTCCCGTTTAGGGATAAATCGGGAGTCCTTCCCAAGTTTGATCTGGGCGTCGTCTGCGAGCCGCGGCTGTGCTCCGAGCTCAAGGAACAGTTGGAACGCAGTCTGCGCGCTTGGGCCAACTTCGGCGGCGTCGGCGCGCGCACGCGGCGTGGCTGCGGGGCGGTTTTCTGCCCCGAACTGGCTTTTGAGAACGAAGAAGAAGCGCGCGCTTTGGCCGTCTCGTGCGGACTGCGCGTGTGGACGAAAGAGTGCGACTCTAAGCAAAGCATTGACGTAAAGTGCACGTCCAACCAGAATATTGACGCGTGGAATGAGGCTGTTGGGTGTTTGCGCGATTTCAGGCAGGGAAAAGACGTAGGGCGAAACGGGGCACGCGGCCGCTCGCGCTGGCCCGAGGCGGACACGATCCGTAAGCTGACGAGGCAGTGCGATCCCAGACATGAGGCTGTTTATCCACCGGATCATCCGTACGGTTTCCCCCGCGCGGTCTTCGGCATGCCGATCGGCTTTAGATTTAAGACGTCAGGCGATCCGAAGTCGTGCCAGCAGCTGCTTCCTGTCGGTGCGCAGCGCATGAGCAGCCCGGTGATTCTGCGTCCGCTGCGCTTGAAGGATGGCCGTGTTCTGAGCATGGCTGTCTTTCTGCCCGAACCGGATCTTTCCTGTGGTCTGAGGTTGAGCGGAAACAAGCTTGGGGGAAAACTGAATAAACTGGATAAAGAATGCAGCGACTACCAGGGGGCAAAGTTCGCGAATTACAAGGGTTCTCCGATGGAAAATCGTTCCAGCACCGGCAACGCGTTGGAAGCGTTCCGCGCCTATTTAAGAGAAAAAGGTTTTAAGGAGGTGACGGGGAAGTGAGCGAACGGAACTATTTACTGCAGATCGCCATCGGCCCCGTGCAGGATTTTATCGCCGCCGCGCGCCGCACGCACGACCTCTGGATGGGGTCGCGGATGCTTTCCGAGCTGAGCAAGGCCGTGGCCTACCGCGTGGGGGAGCGCGTGAGGGATCTGGGCGGATCTCTGATTTTTCCCGACGCTGTGAAAGACTCGTCCTTGCCGGACGGCATCGCCAACGTGATCCTTGCCGAAGTGACTGTTGCCGACGCCGAGGAACTGGGGCGCATCAAAAACGAGGCGAAGGAGGCCGCGGAGGAGCGGCTGGCTGAGTACGGGCGCGAAGCGCTCGACAAACCGCTTGGCAAAGAGGGCGGAAAAGTTGGAGATCTCGTCGTCATGGAGCGCTGGAACGGGCAGCTGGGCGATATTATCGAATTTTACTGCGTCTGGACGCCTCTCGACGGACGTCCGTACGACGAAGCGCGCAGAACCGCGGCCAAACTTCTGGCCGCGCGCAAGAACATCCGTGACTTTAGCCCCTCCCCGTGCGCGGATCGCGTGCCCAAAAGCTCGCTGGACGGACTGCGCGAGAGCGTGTTCAAAGACGGCAAGAGCCTTTCCGACGCGCAGAAGCACGCCATGATCCGTACGCTGCGCCTTAAGGCGAACGAGGCGCTCGACGCCATCGGCGTGATCAAGCGCGTCTCCGACGCAAAGGATTTTCCTCCTGTTTCCCGCGTCGCCGTCGATCCCTGGGTGCGCGGCGTGTTTGCCGCGGCCGGCAAGATGAAGGAAGCGGACCGCAAGACGATCCTTGAGGCATCTAAAGAACTGAGTTTGTGCGGCGTTCTTTCTGCGGTGGGTGTGAATTTTTACGAGAAATTCCCTTACGGCGGCGAAGCGCTGATGCGCGGGCGCCATGCCGGCATGAAAAAGGATGCCGAAAACGAAGGGAAAGACGTAGCTGAGAGGGTTGCGGAGCAGTGTCGTAAGATTGTCGGCGTGCTGTCGAAATTGAAGCCCTGCGACCGCCCCTGCGAGCCGTATCTTGCCGTGCTCAGCGCCGACGGAGACCGCATGGGAGCGATTCTGGACAAAATGAAAGACACCGAATCGCACCGTTGCTTTTCAAAAAAGCTTGCCGATTTTGCCTGTCGGGCCAGAAATGTCATCAAGGAACATTACGGCGTTACCGTTTACACCGGGGGAGACGACGTGCTTGCCTTTCTGCCGTTGGATACCGCTCTTGACTGTGCCAGGGAACTGCGGTCCGAATTCGGCAGTATCATGAGTTCCGCCGTTCCTTCCGGCTGCCGGCCGACGCTTTCCATCGGCGTTTCCATCGCTCATGCTCTGGAAGATCTGGAGTTGCTGCTCAAGTTTGCCCGCCGCGCCGAGAGCGACGCCAAGAACGGGCTCCGCGGCGAAGCCGCTGTCGGCAAGGATCGGAACGGACTGGCCGTTGCCGTCCGCGCTCGCGGCAACATTGCCGTAACGGTGCGCGAGCAGTGGCCCGCTGCCGGCGAAAACGACGGACGAGAGAAGTTTTTGGCTCAACGTTCTCTGGCCGAACGGCTTGACTGGTGGGGCGACCGCTTTGCCGGAGGCGAGATTCCCGATAAGTTCCCGCACGAACTGCTCGAGACGGCCTGTTTTTACGAGAACTGGGACGACAGAGAGTCGCTGGCCGAAGCTGTGAAAGCCGACGTCATGCGCATTTTCGCGCGCAAAGACACGGACCTTTCCGCCGAAAACGAGGCGGAAATCGCCCGCTACGTCGGACGCAAGCTCGGGGATGGCGCGGGGGTCAAAGAACTCGCTGATGAGCTTGTCGTCGGCCAGTGGATCGCGTTTGCCCGCCGCTATACGCGGAAGCCGACTCCGCAGAAGGAGGCCGAACGATGAAATACCGGATGATTCCCATCGAGCCGCTGATTGCCCGCGATGCGCGCACCTTCGGCTCCGGAGGCGGCGGCGCGCGCGTCCGTTCCCTCGATTGGCTAACGCAGACAGTGGCCGCCGGTTCCGTGCGCACCGCGCTCTGGAAGCTGACCGGGGAGACGCCGTCGTATCTGCGCTCGATCGCTGTGCGCGGTCCGTTTCCCGAGATCGGCGGCAAAGTTTATTTTCCCCGGCCTCTGGATTTCGTCCAGACTCAGGAAGGCAAGCCGTACCAGCTCCTTCCTGCGGAGTTAGAAGACGAGCAGTCTGCGGACATGCCGCTGGAAGGGCTTTTGCTGCCGTCGCCCGATACCGAGGAAAACTTCAAGCCTCAGAAACGGGGCGGATACTGGTCGCTTGATCTTTATTCCCGCTGGCTGTACGAGGAAAAAAGGGGGCTGGCGGAGCGCTACGGGGGCGACGATGGACGTGTTGATTTCGGCGACGACTGGCTCGACGACATTCCCAAGGACGAACGCACTCACGTCAGCATCGCGCCGGAAACGGGCGCTGCCGGCGACGGGAAGATCTTTTCTTCCACGGGACTCGATTTCGTGCAGCGGACGGCGGAGCGGACATACGCCTCCATTGCGGCGGCACTGGAGATCGACGAACGAGCGGCTCGCTTGCTTGGAGATTTTACCGCTCCCGTCGGCGGGATGCGCCGTCTTGCCGATTTTCGGCAGACGGATGACGACGCGGCATGGCGCTGTCCCCCCTGCCTGGACCGTCTGCGCGGCGGCTCCCAGATCCGCATGATCTTGGCGACGCCGGCGCTGTTTGCGAACGGCTGGTATCCCGGCTGGATCGGCGGGGATAAGAACCCGCCTCGCGAAGGAATTCTGCCTGGTACGGATGTGCGGGTGCGACTGGTATCCGCCGTTGTCGGCCGCTGGCAGCCTCTTTCCGGCTGGTGCCACGAAAAAGGCAGAACCGGCCCCAAGCCCATGCGGCGCATGGTCCCGGCCGGCAGCGTCTATTTCTTTGAAGTTGTTGCGGGGAACTTTGTCCCCGATCGGGTCTGGCTCCGTTCCGTCTGCGACGAGCCGCAGGATCGGCTCGACGGATTCGGTTTGGCGTTGTGGGGCGGCTGGCGAGAACATAAATAGGAGAGGACGGACATGGGAGAAAAAACTTTCGTTGAAAAAAGTTATTGGCTTCATGCGCTCAGCCCGATTCATATCGGCGCGGGACGCGGACTTGGCTATATCGATCTGCCGGTCGTGCGCGAGAAGGTGACCAGCTGGCCCTATATCCCCGGCAGCAGCGTCAAAGGCGTGATTGCCGCCTATTACAACGTTTCCAACAATTCGGAAGAACGAAAAGGCGAGGCCAGAATCGCTTTCGGCGCGACGAGCGACGATTGCAGCAATTCCGGTTCGCTCGTCTTCACTGACGCGCATATCCTCTGCCTGCCCGTGCGCAGCTTTTACGGCACCTTCGCCTGGATAACGTCGCCCTTCTGCCTGGAGCGCTGCGCTCGCGACGTCAAAGAGCATTCCGCGCCACCCGTGATTCTTCCTGACGAATTTCAGGCTTTTACGGCTCAAGACACGGCGCTTACCAAAGAGCCGGGCGGGAAGATGTATCTTGAAGAGCTTGACCTTGCCTCGGCTTTTAACGAAAACGCTGAAAACTGGGCGGAAAAAATTGCCCAGACGCTGTTCGGCGATGACGAAAGCTGGAAAAAAACTTTTAAAGCGCGCTTCGCCGTCGTCCACGACGATATCTTTACCTTCCTGTGCGGAGCCGGGACGGAAGTGACGCCGCATATCAAGGTCGACCAGGAAACTGGCGCGGCTGCCGACGGGGCGCTGTGGTATGAGGAAACGCTGCCGGTCGAGACGCTCCTTGTCGGCCGGGTCTGGTGCGATAAAATTTACGGCGTGCCGGAGGACGAAACGCCCACGAGCGGGGAGCTTTTAAAGCAATTCTGCGGTTCCGAGCTCTCCCTGCAGCTGGGCGGCAAAGCGACTACCGGCAAGGGGCACGTCCGCTGCCTGTTCAAGGACATCGAAAAGGCCGGTGAGCTTCATGAGTGAAAAAGATGAAGTTATGCTGACCAACGGGCAAAAAATGGCGCGGGCCGCTTTTACCGCCGTGAAAAAAGTTTGCGCAGGCGGGAAATATGAAGACTATAAACGCTTTGCCCTTTCGTTCCCGTGCTTGATCCACAGCTGCGGCCTCGTCCAGGCGGCGACGTTTGCCGACGCGAAGGGACAGACCAAGTACCTTGAAGGTTTGCAGGAAGTTTTGCAAAACGTCGAAACGGGATGTTCCGACGACTTGGTCAAGAGCGCCAGAGAAGCCGATTTGAAGGAGTACATGCGTCTGAGCCGCCGGGCATTGGAAGCTGCCGCCTGGATCAAACGCTGCTGCGAAAGCCTTGACGGCGCGGAAAACGGAGGCCCCCGATGAACAGTTGCCGAAAAGCGCTTGATTGCTTGTGCAACAATGACGGCGCTTCAAATGCTTCGCTGGTCATGGAGCGTTTTCTGGCAGAAATAGAAGACGCGAGCAAAGATGCCCGCGGCGGGGATAACGCGATCATGGCTCGTACGAGGCTTTACGAGCAGATGAAAAAGGCGCTGAAATGTGCGAAAGACGTTTATGAAACGTCCTATCGGCGGCGTGAAAACGCCTTTAAGGCCGCTGGAGCTATGCTGCTCGAGTTCCGCACGACGGCGCCTCTGGCCGTCGGCCTGGGCGGAAAAAACGTGTTGGAAAACGGACTTTCCTTGGAACACACGTATGGCGTTCCCATCATTCCCGCCAGCTCTCTGAAGGGCGTTCTTGCCGCTTACTGCGCCGAGGCGCTGAAAAACGCTGCGCCCGGCGGGGAGGCCGCCGCCGCGTGGCTCGAAAACAGCAAAGTTATCTTCGGAAGCGCCGCCGCGGACGGAGCGTCGGCGAAGGGATACGTGCGCTTTCACGATGCCTGGATCACCCCCGAGAGCCTTGAAAACTGTCTTCACGACGACGTCGTCACGTGCCATCACCGCGGCTATTACAGCCAGCAAGAGCCTGCTGTCCCCAGCGATTTTGACGACCCCGTTCCCGTCAGCTTTGTTTCCGTCGGAGGTACGTTTCTGGTCGTTTGCGACTGCGAAGAACCCGACGCCAGCAGGAAAAAAGCCATTCTGGCAGAGATTGGAAAACTGTTCGAACGTGTCTTGGGCGAGCGCGGCGTTGGCGCGAAGCGCAGTTCGGGATACGGACGGCTGAACCGGCAGCTGTCGACGCAGGAAAAGCAGGAAGCACACCGGGAAGCTCAACGGGAAATTGCCCGAAAGGACGGCATGAAGTATATCGAGGGCGACATCGTTGAAGCAATGTGCTGCGGTTTCCGTAAAGTCAAGGGAAAGGCTAAGCCTCGATACAAACTTGTCGACGAAGACAGCGCGCAGAACGTCAGCTTTTCTCCGGGGATTCCTCACGCTCGTGAGGGGGAAACTTTTCGGGCTAAAGTGACTGCGTGTGATCTCGAAAAAAAGACTTACACCTTGGAGCTCATCGAAGAACCATAATTTCTTCTATTGGCGCGAAGGAGTTTGATATCCGTATCTCTGCCGATGGACAGCGCGTTTTTTGCCCGCGCTGCAAACATGTTGTTTCCGTCGTAAGAGCGGAGCTCCTTGAGACTCGTTGGCGTTAAAAATATAGGCTCGCCTTGACAGCGAAATGTTATGCGAGAATCGTACGTGGATAGTTGATGAACGCCGTCACGCGTTTGGAAGAAGAAATGGATGACGACAGCTCTAAGTGCAGACGGCCCGTCTTGTAGAAAGAATAGTTGCCCAAATTATGCGGCGGAATATTCAGATAATTTTCAGGACCAGACGACACAGATAACGCACAGTGTCTGTCGATATGAACATCGTGTTTCCGAAGGAAGCCCTCCGATGTGCTTTGCGCAAACAGCGCTGCACTTTTTATATATGTGGTGAATGCTGTTGCTGTCCATGGTGCAGATCTGTGCCCTATCGTACGGCGACCAGGAAATTCCTTGGGAACTGCGTTGAAGAGATAAGTTGAACATGATACACACTGAAGACAAACCTCCGCTCACGCGGAGATGGACCTTTTCGGGGCTTCCGCATGTCCCGAAGGGCAAACAAACCTCCGCTCACGCGGAGATGGACCTCCGGCTCAAGCACGCGTTGGGGCTGACGGCGGCAAACCTCCGCTCACGCGGAGATGGACCTCGATAGTGTCAATGGCCTCTACTAAAAAAAAGCAAACCTCCGCTCACGCGGAGATGGACCGGATACTCGTCTTGCTTTCGGTCACAGCGTCAGCAAACCTCCGCTCACGCGGAGATGGACCATCTTGCCGTGCTTGATGTTGAACACATTCTCGCAAACCTCCGCTCACGCGGAGATGGACCTATTGGACACTACATATACCGACCTTTATCGTCCAAACCTCCGCTCACGCGGAGATGGACCCCAAGTTTATGGGGTGTCGTCGATGTGACGCCGCAAACCTCCGCTCACGCGGAGATGGACCCGCTGTCATCGTGCAGCACAGCGCAGATCACGGCAAACCTCCGCTCACGCGGAGATGGACCTACCGCGCTCTTCCTTCGGGGAGGGCGCGTTTTCAAACCTCCGCTCACGCGGAGATGGACCCGTTACCTGAGTCATGGCATTTCAAAGATGCCCCAAACCTCCGCTCACGCGGAGATGGACCTCGCGCCGGCGACACAGACCAAAATCTTCAAACCAAACCTCCGCTCACGCGGAGATGGACCCAAGCCCCGTTTGCGCGGGCATTTTTTATTTTGCAAACCTCCGCTCACGCGGAGATGGACCCGACAGCGGCGTTTGTTCCCGGAGCGCCGGTTGCAAACCTCCGCTCACGCGGAGATGGACCCCTGACCTATTACGTCGCCAACGCCGACGCCGTCAAACCTCCGCTCACGCGGAGATGGACCAACAAACCCGGCCTTTCCATCACCTACATGGGACAAACCTCCGCTCACGCGGAGATGGACCCGACCACGAGAAGGACGACGCCGACAGTGTTTCCAAACCTCCGCTCACGCGGAGATGGACCTGCCTTGCTTGCCTTCGGGGCCCTGCGGTCCGGCAAACCTCCGCTCACGCGGGGATGAACCTCAAATGCACGACGCTGACGGTCGGTGAGTATGCAAAACCCCGCTCACGCGGGGATGAACCCTCTGTCGTCGTGCAGTACAGTGCAGACGACGGCAAAACCCCGCTCACGCGGAGATGGACCTACTCGATGATGCTGCTCATGCCCAAGAACCACCAAACCTCCGCTCACGCGGAGATGGACCGGGAAGGGCTGACGGGGCATGCCCGCAGCGTTCCAAACCTCCGCACACGCGGAGATGGGCTCCTAAAAGCGACGGCCGCACGTGCGGCCTAACCCTTCGCACATATCCGCCAGTGGTCGTAAGCTATGACTCATCCTTGAACGTTGACGTTGGCAACAGATGCCCCTGGCAACGGAAGTGGATCCGCAACCGGGGGCAATTATCACAAGCTCATTTTTGTGAACTTCTCGCTGATGTCTGACGTTCAGGGCTGAAATAATCAATTCATAACCGTCGATGAAGCAAATTAGATGATAATCTCTGATTCGATGCCGTTATTGTCCTTTGCGATTGCCTGCAGGCTCTTTCCCATGGATCCTTAGGTCTCCGCATTCAACAAGTTTTTTTGATCCATGACCTGATCATGAGCTACATATATTTGTCGAGTTTTTAACTCCCGGTCGAATTGGGGAATTGTTTAGACGTCGTATCTCATAAAATTGACTTCTTTCCAGAGCCTCTGATCGACCGACTCTTTTTGCCGCTTTTTATGTATTCATCGTAAGCATCTTTGACGACGGTAATATCGTATTCCTCGATGCGGTCAAACAGGGCCCTTTTAAAGACTTCTCCGATGAACATCGAATGCAGCTTCACGTAGCTGGCGGCAAGATGTTTTTTTTCATCGGTCAGCCGAATGAAAAAGCCATATCTTTTTCATCTCCTTTTCTACAGTTCGTTGCACTATCAAAAGAGGCTGCGCGTTCAGCATCGCCAAGTTTTTCTTGGATGAGAAGATGGGCCTGAAACGGTAATTGTCTCTTTGTCCTCGACTTATCTTCGACACCACGTGCCGTTACAACGGGGTGCCGCCGGGGTATCCATAACGGCGAGAAACAGCTGGCACTGAAGGGCTGACGGGGGCTTCCTTCATGGCGTTCTTCCACGGAAAACTTATTTGACAGCGTCTTGCCGTAAGTTATAATTTATGTACAAATTGAGTCGTATATGGAGGGCTGTTTTGCGGACGCGCGTTTTTGCGGGGCGCGGATATATTCGAAGGAGGCTGGATAACATGGGGTTGCGCTTTAAAAAGAGCATCAAAATTCTGCCCGGCGTCAGCGTCAACATCAGCAAAACCGGCGTCAGCGCCACGATCGGGCCGAAGGGGAAGAGCATCAACGTCGGCACGAACGGCATCTTCGGAAATCTCGGCCTGGGCAAGGGGCTGTCCTACCGCAAGAAGCTGGGCGACGTGATGCCCAAGAACGCGGGAACCGCCGGTTTCAAGCGGGTTCTCAAGATCGTCATGCTGGTCGTGATCGCGGTCTATCTGATCTGGCAGTATGCGGGGCCGTTCCTCGGTGGATTTTTGGGCGGTGCGAAATGATTTTTTCGGAGAGACGAGTTCCGGTTCGAAAGAGCCGGAACTTTTTTGTCCGGAGCCGGCGATTGAACTACAAAAATGTTTGGCGGCGTTTGGATATCTATTCTTAAAAGAATAATATTTATAAGAAATTCATTGACAATCGGGTGAGGCGATGATAGTTTAATATTGATTCATGGTCAAAATAAAATCGAAGGAGGCTTTTTTATGAAATACGGCGTTCGCAACGACCTGATGGCGACGGTCCAGGCGGTAAAGAAGGGCGAGATTATGTCGCAGATCGAATGCACCCTTGATGCCGCAGGCAAACTCAGTTCCGTGCTGACAAGTGATTCCGTGGCCGAGCTGGATCTGAAGCCCGGCGACAGAGTGCATTTGTTGATCAAGGCGATCCACGTGATTCCCGCCAAGGATTGATCTTTGGTTGATCTTCCCCGCAGCTGCGGCGGCGCGGCTGAATTCGCAAGGGAGTCCGACATTGCGCCGGGCTCTTTTTTGTTTTTGTCGGAATCAGGCGCGCTGCGGGGTCTGCCGGGTGGGGCGTAGTTTTTTGCCGAAGATTGCCTCTTTATGTTCAATATATTAAAATTACTCTGTGGCGTGGGGCAAAATTTATGGAAAGAGGTGGCGGAAGGTATGAGAAAATATTTTGCAGCGGCGTTGGTTCTGGGAGCGGCTTGGTGCTCGGGAACGGCTTTTGCGGCGGAGCCGGCGAAGTTCCACATCGGCGTCTGCACGGGCACGGTTTCGCAGTCGGAAGACGAATTGCGCGGCGCCGAAGCGCTGATCAGAAAATACGGCGACGTGACGCACGGCGGCATCGTCAATCACGTGACCTATCCCGACAATTTCATGACGGAGCAGGAGACGACGATCTCACAGATCGCTTCTTTCGCCGACGATCCGCTGATGAGGGCCGTCGTCGTCAATCAGGCCATTCCGGGCACGACGGAAGCGTTCCGGCGCATCCGCGAAAAGCGGCCGGATATTCTGCTGTTCAGCGGCGACCCACAGGAGGATCCTCAGGTGATCGACAGCGTCGCCGATCTGTCTACGGGCAACGACATGATTTCGCGCGGCTATCTGAACGTGGTTCTCGCCAAGCGGCTGGGGTGCAAGCATTACGTGCATATCTCCTTCCCGCGTCATATGAGTTACGAGCTGCTTTCGCGCCGCCGCAAGATCATCGAGCAGACCTGCAGGGACATCGGCCTCGGCTTCCACTTCGAGACCGCTCCCGATCCCACCAGCGACGTGGGCGTTGCCGGCGCGCAGCAGTTCATCCTCGAAAAGATGCCCACTTGGATCGACAAGTACGGCAAGGACACGGCCTTCTTCTGCACCAACGACGCGCAGACCGAACCGATGCTGAAGAGCATCGTCGAGCACGGCGGCTATTTCATCGAGGCCGATCTGCCCTCGCCGTTGATGGGCTATCCCGGCGCGCTGGGGCTCGATCTCGCCGACGTGAGCGGTAACTTCGAAGCGATCCTCAAGCGCGTCGAAGACACCGTGATCGCGCGCGGCGCCGGCGGACGCATGGGCGTCTGGGCCTACTCTCTGGGCTTCACCACCTCCAAGGCGCTGGGCGAATTCGCGATCGACTGCATCGAGCAGGGCGTCACGCACCAGAAGTTCCGCCGTTACTTCGAGATCCCCAAAGTCATCAAATTCTTCGACGCCGAGTCGCCGAACTCCTCGTGGAAGGGACGCTACTACGCCGACGCGCAGACCGACGTGGAGTCGAAAAACCATATCCTCATCCTTCAGGACACCTACATGCTCGGCGCCGGCCCGCAGCACATGACCGACATCGAAGTGCCCGAAAAGTACCTGAAGATCCATTAGGGAAAGACGCAGCGCCCCGTTCCGTTCGCTGAACCGCGATCCGTTGGGCGCGGGGGAATATTCAGGGCAATCGCTTACGAAAAACCTCTCGAGGAAATTGCCAATAAGCTCATGAGA
>ENA-ORTP01002214-ORTP01002214.1-human-gut-metagenome-genome-assembly--contig:-NODE-2214-length-16922-cov-3.111282_pt1 | contig 16922 bp, 11 predicted proteins | sample MGYA00241913_ERZ509190 | MGnify/ENA primary metagenome ERZ509190 (study PRJEB26280, sample SAMEA2338839) | human gut metagenome | biome: human gut; feature: human-associated habitat; material: faeces...
CAGGAACAGTTGTAAAGACTGCATTCTGCGGACCATGTTTTGGCGCCGGAGATACGCCGTCCAACAACAGTCTGAGTATCCGTCATTCCACACGGAACTTCCCTAACCGGGAAGGTTCCAAACTCCAGAGTGGACAGATTGCCTCCGTAGCCTTGATGGACGCCCGCTCCATAGCGGCGACAGCAGCCAATAAAGGGTACCTCACTCCGGCAACCGATCTGGATATGGAATTTAAAGGGAAAAAATATTTCTTTGACAGTAGTATTTATGCCAACCGTATTTTTGACAGTAAAGGTGTGGCAGATCCTTCGGTGGAGATCAAGTTTGGTCCGAACATCAAAGACTGGCCGGCCATGAGCCCGCTGCCGGAAAACATGATTCTGAAGGTCGTATCTGAAATTCATGATCCGGTAACCACAACGGACGAGTTGATTCCGTCAGGAGAGACGTCCTCCTACCGTTCCAATCCACTGGGACTGGCTGAATTTACCCTTTCCCGTAAGGATCCGGCTTATGTGGGCAGGGCCAAAGAAGTGCAAAAAGCACAGAAAGCCATCGAAGCCGGGGCATGTCCGGCAGAGGCGCTGGAAGAATTAAAGGAAGTTTTCCAGGCAATTCATACGCAATACCCGCAGATTGACAATACCAATGTGGGAATCGGAAGCACGATTTTCGCGGTGAAACCGGGAGATGGATCCGCCAGAGAACAGGCGGCTTCCTGCCAGAAAGTACTGGGCGGATGGGCCAATATCGCCAGGGAATATGCGACCAAACGCTATCGTTCCAATCTGATCAACTGGGGAATGCTTCCATTTCTGATTGAGGGAGAGGAACTGCCTTTTGCCAACGGAGACTATCTCTTTATCCCGGATGTCCGGCAGGCAGTCAAAAACAAGGCGACAACCTTCAAAGCCTGTCAGGTGAAAAACGGAGAACTTCATCCGTTTACGCTTTCCATGGGTGAACTGACCGATGATGAAAGAGAAATCATTTTAAAAGGATGTCTCATTAACTATAACCGGCAATAAAAATACAATAAACACGGATATTTCGATAAAAGAAGAGAAAAGACAGCAGGAAAAAAGACGGAAAAAAACATTCCGGCATTCCTGCTGTTTTTTTGCAGGTACGGCAAAGAATAAGTTGACAACAGAGCAAAAAATGGTATATCATAAATACATTACGCATCTCTTTTTTTGAAGGATAAACCAGCGTATTTTGCAAAAAAAAGAAAAGTAGGGAGTGATTAAAATGAAGATTTCAGGAAATGACCTGTTTGTGACCGCAATGAAAAAAGAAGGCGTGGATACGATTTTTGCTTATCCGGGTGGTATGGTCGTCAATCTTTTAGATGCACTCCATGATTGTCACGGTATTGATTTGGTACTTCCACGACACGAACAGGGACTGATTCATGCAGCGGACGGTTATGCGAGAGCCACGGGTAAAGTCGGTGTCTGCCTCGTCACCAGCGGACCGGGAGCAACCAACCTTGTTACGGGGATTGCCACAGCCAATTATGACAGTATTCCCCTCGTATGTTTTACCGGACAGGTTCCTGAACATCTCATTGGTAATGATGCTTTTCAGGAAGTAGATATTGTTGGGATAACCCGAAATGTGGCCAAGTTCGTGATTATGGTCAGAGACAGGGAAATGCTTGCGCAGCGGATTAAAGAAGCCTTTTACATTGCCCGTTCCGGTAAACCGGGACCGGTACTGGTCGATTTGCCAACGGATGTCATGGCGGAACTGGGATCGACCTCTTATCCAACGGAAGTCAACATCCGCGGGTACAAACCGAATAAAGGGGTGCATGTGGGGCAGTTGAAAAAAGCCATCGCTCTGATGGAAGAGGCGAAGAAACCAATGTTTCTCATCGGTGGCGGGGTAAATCTTGCCCATGCGCAGGAAGAGATGACGGAACTTTGTGAAAAATTAAATATACCGGTGGTGACCACCGTCATGGGACGCGGAGCCATCTCTACGGAGCATCCGCTGTACATTGGAAATATCGGCATGCATGGTTCTTATGCGGCGAACCGTACGGCCCATGAATGTGATCTGATGTTTTCCATCGGCTGTCGATTTAATGACCGGGTAACCGGTAACGTGGCTAAATTTGCACCGAACGCGAAGATCGTACACATTGACATAGAAGCTGCCGCCATTTCCAGAAATGTAACGGTGGATATTCCGATTGTTGCCGATGCCAAGATGGCCATCCGGAAGATTCTCGATCATACTGTACCGATGGAACACCAGGCGTGGATTGAAGAAATCCGGGCATGGGATCAGGAGCATCCTTTAGGCATATCGGTAAAAGCCGGAGTTAATCCACAGCGGGTCATCGAAACTTTAAATAAGATCTATGCGGATCGTGATACCGTCTTTACTTCCGATGTAGGCCAGCATCAGATGTGGGCGGCGCAGTATCTGAAATTAGACGCCACCCATCGTCTGGTGCAGAGCGGCGGTCTGGGAACCATGGGATTTGGTCTTCCGTCTGCTGTCGGCGCACAGATTGGCTGTCCGGGGAAAGCCGTGGTTTCCATCAGCGGAGACGGCGGTTTTCAGATGAATATTCAGGAGTTTGCCACAGCCATGACGCAGGAACTTCCTCTGGTCAATCTTGTTTTTAACAATAATTATCTGGGCATGGTTCGGCAGATGCAGGATCTGTTCCATGATAAACGCTATACCATTACCTGCCTGCGTTATCACAAATCCTGCAAAGGAAAATGTGGAAAACCGGGGTGGACCTGTCCGGAATATTCGCCGAATTTTGTAAAAATTGCAGAGGCCTACGGTTCAAAAGGGTATCTGGTTACGGCGGACGACCAGTTGGAAGAAACCATTCGTCAGGCAAGGGATTATGCAGAAGAGCATAATCAGCCGGTCATTGTGGAATGTGCCGTATCGCCGGATGAACTGGTTCTGCCAATGATCCGCGGCGGCGCCAGCTTTGAAGAGATAATCTATTAGGAGGATGGAGCCATGAGAGAATTAAATCCGACCAAGAAAAAAAGATGGGTATCCCTGTATGTAGAGAACCGTATTGGCGTGCTGGCACGTATTTCCGGGATGATGTCCGGCAAATCTTATAATATTGACAGTATTACCGTGGGAGTGACCGAAGATCCGACGATTTCCAGAATGACGATCGGCCTCAGTTCGGATGACGCTACTTTTGAGCAGATAAAAAAACAGTTAAACCGTTGTGTGGAAGTCATTAAACTGAATGATATTACGGATGCCCCGACGCATATGAAAGAGATTTTGTTTATCAAGATTAATGAGTGCTCTGAATTTGAAAAAGGAGAGATTTTCCGTATCGCACAGGTATTTGGCGCAAAAGCCATTGACTACGGCATCAACAGCGTTCTTCTGGAGTGTGTGGCTACGGAAGGAAGAAATAACGATGTGATTGCGTTATTGAATCGTAAATTCGATCAGGTGGAGATTGTTCGTGGAGGTATTGTTGCCATCGAATCCATCAGCATGACGGACAGATAGGGCTGTCCTGCCATAGAGAAATAAAACAGTGTATCGTTATATATTTTCGTGAAAATGAAAATATATGGGATGCACTGTTTTTTTGTTTGCCAGAAAATTATGGCATGGATAGAGAAAGGCTTTTTTTACAGATGAAATAGTAATAAAATATATTTTATAATTATAGTTGACATAAAAACAAGGCGATGCTATGATGATAATGGTAAATATTTACAATGCTTTTCAGAAAGGAGACGTAATGAGGAATCGAGTAAAACAATTTTTGCTTTTCCTGCTTCTGTCGGCCATCCTTATTCGGGAAACTGCCATACCGGTCTGCGGGTTTGCCATGGCAGCTGTGCCGCCGGATACAGTGGTAACGGTGAATGGGGGAAAGAAAAGAGCGTTTACAGATTCAAAAGAAAAGATCACGTTTAATAAAAAAACAGAGGGAGAAAAACAAGAAAGGAACTCATGGCGAAGCCGGGAGAAGAACAGTGCGTTCGCAGCAGAAAACCAGGTGGAAAAGGAGAGCGCAGACAGGACGAAAGCGCAGCCGGAGAAAGGAACGACGGCGATTCCGGGAAACAGGCCGGAGGAAGGAACGACGGAAATTGCGGAAGGCAGGCCGGAGGAAGGAACGACGGAAATTGCGGAAGGCAGGCCGGAGGAAGGAACAACGGCGATTCCGGGAAACAGGCCGGAGGAAGGAACGACAGAAGTTGCGGAAGGCAGGCCGGAGGAAGGAACAACAGCGATTTCGGGAAACAGGCCGGAAGAAGGAACGACGGCAATTCCGGGAAACAGGTCGGAAGAAAGTACCGCGGCGGCCCCGGGGAAACCGGAAAAAGTAACCGGAGATGATTCTGCGGCGGAATTTCTTCCACAGAAAACCCCGGTGCCTAATCTGGGGAGAGAAGCAAGAGTTAACCATAGTCTGCCTATGCCGAAATCGACCTATGAGACCTTTATTTTACAGGGCAAAAAAGGAAAAGGACAGCGGATTGGCGACAGTAAAAAGGTGTCTGTTTTTCCTTCTAACGCGGCGATTCAGGAGGATATTACGAAAAATCATCGGGAGTACGTTTCCTTCACCCCACATTGGTCGGCCGACACAACGGCTTCCCTGTCCACCCAAGCCCATTCCAGGTCAGTAAAATTTTATGTGGATGATCCGAAAAAAGCGGAACATGTGGGCGGGATAGGCAAACCAACGATGTCTTCCAATGTAGTTGGGGGAAGAGTATTTGTGTTGAACGATGCCATGAAAAACAGTCTGAGTTGTACATTTTCCAATGTTGGACGATATTATGACCGGAGTACCGGAAAATCCTGCGCCATTGATTTAAAAGCGGTACTGGTGAATTTTACAAGAAAAAATAAAGCGTCTTCCGATGTGCAGACGGCAATAAAAGATGGCGCCATTGGAGAAGAAGGCGGTCCGCTGTTTTGTTTTACCGGAAAACAGGGGATAGGTGTGCTGACGGCCTTTTGTGATTCCGTGGTGGTAAGATATGAGTATTATGTGCATGGAACACAGACCCCGGTTAATTTGAAAGGATTTGCAAGATTTTCTGATTTAGACGCCCAGCAGGGAATAGAGTTTTCTTCTCAGGCCGATTATTTTTATGCTGTGTCCGAGACCAATCAATACCTGGGATACAGTAAGGGAGTATATACGCCGGGAAATCGAGCGTATATTTATGCCCTGAGCAGTAAAGCGTACCCCGGAGGGGAAGAAGGCCATGGTTTTTATACACTTTTTTCCGGAACCAATCTGACCCTCAGATATACTTTTGCCAAATGCAGCAGAGAGGATGACGGAGGAAAGAAAAATGGAAATGATCTGACCAAATATGCGGTGCCATTTGATCCGTCGGAGGTGAAGCATTATACAAGCAGCGCATCCAGAGGCTATATTCGTTTTGATGCCAGACAGCCTTATCTTGCCGAACCGGAGATTTCCAAATCTGTTTTTAATGGTAAAGATATTCAGAGCGAATTGAATGCGCCGAACCGGGCTGTGTCCAATACGCTTTCGGACAGAAATGAATCCTATACCTATAAAATTCGTACCATATGTCCTTATGAAGATGCAAAAGAGCATCATTATCCCCAGTGGGTGATCCGGGATCAGATCAGCCCTTATCTGGAAGTAGATCAGGCAGAGATTTATGATGGGACAGGGAAAAAATCCACAGAATTTATTCTTGCTTGCCAGAAACAGGGGGATGGGTCTACTCTGGTGACGGCGACAGCCAAAAATCCAGCGGCGCAGGAATTTTATGAAAAAAACTGGTACGACCTTTATATTACTGTCCGGATTAAATCAGCCGATGAATTGCAGCGGCAGAATCTTAATTTTGCGCAGATATACAGGAAAAGCGGGGAAGATACAGGAAAGTATATTCTGGAAAACAACGCGGTTTTACATGTGGGAAAAGAATATCCGTCTAATAAGACAAAAACCGTGGTGCCGCAATGGATAAAAGTAAAAAAAATCAATGAAAACAATGAACCGGTGCAGGGGATTACGTTTGGTATTTTTTTAAAACAGGGGGAAGACGCCTATGAACAAAAACCGTTGCTGACAGCGATTTCCGGAAAAGATGGTATAGCGCATTTCAAAAGCACCACTTTTTTTGCCCTTGCCGGAAAAGCCGGACCATATTATCTGAAAGAACTGTCCAGGGGGAACTGGGAGAATGTATATGTGTCCGATCGACAATGGAAGCAGGAGTTTTCCTGTGATGAAGGAAACCGGATGATTGAAGGAGAAGTTCTGGATGGGCAAAGCAGCGTGCTGAAAAATAAGAGTAAAAAAGTAAGGAAATACGCTGTGCGCGTCCGCAAGAAAAATAAAGAAACGGCAGATTTTCTTTCCGGAGCCGTCTTTGGCATTTATCAGTGGTCAGAAACGGGAAAGGCATTTATGAAAGCAGGGGAACTGGCAGAGACAAAAGATGAGCGGGGGCAGGTTCTTTATCATAATGACCGGGAATTTACGGCAACAGAAGAGAATAAAGGCCTGTTTATGGTGAAAGAAGAGAAAGCGCCTTTCGGGTGTTATCACACCGGGGAAAGCTGGACATTTCAGACGACAGATCGTTATGAAGAAAATCAGGATACCATAGAATTTTATGCTGTGACAGATAACGGAAGAAAGAAAAAACAGACAGGAGAGCTGGTCTTTGAAAATAAGCTGCAAAAAGGAATCCTTGAGATTCAGAAAACCAATGAGCTGGAGGAGCCGGTCGGTCAGGCCGTGTTTACGATCACTGCAGCAGAAGATATTTATGCGCCATGGCAACGGATGGAAGAGGGTAAGCCCATGGAGGGAGAGGAACCACTGGTTGCAGCGGGTACAATCTGTGATACGCTGAAAACAGATCAGCAGGGAAAAGCTTTTTCCAGAAAATTATTTCTTGGAAAATATCAGGTGGCAGAAATTGATGGTACGCCGGGACACAACAAAACCGATGCAATCTATGAGGTTACCTTTGCCTATCCGGAAGACGGTCAGAAAAAGCTGGTCAGCAAACAGTTAAAGGCCGATAATCATCGCATTCTTCCTTCTTTTTCTGTAGCCAAAATCGCAGACCGCACAACGAATAAGGAGGGGAATCCCGTTGCCTTTGACAGAGACAGCGGAAGGTACACGCAGGAAAAAATACCGGGAACCTATCAGCCGTCGGACATCATTCGTTATGGAATTACCGTGACCAATACCGGAAATGTGGATTTATATCATCTTCGCCTGACAGAACAGATGGATATGGTCAATGAACATCAACAGAAATTATCCGATTATATCGATCAGGAAAAAGCCGGTTTTGTTCTGCCGGAAAGTGGTTACTGTAAAACGACAAAAGGAAAAAATGTACGTTGTATACAAGTGACGGGAGACGGACAAACCATTGGTCTGGACCAACTCTCGCCTGGGGACAGTCTCACCGTGTATTTTGAGGCGCCGGTTTTATCTTCCGGGGTAAATGTCTATCATTTAAGAAACAAGGTCGTTGGCAGAGCCAGTTATGATCGCCATGATGAAAAACCGGGAGAAAAGTTGATTCCGGTGAATACAAAAGATCTGGTGGATGAACAGGGACATTCTCTTGTGGAAGATGAAGATTTGGTAAATTTACCGGGAGTGCCCGGAGATACCGTGGTAAAAAAAGCAGATCGCACCACAGGATGTACGGTAGACCACGGTGTTTTGCAGGGAGTGAAGGTTCCTGGCATTTATAATGAAGGGGAGGAAATCTGTTTTTCTATCCATGTCAAAAACAGTGGAACCGCCAATCTGAAAAATATCCTGGTGACCGATCTGATGTCATCCGAATTAAAGCAGGTGACTGAGGAGAAAACCGCTGGATTTTGTCTGAAACCATCGGAAGAAGTCCAGGAATCGGAAGGAGAAAAAAGGATGGTGTTCACCGATCAGGGGAAGAAAATTTCGGTGAGGAAAGTATCGGATCATCAGCTTCTTCTTGGAGAAGATGGAGATGGGATTACCGGAGAAGGAACATTGCAGCCGGGGGATTCGGTCATTCTTGATTATCGCGTTAAAATCAAAAAGAATGTCGCCAATGTTTATCATCTGGTCAATACGGTAATAATAAACGCATGCTATTTTACCGGAGAGGAAGAAAAAGCATTGCCGGAAATCAGTGATACCGACGAGATTGAACTTCCCGGAGTACCAGAAGTAAGAGTTGCTAAAATTGCTGATCGCACTACGGGAGCTGTATTGACAAAAGGACGGTATACCGGGGAAAAAGCAGCGGGCAGATATGCAAATGGGAATCCGGTTGTCTATACGATCACGGTCACCAATACCGGAAGTGCGGATCTATATGACCTTAAGATACGGGAAAAAATGGAAGAAAGATTGATTTCCGCTTTGGAAATGGACAGTATACAATGGCAGGGCGGACGGTATAAAACGAAAAAAGGAAATACGGTACTGGCAACACAGAAAGGAAAGAAGGCGCTGCTCTTAGATCAGTTAAAGGCGGGAGATAGTGTAGATTTACTGCTTCATGGAAAAGTCAGTCAGATGGCCGGAGATTTATACGCACTGGAAAATAAAGTCTATGTGACCGGGCATTATCGAAAAGGAAATGAGGACAGCCAAAAGGATTATGATCAATTTGCCTATGCGGCACAGATAAAATATAATTTATATTATCATGCCAACCAGGGAACAACAGCCAGGACGCAGGATAGTGAAAGTCCCGCCTATGCAGGAAAAAGGGTGAAGATTAATGGAAATCCGTTTATAAAAAAGGATGCAGATTTTCTGGGATGGAATACGAAAGCCGATGGAACAGGAAAGGACTATGCGCCGGGCGCAGAGCTGATCATGCCGGAAAGCGATGTTCATCTTTATGCCAGATGGACAAAACGGGGAACCCTGTTAAAAAAACAGTATACGTACGCCTTACTTTATCATGCCAACACTCCATCTGTACAGCAAAAACCGGACAGTGAAACCAGATGTCTGGGTGGAACCAGTATCACCGTAGACGAAAACAGTTTTGACCATCCGGAATACCGATTCCTTGGATGGAGTCTGACTCCGGAAGAGAAGGAGAAATTAATCCGGCCGGGAGAAACGTACAGGATGCCGGAAATGGATGTACATTTCTATGCACAATGGGAAAAAATCAAAAGGTTTACGTTGGTTTATCATGATAATATTCCAGATGGCGGAGAAAAATACAAAGATTACCAGACTCCTTGTGCGGCAGGAACGAAACTGAAAATTAAACAGGCTCTTTTTGAAAGACCAGATTATCAATTTGTCGGATGGAGCAGAGATAAACAGGCACAGAAACCGGAATTTTTGCCGGAAGATGTGATTGCTCTGGAAGAAAATATGCAATTATATGCCATTTGGGTAAAAAAAGAAGACGGAGAAGAAAAAATAAAATATACCATGTACTATCATGGGAATAATGAAAGAGCAGATATGGGTGCAGATAGCCAGACGCCCTGTGCGGCAGGAAACAAAATTCTTCTGGATATGAATGCATTTGTGTATGAAGGGCATCGTTTTTCCGGATGGAATACAAGACCGGATGGAACAGGAAAAGACTGGGGAGAAAATCAGGCGTATACCATGCCGGCAAAAAATGTGCATCTCTATGCGAAGTGGCAAGAAGATACGGAGAATACATTGATTTATGACGCAAATTATCCTGAAACGGTAAGCGGTAAACAAAAGGAACAGGTCATTGATGCCGAAACCCCATGTACGAAGGAAACGGTAATCCATGTAGACGGAAGCGCTTTTCGTTGTGATGGGTATACTTTTCTTGGATGGAGCCTGACGCCAGATGGAAGTTCTGCCCTCATTTTACCGGAGGAACGCCTGACGATGGTGTCGGACGTTACCCTTTATGCCATCTGGACAGAGCAATGTATGGAATATACACTGCTATATTCCTCAAATACAGAGAATCCTTTGTGGGAAGCGGCGCCGCAGTCACCAATGCCGGCAGGTACGCCGCAAAAAATAATGCATAATCCATTTACCCGTAAGGAAGCCGTTTTTGTGGGGTGGAGTACCAATCCACAAGCTGTTCCGGAGTCGGAAGAAATCATCATGCCGGGAACATGGTTCAGACAACCGGATAAAAATATAATTCTTTATGCTATATGGAAAAAACAGATAAATTATCCATTACTTTATGATGCCAATGGAGGAAGCAGAGACGAGGAGATCAGTATAGAAGATAATCTGATGAAAGAAGGACGAATAGCGGATGAAGAAACACCATGTATCGCCGGGGATAAGATCAGAATAAATCTATCTCCATTTAAAAGAAAAGGGTATCGTTTTATCGGATGGAGTACGCAGCCATTGGAACCGTTGGAATTAAAAACAAAAGATAACCAGAATACAGAGCATTCCTCTGTACAAGATCAAGTAGAGCAACTGCCTCCGGAAGTGAAGATGACTTATCCGGGATGTAGCTATATCATGCCGGAAAAAGAGGTAATTCTTTATGCATTATGGGAAAAACTCCCGGAACAGCCTGCGTGGGAAGGAGACACGGAAGATGACGGAGCGCTGGCTGACAGTGCATATACCCCAATTCCCGTTACGAAGCTGATGATGGATCAGGATCATATCCATATTCCGGGGAAACCAGATTTGCGTATTGCAAAAAAAGCGGAGCGCACGAGAGGAATTACCCTGAAAGAGGGACGATACCAGGGAAAAAGAAAACCGGGGGTCTATATGAAGGGAGAACATGTACTGTATACGATAACCGTTTCTAATTATGGCACCGGAACAGCATACGATGTCATAATCAGAGAAAAACCAACGAACACCTGGAAAAAGAGCATGGAAGCAGCAGGTTTTTCTCTGCAGGAGGGAGAGGTTCTGCAGACGGTCAAAGGAGCCTCTGTTCTGGTGAAAAAAGCAGAAAAGCATGCGGTGACCTTTGATCATCTGTCTGCCGGAGACCGACTTGCATTCACCTTTGAGGCAATCGTAAAGCAGGACAAGGTGAAAAAAAGAGAATTGAAAAATATTATAGAAATAACGGGAAGAGAAAAAGAGGGGGCTATCCTGGAAAAAAATAAAAATATGCAGGATATGGACATGATTAAAATAAAAACGGAAGAATACGAAAAAGATCAGCAAAAAAGCACAGGCGATATTCCACAAACCGGAGATAATCATCCTGTAGCCTTCAGGATATTCACCGGATTCATCAGCCTTTTATGCATAAGCTATCTTCTGTTTGGAAAGAAGAAGGACAAAAAAGAAAAGAGGAAGAATACAGAGCAGTAAAATAAACAAAGAAAGAATTTTCAGGAACAAGCTATAAAAATTGCCGATCTGCAAAGAAAAAACGGTTAACCGGAATTTTTCTTTTGCAATCGGCAATTCAAAAAAGAGAGAAAAGTATGAAAAAATTTTTTTCAAATAACCCTTCGGTTATTTGTTGACGTTATCTTACAGGGAAAATGTGAATAGTCTGTGAGAAAAAACGAAAGATAAACTGAAGAAACTGTGAAGGGAAAAAGGAAAATATAAATATTTCCAAAAAGACTTGACAGTTTGCTTTCGTTTTGATAGTATATTAATGTTGCAGCGAGGCGTGGCTCAGTTTGGTAGAGCGCTGCGTTCGGGACGCAGAGGCCGTGGGTTCGAGTCCCGTCGCCTCGACTGAAAAAGCGAGTATCGAAAGATACTCGTTTTTTTTGTCGAAAAAAAAATAAACCACGGACACAAGTCCCGAACGCAGCAAAATAATGAAAAGAAAAGGAAGCAGAGGTCGTGGGGTGCGGTGGTCCGGTGGACCACTCTGGATTCGAAGAAGCCAGAAGCACCGACCGAGCCGGAAGGAGAGACGAGTCCCGTCGCCTCGACTAAAATATCCTTTATTTATGCGGTTTTTGAGCGATGCATAAATGAAAGGTAATCAAAAAGGTAATCAGAGATAATCAATGGCAACTAAACTCATACAGTATATCTATAACTACATTATCAATGAGGTTACGGAGTTGAAAGAACTTATGGAAATCAAACAGTTGATACAGCGTCAGAAAATAGAACGCATGATGAAAGTACATAAGGAAATGCGAGGGGTAGACCGATACAGAGAACAGCTCAAATGGAACAGAGGTCTTTGATTTCCTCTTGTATGAAAAATACAGCAAACAAAAAGCCCAGTAAAGAGTGCAAAGCACCACCAATAGTGGCAAAACTCTTAATAGGGCTTTTTCTTGCCTAAATTTCAGATTGGAGAGATGAAAAGATGTACTGTTAGAGCTGTTCAATAAGATTATCGGTGCATAGCGATTTTTATTGTGGTACATATATGAGAATGATACAATGTGGGTATGAAGTAAGTGATAGAAATGAATTTGGTGCAATAATAACAGATGTTAATCTGCATTGCTTGTGGCAACGGCTGTTTTGATATTTAATAGTTGTATCAAAACAAAGGAGGCATAGCTTATGTTAAACGAAAATATTAGAAATCTACGAAAGGCAAAAGGGCTTTCGCAAGAAGAATTAGCTATAAAGCTAAATGTAGTAAGGCAAACAGTATCGAAATGGGAAAAAAGTTTATCCGTTCCCGACTCAAGTATGCTTGTTTCATTGGCAGAAAAACTGGATACATCTGTAAGTACCTTGTTAGGAGAAACTGTACAAGAAGAATGTTTGAACGTTGGAGATTTAAAGAATATTTCTGAAAAACTTGAAGTCATCAATCTTCAATTTGCTAAAAAAAGCGAAAGGAAAATTAAAACTATTCGGTACTCACTTATTTTAGTGTGTGTAATTATTGCAGTAGTATTTATTGCTTTCGTAACTATGAATAGTGAATATTTGACTTGGGATTTTAATAACCCAGAATTAGCGATTGTAGGCACTCTACTACATGGTTTCGAGTTTTTATTTGTGAGATTAGCACCATTCGTTTTTGTCGGTTCTGTAATTGGTATTGTACTCACGTACAGAAAACAATAATTTTATAGCCATACACACAAAGCAGTTAGTCTTTATGATTAACTGCTTTTTAACAAAAGACACCGCTTAGGTATTAAGGGTGTCTTTTTAGTGCTGTTTTATTGTCATATCAAGGCTCATTCAATCGTGGTAAATTGATTAACTCCGGACATTCTTTTTTCTTTTGAATGCCAGTTTTCCCTTTTTTGTAGTGTATACATATGTATTCTTTTTGGTTTGGTAGATTTCGCCATGTCGATTATAATCGAAAGCATCCAATCGTTTTTGTCCTTTGAAAATATAAAAGTTTCCAATCATTTTTGATGAAAGTTATCTCAGTGGAATAAGGCATTCCTTATAATAAAAAACATGACATTTGTCATGAGTAGAATTGATAAATGTAAGGACTTGGGTCTGGTCTATTGTCCTTTGTTCGTATCAGTTTTATAATCTAGTATAATGATTAGGGTAATGATAAAGAAAAAATTATGATTGATGAAAAAAGCAGGGGAATTGTATGTTGAAAAAGAAAGAAATCTGGATAAAAGGGAGTATAGTTCTGCTGTTTGTCACATTTTTTGGTTTTTATGTGAAAGGATTTATGCTATACCACGAGCAGTATGGTAACCACCCGCTGGTTTTTGGCGCCACATATATGACAATGAATAATCAGTTTTATGATGTATTAAATGCAGAAGCTGAAAAAAACAGTGGATAAAATGTTGCGGGAATGACATTTGTAATCAGGAAAAGAAAAAGAGATATACGTTTGTAAATTAAAGAGGTGGCATTTGCAAGTTGGTAATCATGACAATTTGCAGATGTCCCTTTTTTGTTTCGTTGGTAGAATAAGAGCATGTTAAAACGAAAGAAGGGAGAAACGTATGAAGTATGTAGTGTTAGTCAGTCATGGCACTTTTGCCCCGGGACTGAAAAGTGTACTGGAAATGCTTGCCGGCGGAGACAGAGAAGATGTGATCAGTGTTGGACTGGAAGACGGGATGGGCGCTGACGTGTATGCACAGAAGGTAAAAGAAGCAATCTGCAAGATTGGACAGGATGACGAGATTATTCTTCTGGGTGATATTATCGGCGGATCCCCGATGACCAATGCCATTGAGCAGATTTCCTGCCAGGGACTGGAAAAGAATACCATGATTTTTGGAGGAATGAACCTGGCCATGGCGCTTACGGCAACGTTGATGAAAGACGAAGTCGATCCGGAGACATTAAAAGAAACAATCTGCAGCGAAGCCCGGAATGCCATCAGGGAATTTGTGCTGGAAACGGCGGAGGAAGAAGAGGACGACATCTGATTATCCGGTAAAGAGGAAAAGCGTATAAAAAAGTTGTGTAAAAAAGGAGGTTAAACATGTCTATTTCATTTTTAAGAGTAGATGATCGAATGATTCATGGTCAGACAGTTACCCGTTGGTCTTTGGAATATCCTTGTGATGGATTGATCGCCGTGAATGATAAGGCAGCCAACACGAAGGCATTAAAAATGGCTTACAAAAGTGCCAGTTCGAAAAAAACTTTTGTGTGGACATATGAAGCATGGAAGGCAAAATGCCAGAAAGTTCTTGACAGTAAAGACCAGTATTTTGTGATTACAAAGGATCCGATTCAGATGAAACAGATTCTGGTGGATGATGGATTTGTCCCTGGCGAAATCAAGAAAGTGATCATCGGACCATGTAATGACCGCCCTGGGGCAGTAAAGTTGGGAAATAATCAATCCATCACCCAGGAAGAGGCAAATGCCCTGGAAGAAATTTATCAGGCAGGCTATGAAATCGAGTTTGCGCTGATTAAGGAATCATCCATTGGAACATGGGATAAATTCCGTGGGCAGTTTGGATTTCAATAAAACCATCTAAGCAGCTCAGGAAAAAAGAAGGGAGAAAAAATCATGACGATTAGATGGATACAGGCAATTATTTTAGGTATCTTCGCATGTCTTGCCAGTATGCCTGGTATGGGCGCAAGTGCCATTGGTAACTATACACTGGGACGGCCTCTGGTAGCCGGCCTTGTCTGCGGGATTATTCTGGGAAATATTCCTGCCGGTATTATGGTCGGTGCAGCCATGCAGGTGGTTTATATTGCGCTGGTAACACCAGGCGGAACAGTGTCTGCCGATGTTCGTGCCGTATCATATATCGGTATTCCTCTGGCAATGCTGGCGCTTGATTCCTATGGATTGAGTCCGGCTTCTACGGAAGGTATTGCCATGGCCACATCGTTCGGCGCTATGGTAGGTACCATCGGAACCGTATTATTTTATGGAACGGCAACCATCAATCTGGTTTGGCAGCATATTGGCTGGCAGGCAGTAGAAAAAGGCGAATTTAAAAGACTCTATCTGGTTGATATGGTTTTGCCGTGGATTTCTCATTTCATCTGCAGTTTCCTTCCTACAGTGGTCATGTGTAAATTGGGGGTACCTGTGGTAGAAACCATCAAAGCAACATTACCGATGGATGGTTTGGCAATGAAGACTTTGTTTACGGTAGGAAGCATGCTGCCATGTGTCGGAATTGCGATTTTGTTAAAACAGGTAGTAAATAAAGCAGTTGATTTCGTACCATTTTTCTTTGGTTTTACTCTTGCGGCAGGTATGGGACTGAATCTGGTTTCTGTCACCGTGGTAGCAGGAATGTTTGCAATCATTTATTATAATATTAAGATGGTAGGAATCCGTGCAAAAGAGGCAGCCGTTGCTTCCGGTGGATTTGCCGATGACGATGATGAGGAGGAGATATAAAATGGCAGAAAAAAAGCTTTCGAAAAAAGCGTTGAATAAATCATTTCGTAACTGGTATTATGGACATCTGACCTGTTTCTCACAGGAACATATGCAGACTTTTGGTTATCTGTGTGCCATGCTGCCATTGGTGGAAGAATTATATGACACAAAAGAAGAACAGAAAGAAGCCATGAATACATATACCGCATTCTTTAATACAGAGCCACAGGTTGGTTCCGTGATCGTTGGAATAACCGCCGGACTGGAAGAAGCGAGAGCCAATGGAAATGAAGATGTCGATGGCGAGACCATCAACGGTCTTCGTGCCGGTTTAATGGGACCGATCGCCGGCATCGGTGATTCCCTGCTGGTAGGTACATTGATTCCTATTCTTCTGGGAATTGCCCTGGGCTTATCTTCAGGCGGTTCAGTGGTAGGGCCTATTTTCTACATCGTTGCATGGAACCTGATTGTTACTTTGGGTATGCGTTTCCTCTATTTTAAAGGATATGAACTGGGAGGAAAAGCGGTGGATATACTGGTTGGCGAACAGGCCACGGCGATTCGTGAAGCAATTGTTATGCTGGGAACGATGGTAGTTGGTTCCGTAGCAGCTACCTGGGTATCCGTGAAAACATCCTTCCATCTGGTTAATGCAGCCGGAGAAGAATTTTTGAATCTGCAAAATCAGCTTGATTCTGTATATCCAGGATGCTTAACGGCAGCTGTCGTTTTGTTTTGCTGGTGGTTAATGGCAAAGAAACATGTTTCGCCGGTCATTGCTATGCTGATTCTTGTCGCCGTTTCTTTTGTCGGCGTATTATTAGGCGTTTTTGATCCGGCATTACAATACTGATCCTCATCGTAAATTCAGGGGAAAATACCGACCGATATTCTACAGATGCTTTACAGAAAAGGAGAGTAAAGATGAGTGTGCAAAAAAATTCGCAGACAAGAAAACAGCAGATGCAGGAAATTGAATACCAGAAGAAAATGTTATCAAATCTAAAAAAATGGATGCGTAACCTGATTGTCCTTTCTTCCGTGGGGATAGTCATTGCGTATTGGGCAATGCATTTGATGAATGGATGGATTCTCAGGAATTCGACGAATCAGACATTGAGGAGTAATTCGGATACAAAACGGGAAGGGAGAAGATCTTTCCCGTTTTTTTCTTTTACATAACTGATAACCAGCTTT
>ENA-ORTP01002216-ORTP01002216.1-human-gut-metagenome-genome-assembly--contig:-NODE-2216-length-16917-cov-3.396750_pt1 | contig 16917 bp, 15 predicted proteins | sample MGYA00241913_ERZ509190 | MGnify/ENA primary metagenome ERZ509190 (study PRJEB26280, sample SAMEA2338839) | human gut metagenome | biome: human gut; feature: human-associated habitat; material: faeces...
CCCGGACCCCCTCCCCACATCCCCCTAAACTTTTTGGCTGGTGGGGAGGCGGCGCGGAAGGAGTTCCGTTGTACGTCCCTCTTAATTCGTTGATTAACGAAATATGATGTATGATGAATCTTGTCAATAAGAGGAAAGGTCAGAGGGGAGGAGAAAAATGGGATGTGAGGGTATCTTTTTGAAAAGACAAAGAAAAACGGGTTAATCCTTTTTAAGGGATCAACCCGTGGCAAGTCTGGAAAGGGAAGGTGTTTGTGGATCGGATAGGCTGTTCCCGGCTTTGGGGCAAGGCCTTCTTCATATTTCAGAGCCGGTCAAAGGCGTTCCGCTCGGGAAAATTCTGAGCGGGGATTCGATACATGGAAAAGTCTTTTGGGGAAGGGAGGGATGGGGGAAAGGGAGGAAAACGCATGTGGACACGCCCCCTTTTTCTTCAGAAACGTTTTCCCTCCCTTCCCCAAGAGTTTCATGAGTTCAGCTTGTCCCGTTCCCTTCGCCCCAGAACAGGCGGATAACCTCCTCCGAAGCCGGGCGGCCGCACTTCGCGCCGATGACGAACGCCGCGAAGGCGACGATGGACGTGGGCACGATGGCGTGGATGCCGCCCATGCCGGGCTTGAGGATGCTGAGGGCGAAGAAGCAGGCGACTCCCGCCACGATGGAGGCGACCGCGCCGGAGGCGTTGGCTTCCTTCCAGTAGAGGCCGAGGATGATCGGCCAAAGGAAAACGGCCTCAAGCCCGCCGAACGCGAAGAGGTTGATCCAGACCAGCAGATCCGGCGGTTCGATGGCGGCGGCGAAAACGATGAGTCCGATGACGGCGGTACAGACGAGGCTCATGGTTTGCAGGCGTGCGGGCGTCATGCGCGACGCGTCGCCTTTCAGCCCGTAATGGATGTACAGATCCTTGATGATCGCGGCGGAGGCGAGCAGGAGCATGGAGTCCACCGTGGACATGATTGCCGCCAGCGGCCCGGCGATGAACACGCCAGCCCAGAAGGGCGAAAGCAGCTTCATGATCAGCGTGGGCATGGCCAGATCCCCTGCGGGCAGATCGGGGATGACGGCGCGGCCGAGCGTCCCGGCAAGGTGCACGCACAGGAGGAGGAACCCGATGATGAGCGTACCCATGATCATGGCGTCGTGCATGGACCGCGAATCTTTGTAGCCCATGCATTTTTGCGAGGTCTGCGGCAGGCCGAGGATGCCGAGGCCCACGAGTACCCAGAAGGACAGGATCATGGGCTGCGGGACCGCGTCGCCGGGGCCGGTGGGCGTGATCAGGCCGGGATCGATGGCTTTGAGGGTGGCGACGCACCGTTCCATGCCGCCGCCCGCGTTGACCACGGCGACGAGCACCACGACGGAGGCGAAAACCATGACCATGCCCTGGATGGCGTCCGTGAGCACCACGGCCCGGAAGCCGCCCACGGCGGTGTACAGGATGACCGTGAGCCCGAACAGCGCCAACCCGACGATGTAGGGATAGCCGGTCACGGCCTGAAAGAGCCGCGCCCCTCCGATGAACTGGGCCAGCATGGCCGCCATGAAGAAGACCAGCAGGGCCAGCGAGCAGAGGACGACCACGGCGTCGCTGCGGTAGCGGGCGCGCAGGAAGTCGGTCAGGGTCACGGATCGGGTTTTGCGGGCCATGATGGCGAAGCGCTTGCCGAGCACGCCGAGCGTGAGGAAAGTCGTGGGGACCTGGATCATGGCCAGCAGAACCCAGCTCAGGCCGAGCTTGTAGGCCACCCCGGGGCCGCCCACGAAGCTGCTCGCGCTGGTGTAGCTGGCGATGATGGACATGGCGAGCACGAAGCCGCCCATGGAGCGGCCGCCGATGAAATATTCCTCGATGAACCCGTGGGAGTCCGAGGTCTTTTGGGACTGTTTCCGGGCCCACAGCGCGGCGAGGAAGGACAAGGACAGGTAGATGACGACCGGGACGATGGTGTTGAGCTCGGCCATCAGAATGCCTCCGGGTGGCGTTCGTCGGTGACTTCAAGGCCTTCCCGCTTGGGCGCGCCGCCTTCCTCATCAAGGGGGATGTCCTTGAAGAACCGGCGGACCATGAACCACAGGAGCGCCGACAGCAGCGGATAGCCCGCGATGCAGCTCAGGAAGAACCATGCGGGGAGTCCGAAGATGTAGTCATACCCTTCCGGGTCGCCGCCGCCGAGCCCGTAGGCGCACGCGTACCACCAGACGAAGTACAGGCCGTAGGCCCCCAGCGTCAGCAGGGCTTCGCGGTTGGCCTGCGCGTAGCGCCAATCCTGCTTGAAAGGTTTGTTCATGACGTTTCAGTGGGTTAGAGTGGAGAACTGGATAGGGAGGCAGGCCGCACGGCGGAAAAACGGTTCGCGCTTGCGAGCGCGCTCACCATTCCCGCGTGTGACATGGGAATGGTGAGCGAGTGAACTGCCGGAAAGAGTTGTAACTTTTGAGGGGCGGCGGCGCAACCGCCTTTCGGTGGGGCAGGGACGCTAGGGCAGGATGCTGAGCCGTTCGAGCGCCGCTTCGGCGATGCCCCGGGCCCGCACGCCGGAGGCGTCCGGCCCTTGGATGTTCACGGCGAATGGCCAGCGGTTGTGCGGGGTTTCCACGCCGCCGACGAACCAGCCTATGATGCCCCTGTCGGCGTCGTCCGAGCCTGAGCCTGTCTTGCCCATGAAGCGCACGCTGTTCCCGGAGGACAGCGTGATGTCCCGCTTGACGACGGCGATGTCCTCGGCGGCGAAGGGCAGGGAGCCGTTGAAGAGGGCGCGCAGGAGGCCGACCTGTTCGCGCGGGGAAATCTTGAGCGAGGACTGAAGCCAGAACCGGGTCAGCCCCCCGGAAATGTCGCGGTTGCCGTAGCCGATACGGTCCAGCCCCCGCTGCATCCGTTCCTCTCCGATGCCCGTTGCGACGCGCTGGAAATACCAGACCACCGAATGGCGCATGGCCGAGGCCAGCGTCTGGTCATGGTTCCACGCGGCGATGGAAGAGGGCTTGCCGTTCCATTTCATGAGGGTGCGGGCGTCGTCGCGGTCCAGAACTCCGCTGTCCAGCCCGATGAGCGCATGGAAAACCTTGAAGGTGGAGCAGGGAGGAAGGCGGGTTTCGCTCAGGGCTTTGTTGAAGACCGTATAGCGGTCGGCCCCTTCGTCATACATGATGAATGTGCCGTCAAAGCCTTGGAAGATATCCGCCAAATCGGTTCGCTCGACGGTTTCCGAAGCCCGCGCCACGGAGGCGAGCAGGACAAGCGCGAAGAGGGTGCCTATGATGTGTTTTTTCATGTCGCCTTCATAAAAAGGAAGCCCTCCGCCGAAGGTTTCGGTGGAGGGGAAAGGGCCTTCAGGACAACGAGGCCCCGGCTGTTTTGGTGATCACGGCTTGATGTAGGCGAAGTCTTCGCGTTGGAGGCGGACGATTTCCACGACGCCGGCGGGCACGACTTCGACGCAGGGGAGCAGGTCTTCCTTGGTGATGGGGACCTTCTTCATGGCGTTGGCGCATACGCGGAAGGAAACCCCGGCCTGAGCCAGTTTCTCGATGGCTTCGGTTTGCGCGTTGTCTTTCCGGGCGAGGAAGCGGGCCGCCCCGCCGTTGGCGAGCAGGACGACGGTGCAGGGTTCGCCGTTCAGCGCGGCGAGATAGTTGTTGATATTGCCGAGAGCCATGACGAAGCGGGATTCATCAGGCAGATCCACATGCACGAGCAGGTCGTAAAACATGATAGTCTCCTTTGACAGGGTGGCCTGTCCTGTTTTTAATGATGCCTGTAGGCAGAAGTACGGAATATTCACCTATAAGGCAATATGGAATAAATAGTATCAAACGAAAGCAGGTTGTCTCATCATAAAGATTCGTTCCTCCGGCGTGCGGGGGGCGGGAACAAGGAGCATGTTTCATGTCCAATCCGATTCATTCCACATCCGCAAAGTCCGTCCTGCCCATGCTGGCCATGCGCGGCCTGGCGACGGGGCTTTGCGCCGGGTGCGTGGTCGGGCTTCTCCGGTTGTCCCACGATCGGGCCGCGGCGCGTGTGGCGCTTTGGCTGGAAGAGTGGCGCGAGGTATGGTGGACGGTACCGATCTGGTTCGTCGTACTGGTTGCGCTGGCCGTGATCCTCAGGCGCATCGTCAGGGAGGAGCCGCTCATCAGCGGCTCGGGTATTCCGCAGACGGAGTTGGCGCTGGCCGGGCGTCTTTCCTTTACATGGTGGCGTGTATTGCTCGCAAAATTTTTAGGGAGCTGGCTGGCGTTGTTCGGCGGGCTTGCCCTTGGCCGGGAAGGCCCGAGCATCCAGATGGGCGGGGCCGTGGGCGCGGGGTTTCATGCGCTTTGGAGGCCGGCGGCTCCCCATGCCCTGACCGGAAGCCCCTATGTTGTGGCCGGGGCCGTGGCGGGCCTTGCCGCCGCCTTTGGGGCACCCGCCGCCGGGGTGCTGTTCGCCTTCGAGGAAATGAAGTCCCGGCGGGATACCTCGCTGATTGTGGCGGCGTGTGCGTCGGCCATCGGCGCGCACCTCATGATCCGCATTGTCTTCGGCATGGGGCGCATCCTTCCGTTTGCGGGGTTCGAAGCTCCTCCGCTGTCCTCTTTCTGGATCGTGGCGCTGGAAGGCGCCGTCTTTGGGGTGCTCGGCGTGGGATACAACAAGACCCTGCTGTGGCTTCACGATAGGGAAGCCGGACAGACGCTGATCCCGGATCGCTGGAGGGCCTTGCCGCCGCTGCTGTTCGCCGGATGCCTCGCGCTGTTCGCGCCTCTGCTGATCGGCGGGGGCGAGAGCCTGATCATCTTTGTGGGTGAGCACGATGTGGCCCTGAAGACGCTTATTCTTTTGCTCGCGTTCAAGTACCTGTTCGCCCAGTACAGCACCGTCGCGTCCATCCCGGGCGGCCTCCTTATGCCTATTCTGTGCCTCGGCGCGCTGTGGGGGAGGCTCTGGGCGGAACTGCCCGTCTCGGCGTTGGCCGCGCACGGGCTGGCGTCCGGTTCGGTGCAGCCGTATGTGCTGTTCGGCATGGTGAGCTATTTTGCGGCAACGGTGCGCGCGCCGCTGACGGGCATTGTCCTCGTTACGGAGATGTCGGGCACGTACACCTGCCTTCCGGGCAGTTTGCTCGCGGGGCTGATCGCCTGTAAGGTAGCCAACCTCCTGCACTGTCCCCCTGTTTATGATTCCCTCAAGGAACGTATCCGGCTATAAGGGACACCCCTTTGCTCTTTTTGTTATTCCGCTTATGGTGCCCTTTTCCTGTTTTTAAGGAGTGTTCCGTGCGGTTCTCTTGCTTTGCCCAGAAATCACCCGAAGGCCCGGAGGAAGGTGTCGAACACCTTCTCTGGAACGGCCAATCCATCGCTTTTACCATCCGTCGCGGATCGCCCCGGCGCAAGCGCACGCTTATCCGGGTGACCCGCGCGGGGAAGGTGGAAGTCATCCTTCCCCCGTTCCTGCTTCGAAAAGAGGCTTTCGCCGCCATTCAGTCGCGAGGGGGGTGGATTTTAGATCGTTTACGTGAAATACAGAGTTGTCCACAGCCGTCTCCGTTGTATTACACAGATGGTGAGGAGCATCTTTTTTTAGGGACCTACTGCCGGCTTCAACTCGTTGTATGCGGCGTCAAAAAAAATTTTTTGTCCTCCGATGAAAAAATTGGACAGTCCGTTGTTACTGGAAGATCACAACTTATTCAGTTAAGAGTGGATTCGGACGATCCCGAGACGGTACACAAACAGCTTTTCTTGTGGTATAAGACACAAATACAAAAGCATATAGCGTATAGGTTAGCAGCGTTATGCCCCCGTATCCCTTGGCTTACGGCGGTTCCCACGTGGCGTGTGCGCACGATGCGGCGTCGCTGGGGGAGCTGCACGGGAAGCGGGGTGATTACGCTCAATACGCATCTCATCAAAGCGCCCCCGCAGTGCCTCGATTATGTTTTACTTCATGAAATAGCTCACTTGCAGGAACATAACCACAGCCAGCGGTATTACGCCGTCCTTGAGCGGCTGTTGCCCAACTGGAAGGCCGTCCGGAGGGAGCTTGAAGCTTGGTCGCCGCTCGTGCTCAACTGATGCCGGGCTCCCTAGGAAAGCCGGCTGGAGCGGTCACATCTGGGAAAGGAGCTCGGGGTAATCGAGGATGACCTTTTCCGGGACGAGGCCGTGTTGTTGGACGGGGACGAAACGGACACGTTCTTCCACCGTACAGGCTTTTCCGGTCTGGAAGAGCAGTTCGCCGCATTCGGGAAAACGCCGTTTCAGGCGGGCCCTGATGACGGGAGAGGCTTCCGAGCCCTGTGTGGCGTAGACCACGAAGCGATAGGTGGCAAGCCACTCCTTCCCTTGCTTGTGCAGCCCGGAAAGGTGCATGTCATCGCAATGGATTTCGGGAAGCGTCCAGGTCATGAGCAGTTCGAAGCGCTTCTGGAGCAAAGGAAGATCGGGCCGCCGATCCGGCCTGAGGAAAAGCCCGGCAAGCCCGGCGAGCAGGAAACACACGGAGAGCGGGAGCAGGATTTTCCAGCGCGTGCTGGCATTTCGGGCACAGCGCCGGAGCCCTTCAGGCCCGGAAGGGCCAAGTTGCGACAGGAGGGGGCTGATTTCGGCAGGGGTATTGGAAGGCACGGTTTTCCTCGGCGGCTACAGTGGCGATCGGTTCTTTGTTGCAGAATCCTTGGTAGGCGTCCATTACTTGAAGAGGGGAAAATTGTTAAATAGCATATTAGATATAGTTTTTCTGTTGATCTTTGTCAGCGCATGTGCTTTTGTGGGCACATTCGCATAGGGACGCAACTTCGGGAACACGTTCCGGGACATACGGAATGGGTGCTGTTTCCGTAATCGGCTGGATGCCGGAGGGGCAACACGCTGGATGGGCTTCGGCGTAGGACAGCGCCGGGCCATGAGGGGAGTGTGGGAATACCGCGCTCGGGGGACCCTCTACACCAAAGATGGATATTGGCATGAGACATCAGGAACGCAATGTTTCCGAGTTTGATGAAATCATAACCTATCCGCCGTCTGCCGCTCCTTCCGGGGAGAAACAGGTAATGAGCTGCGTTCAAGCTTTCACGGCGGCACTCGGTTTCGCTATGTCCGCGGGATGGGACTGGCTTCCGTCGATGCACACATTGTGGCTTCGCGATTACATTGAGGCGGTCAGTATGCCGACGCCGTTCGGTTTCTTCGGGACGCTGTCGGGAAGTATTTTCTTTAAAATGATCATGCTGCTCGCGCTTTGTCCCGTCATGGAGCGTCTCTTTCACGCTTTCCCGTTGGATCGCGTGGCCTTTCGCCGGAAGCCCTTTCCGAATGCCGACTATGCGTTGCTCCCTCCGGCCTTAAGAGAGCGCATTTATTTAAGTACGCCTCTCATCCTCGCTCAACTCTGCGCCATCCTGCTGCTGTTGGTATTGACGTTTTCCTTGCCGCCTTGTCTGGATGGCCTCATGCCGTGGCTGCTCGGAACGGTTTCGGCTTTGTTCGGCCTGATCTGGTTTGTGCTTGTGACCCTGCTGCCCGGAGTTTGGAGCGGCATCTCCTATGGCCTGGCAATCACGTTCAGCATCCTTATTTCCCTGCTTTTGGATACGGCCCCGGCAGAGTCGCTGGCCCGTTTCAGGATGCTGTTTCCCATTCTGGCGATCCCGTTGATATTCTTCGCCATGCCGCCTTCAGACGACATCCGGAGGCGTATCCGGCGCCACCACCGCCAATGCCTGTTCTCGACTCGGGTCAAGGGCGTCCTCTTGCGCGGGCTTTTGCTGCGCCGCCTTTCCTATCTGGATATTCTCTCCAAGCAGGGAAGCGTCTATCTGGTTCTGTGCGTGTTCCCAATTATGTATGGTGTTCAGATTTTACTTGATTTCTCAATTGGTTGTCCGATGGTGTCCTTCAACCTGATGCTCAATCCGCCGTTGGAGCGACATGCCTTTCTCATCATGTCCGGAGAAATTTCCGGGGCGTTTCTCGCTTCGTCATTGATCGCCTTCTTCCCGAGCCACTCCTTGCTGGTCCCTATGCTCGGCCTGTCTCTGTTCGGATGCGGCTCCCTGCTGACCTCGGTTTTCCCTTCTCAGCCGCTGAATTCCGTAGCCTTTTATATCATGCAGTTGTCTTCCGGCTGCTGCGCCGCGTTCGGCTTGTTTGTCCTGCACCAATTCTTCCAGAGGAGCGGTTTCTTGTTCCGCACGTTATCCAGGGCACTTTTCCTGCTGACGCTGTTTGGTTCCATGGGCGGGTATTTGCTGTGGAAGTTTGCGGACAATATCCACAACAGCTATCTCAGTTCACATGCGCTGTTCATGCATTTGCTGACCATCGGTGCCATTCTCGGTTTGTTCTTCGTGTACTTGATCCGGCGTCCGTTGCGGCACTTGATGGTCACGACGCCGAGGCGGTCGCTGGAAGAGGCGTTTGTGCCGATCATTCAGGAAGATCCGTTTGAACAGCTGACGCCCCGCGAACGCGAAGTCGCCGAACTGGTGCAGACCGGCATGAAAAATCTGGAAATCAGCGTGAAGCTCAACATCACCGAGACGACGCTGCGTGTCCACCTGCGCCGCATTTACCGGAAGCTCGGTATTCAGGGACGCTCGAACCTGCGCGACTTCAACTCTCTGTAGGCACGCACCGCCCACTGAAGACGCTCCCTTGGCTCTCGGGGAACGCCTTCCGTTTCTGTTCCTTCCCGAGAGTTCCATTGAAGATACAAAAAAACGGTTCCGCATCGGGCTCGCCCCGCCGCGGAACCGTTTTTGATGGGAATATCCTTCTCAGAAAGAGGGGCGTTCAGGCATTACCGCCGCCGGGATGAACCCCTTCAGCTCGGCCTCCCCAAGCATCCATCCTACTCCCCCACTTATTTCCACACCTCTTGGCGTTCGGCGTAGATGGCTTCAAAGCGCTTGAGCTGATCCTGCTCTACGGGCGTTCGGGCAAGCGGGCGGGCCTGCTTGAGCCAGCTTTCGGTCTTGCGCTTGTCGTTCTGATACAGAGAGCTGTAGGCGAGATGCAGGTAGGCGTCGAATACTTTCCCGGCCTCGCCGAGCGAACGTCCATAGTAGTAATGCACTTCCGCGTCCTGCGGGAGCCTGCGGAGGACCTGCTGATAGTATTTGTGGGCGGAAGCCTTGTCGCCGCTGCCGTCCAGCAGCCGGGCGTAGAAGAACTGGGCCATGATGTCGTTGGGGTCCAGCTCCAGCGCCCGGAGCAGTGTTCTTCCGGCCCGGGCATCGCCCTTGTTGTAATAGAACCGCCCTGCCTCGCGTACGACGAGAGCGTCGCCGGGCGCACAGTCCAGCGCCCTGGAGAAGGCCGTGTCAGCGTCCTTGATCTGATTGCGGCGCTCGGCGAGGATGCCTTGCCCCATGTAGGCGAGGCAATCGGGCTTTTTGCCTTCAAGCTGTTTGGCGAAGAACCGGGCCGCCGCGTCGGGATCGCCATAGCGGGCCCAGATCAGCGTCTTGACGCGGTTGAAGCGCGTGTCGTCGTCCTTACGGTTGCGTACGGCGGCGGGAAGCCCCTGGATGCGGGCGTGGATCTCGTTGATACGGCCGCCCACGTCGGGGTGGGTGGACAGGTATTCGGGAATGTCGATGCCCGAGGCCCACTGCTTGCGGCGGATCTTCTCGAACGCGCCTTGCAGGCCCTGCGGACGATAGCCCGCCGAGGTGAGGTATTGCAGGCCGATCTGGTCGGCTTCGGTTTCATCCATGCGGCTGTAGTTGAGCATGGCGGCCTGCCCGGCGGCCACGCTGCCCGCGAAGATGGCCCCGCTGCCTTGCCCGCCGCCCAGGAGGGCGGCCGCCAGCGCGCCGACGAGGCTGCCGATGGTGACGGCCTGCGCCCGCTCCATGCGGGTGGCGATGTGGCGCTGGGTGACGTGGGCCAGTTCGTGGCCGAGTACGCCCGCGAGTTCGGACTCGTGGTCAAGCTGCATGATGAGCCCGGTGTGGACGAAGACGGAACCGCCCGGCACGGCGAAGGCGTTCATGCTGTTGTGCAGCAGCACGTTGGCGGTGAAAGGGAAGGGCTGCGGGGGGAAGGTTTTGGAGAGGCGGTCCACAATGGACTGGATGTAGCCCTTGATTTCGGGGTCTTCCACAAGCGGCATGCGGGAGCGGACGAGCACGTCGAACTTGCGTCCGAGTTCTTTTTCGTCCTTGACGCCGAAACTGCCGAAAAGCGCGGCCTGCACCGGGATCGCGCCCTGCAGGAACAGGGCGAATGCGAGGATCACGGCGACGAGGCCGCGCCAGAGGCGGCCGGGAGCGTTCCCGGCCGCACCGTAGCGTGCGTTCAGATGATATCCCATACAGGGCCTTCGGGGGTGTCCCGGACTTCCACGCCAAGGGCCGCGAGCTCGTCGCGGGCCGCGTCGGAACGGGCGAAGTCCTTGGCTGCGCGGGCTTCCTGCCGTTCGCGGAGGAGCCCGGCTACCTTGTTCATGTCCAATCCCCTGCGGCGGGCGCGGATTTCACGCAGGGAAGCGAGGAAGCCTTCCGGCTTTTGCGCGAACAGGCCGAGCAGGGTGTCCCATTTCGCGGTGGCGTCACGGAAGGCCCTGAGGATGTCGCGGCCGCCCTCGCTGTTGCGGAGCTTTTTGTCTTCGAGCACGCGCCCGGCGATGCGGACCATGTTGAAGAGGTGCCCCATGGCGGCGGCGGTGTTCACGTCGTCTTCCAGCGCGTCCATGAAGGACTGATCCTGCTGTTTCAGCTCTTCCACCAGCTCGGCGGGAGCCGCGCCGGGCTTCCAGTTCTCGCGGGCCAGCGCCTTGTCCACTTCGCGCAGGCATTCGTAGACGCGCTTCTGGCTGCGCTCGCTCTCGTCCATGTTGTCGAGCGAGAAGTCGATGGGGCTGCGGTAGTGCTTCCCGGCGAGGAAGTAGCGCAGGGTTTCGGCAAGGTAGCTTTCGAGGATGTCGCGGATGGTCTTGAAGTTGCCGAGCGACTTGGACATCTTTTCGGAATCGACCTGCACGAAGCCGTTGTGCATCCAGATATTGGCGAGGGGCTTGCCGAGCGCGGCCTCGGTCTGGGCGATTTCGTTCTCGTGATGGGGGAAGATGAGGTCAAGCCCGCCGCCGTGGATGTCCAGCGGCAGGGGGATGTACTTCTCGCTCATGGCCGAGCACTCGATGTGCCAGCCGGGGCGTCCCTTGCCCCACGGGCTTTCCCAGTAGGGTTCGCCGGGCTTGGCGCTTTTCCAGAGGGCGAAGTCCAGCGGGTCTTCCTTTTCGTCGCCGGGTACGACGCGCGCGCCGGAACGCAGGTCGTCGGGCGTGCGGCCGGACAGCTTGCCGTAGCCGGGGAAGGAGCGCACGCGGAAATACACGTCGCCGGAAGGCGTGGCGTAGGCCTTGCCGTCGGCGATGAGGCGCTCGGTGAGGTTGAGCATTTCCTGAATGTGCTCGGTGGCCCTGGGCTCGATGTCGGCGCGGATCACGCCGAGGCGGTCCATGTCTTCATGGTAGGCCTTGATGTAGGTTTCCGCGATTTCGGTGCTGGAAACGCCCTCGTCGTTGGCGCGCTTGATGATCTTGTCGTCCACGTCGGTAAAATTGCGGACGAAGGTGACTTCATAGCCTTTATAGCGGAGCAGGCGCACTAGGATGTCGAACGCCACCGCGGAACGGGCATGTCCGATGTGCGACAGGGCGTAGGCCGTGATGCCGCAGGCGTAGACGCCCACCAGCCCCTTGCGGACGGGCGTGAACGTTTCCTTTTTTCGGGACATGGTATTGTAGAACTGCATGGGGGCTCCTTTGGACGCGGGGAAAGGGGGAGGCGGGGAGGGCGCTTTTCGTCAAAAGCGCCCTCCCCGGACCCCCACCCGCAAAAACTTTGGCTGGTGGGGAGGCCGCACGGCGGGAGTTCCGTTACGCGCGGGTCCGGAAGCAAGCGGAAGGAAATCCGCCGCCTGCCGTATGGGGCGGGCGTGTTGGGGAGGCCGTCCGTTGCGGCCCAAAGCCGTTTCCGGACGGGCTCGGCCCTTATCCTTCTATCTGGTTGATGCGGCGGAGGTGGCGGCCGCCTTCAAAAGCGGTGTTCAGGAACAGTTCCGCGATGTCGAGGGCCACGCCCTGGCCGGTCACGCGCTCGCCGAGGCAGAGCACGTTGGCGTTGTTGTGCTGGCGGGTGGCGCGGGCCTGAAATTCGCATCCGCACAGCGCCGCGCGGATACCGGGGATGTGGTTGGCGGTCATGCTCATGCCGATGCCCGTCCCGCACACGAGGATCCCGAAAGAGGCGGGTTCGTCGCCGGGCGTGGCGTTGCCCGCGTCGGCAAGGACTTTGCCGCATACGCCCTTGGCATAGACGGGGTAGTCGCAGCTTTCCGTGGTGGCGGGGCCGAGGTCGTGGACATCATGCCCTTTTTCGGAAAGGCGCTTTACCAGCGCGGCCTTGAGTTCCAGTCCGGCGTGATCGGAGCCGATATAGACGGTAGCCATCGTTTTCCTGTCTTTTTTTGATGTGAGAAAAGCTCCCCGCTGGGGACGGTTCCAATAAAAAAAGGACATGCCTGCCTTTTTCATAAGCGTGCATGGCGAAGTGTCAACAGGCGGGCGATGAGTGTTTGCCCGCCATTACTGATTTCTTCTGTACCGTTTCCCGGAAAAAAAGGAAATGCCCGCCGAAGCGTTCGCCCGATGAGGAAAGCCTTTGGAAAAAGAGGGATGGGCTCCGCGCCGGAAGGCTCGGGGAAGGGAACGTTTTTTCAGAAAAGTTTCCCTCCTCAAGGCGTCCTGTTCAACGCCCATCCGCCTTAAAGCAACCACCCGAACCGGGCGCGGAGCGGGGCGAGGTGCCCGGCGCGGTGGGCTTCCCGGTCTTTTTCAAGCCGGACGATATCGCCTTCAAGCAGGGCAAGGTCGCCCGCAAGCTGTTCGCGCCGGGGATCGGCGAGGGTCGCCATGCGCGACAGCTCGTCCTGGATGGCTTCTTGGCGGCGGCGCATGAGCGTCAGGCGGCGCTGGTAGCCGATATCCGGCCCGGCAATCCAGCGCGTTTCGGCCCACAGCACCCACAGGCCCAGATACATGATCCGAAAGAGTTCTTCGATACGGTTCAGAGACGTCTGGAAGTCCATCAGTTGCCCCCCTTCTTGATGGGTTCGATGATGGTACCCGCCGGAAGCTCCAGGGCAAGCTGGTCGTCCCGGAATGCCGCATTGGGCTTCTGGCGGTCCTTGACCAGCAGAATGGCGGAATAGCCGTCGGGATGCGTCAGCTTGAACTTGTAGGGCAGAGGCGGGTTGCCGTCGTCATAGGTGATATCCATGACCCACCCCTTTTCCGCCGACCAGCGGACGGGCAGGCCGTCGGGCCGCAGTTCCAGCATCCCCGGCAGGATGCCGCCGGAGAGCGTGAAGGCGATGTCGCCGTTGGGCAGGGCGCGGGGGTTGAGCCCCTCGGCCGCGCCGAAGACTTCGTGGAAACGGCCGCGCATGAGCGAGGAGAAGTCGCGCAGGGAGAAGGGCACGGGCCTGCCGAAATTGAGCTGCACACGCTGCGGGCCTTTGTGGACGATGGCCTTGTTCTCGTTGGGCGCGTAGGCCGTGAAGCTGTCCTGCGTTTCCTGGATGCGGGCCACCAGCGCGCCGATCCCGGCCATGACGTCGAGGCGTATGGGCAGATAGCCGTTGCTCCAGAGCAGGGTTTCCACGCGGCGCGTGTCGCCTTGCGAACCGTAGCGGAGGCTGCCGCTCAGGCGGTACGGATCGTGATCCGAGGCGCGGGCGGAGGCATAGCCCTGGTAGGCTTGCCACGCGGCGTTGGAGGCGTCCGAAGGCGCGGACGTCCCGATCTCCGTGCCGCGCGTGGCGCAGGCCTGGAGCGACAGGACGAGCAAGGCCGCGAGTATCAGGCGGAAGGGAGCGGAAAGGCGGATGTTCATAGCGAGTTCAGCTTTTTGCGTATGGTTTCAGGATTCGGGTGGTCCAGTTCGAGGGCCCGTTCCCATCCTGTGCGCGCTTCGTTTTTGAGTCCTTGGGCGTTGGCAATGTCGCCGTAGTGTTCCCATATGGTGGGATCGCCGCCGTCGGGGAGGCTTGTCGCCCGGCGGACGAGCGCCCATGCCTCGGCGTTCTCGCCCCGGCGGAAGTGCGCCCAGGCGAGGGAGTCCAAAATGTACGCATGGTCAGGGGCCTGCTTGAGCGCCGCTTCGAGCAGCAAGACCGCGCGGTCCAGATCCTTGCCCTGCTCGGCCAGCGAGTAGCCCACATAGTTCAGGGCCTGATAATCCTCGGGATTGCGGGCGACGATGGATTCCATCACGGCGAGGGCCTCGCGCTTGCGGCCGAGGGAATCCAGCACGCTGCCGTAGACATAGGCGATTTCGTCGTCCGAAGGCCAGATCTGCTGCGCCGCCGTGGCCGCGGTCAGGGCTTCCTTGTAGCGGTCCTGCAACAGGTACAGGTGGATCTCCATGAGCCGGAAATCCCGTTCCGTGGGGAACTGGCTCTGGCCCTGAAGGATGAGCTGCATGGCGTCTTCATAGCGCTGCTGATCGTGCAGCAGCTGGATGCGCAGGCGCAGCGCCCGGTCGTAAAAACGGTTTTCCGGGGGAATGGATTCAAGGAAGTTCAGGGTTTCCTGCACGTCCTTGTGATATTCGTAGGCGATGGCGGCGAGGTAGAAATGCACCTCGTCCGGCGCATTGGGATCGCTCTTGAGGCCGTCGAGCAGGGCCTCCGCCTCGGGGTACATCCTCGCGTCCAGAAAAAGCGTCGCCGCCGTGAGCTTGTAGCCGTAGGTGGCGGGGCCGTTCAGGGCGTAGTCCAGGGCTTTCTGCCCCTTTCCGGCGCGGATCTGGCCTTCGACCATCCTGATCCAGATGTCCGGATTGTCCGGGTCCTGCTCGATCAGGCTGTTATAGATTTCGTTCGCTTCGGAGAATTGCCTGTCCGCTTCCAGCAGGCGGGCCAGCTCGAACCACGCGTCGACGAATTCCGGGCTTTCCTGTACGGCGAGCCGGAGCTGCTGGATGGCCCTATGGGGCTGTTTGAGGCCCACGAGGGCCTGCGCGTGGGCATAGCGGACAAAAGACGTCCGCAGGCGCTGCGGCAGGGCCGAGAACACCTTGTCGGCGTCCTTGAAGTGCCCGGTTTTGACGTAGAGGATGCCGAGCTCCTGCTGCACGAGTTCGGAGTTCGGGCGCTGCTTGCGGTATTCTTTCAGAATCTTGAGGGCCTGCTCGTTGTCGCCCTGTTCGAGCCACGTTTCGGCGAGCAGGAGGTGCAGGCCGAGATCGCCGGGCACGCGCTTGACGGCCTGTTCAAGCAGGCTGCGGGCTTCGCTGGTTTCCCGGTTGAGCATGAGCCATGCCGCCGCGTCGATGAAGGGCTGCGGCCTGTTTTCCAGCGTCAGGAGGAGTTTTACGGCTTCAAGGACGCCTTCCTTGTCGTCGCCGCGGATGGACTGGTCGAGCAGGAGGGTCGCGTAGGTACGCTGGGCCTCGGGCGAGAGGTCCCATTGCACGGGTTCCTGCGGCGTACTGCGGGCGCACCCGGTGAGCATCTGCACGGTCAGCACGGCGCAGACCATCCCGCGCAGCAGATTGCGGACAAGACCCGCGCCGCAGCGGGAATTTCCCCGGCGGGCGTGGGATGGCGCAGCCGCAAGCGGGGCCGCGGGATGAGTGAGGCGAATGCGGAAGCTCATGAGCAAACTCTGGGGGTTGAAACACGATAACAGGGGATAACGAATACCCTAAACGGGAACGAACAACAACCGGAGATTGTGTATCCGGAACGTTGTTTTCCTCCTAGTGCGAGATCCAGTCTTCGGAGAAGTCCTGAATATCGGTGGAGAGATGGGTCTTCAGCTTTTGGAGCAGGCGTGCCTCAAGCTGGCGTACCCGTTCGCGGGTGACGTTGTAGCGCTCCCCGATTTCCCGCAGCGTGACCGGATCGTCGGTCAGGAGGCGGTGCTCGAGGATGTAGGCTTCCTTTTCGGAAAGCGAGGGGAGGATGTCGCGGATTTTGCTTTGGAGCAGTTCGGCGATTTCCATGCCCGCGAGGCTTTCCTCAATGCCCGGGCCGAGCGCGGGCAGGAAGTCCATGCGCGTGGCGCTGCCGGACTCGTCGCCGACGGTGGCGTCGAGGGACATGTCGGAGGCGTCCAGCCGCTGCTGCATCTCCACGATTTGATCCTCGCCCACGCCGAGGCGCTCCGCAAGGGTCGCCGCGTCTGGGTCGAAGCCTTCGGCAATGAGCTTCTGGCGTTCGCGGTTCAGGTTGTAGAACAGCTTGCGCTGGGCCTGCGTCGTGCCGATCTTGACCATCCTCCAGTTGTCCATGATGAACTTGAGGATATAGGCGCGGATCCAGAACGCCGCGTAATAGGAGAACTTGATCCCCTTGTCCGGGTCGAACTTGTTGACGGCCCGCATGAGGCCGACGTTGCCCTCCTGAATGAGGTCGAGCACGTTCTGCATCCAGCGGCGCTGGAAGTCCATGGCGATTTTGACCACCAGCCGCAGGTGCGAGGACACCAGGCGGAAGGCCGCGTCGCTGTCGCCGGTCTTCTGCACGCGGCGGGCCAGATCGAACTCTTCGTCCGGCTTGAGCATGGGGAAGCGGCTCACTTCGCGCAGGTAGAGGTGCAGCGAGTCCTTGCTGGACGACAGGGAAGGCAGGTGCTGCTGCGACGGTGCGGGCAGGGTATCGCCTTCGGGCAGGATGTCGGCGTCGGGGTCGAGCGCGGCCACGTCGTCTTCGGGCAGATCGTCGCCGATGTCTTCGCTGTCCTCGTCCTCGGCGTCGGTAACGTCCATGGGTTTTGCGGCCTTGTGGGCGGCGGTTTTTCCGGAGGCCTGTTTGGGAAGGGCCTTGGCCAGAGCATGCAGAAGATGGGGTTCATACCGGAATCCCACAATGATATGATCTTCTCGATCATTTGTGAGGAGCTGGGCTTAT
>ENA-ORTP01002225-ORTP01002225.1-human-gut-metagenome-genome-assembly--contig:-NODE-2225-length-16822-cov-3.202660_pt1 | contig 16822 bp, 14 predicted proteins | sample MGYA00241913_ERZ509190 | MGnify/ENA primary metagenome ERZ509190 (study PRJEB26280, sample SAMEA2338839) | human gut metagenome | biome: human gut; feature: human-associated habitat; material: faeces...
TCCCTTCATGATGACAGTTTGTTTTTTCACTGTCTCTCATAAAGGGAGCATATCAAAGTGACAAACCCTGCTTTTTTACAACAGAAGATTTTTATTCCCGGACAAGTGAAGCTCGGTTTGGTTGAGGATTGCGTTTCACAAGTTTTTTGCCGGAAGAGAATGCGATCAGCAAGCCGAGACCCATGAGCAAAAGGGCAAAGAATAATTGTAATCCATCTGTTAAGAAGGCAAATCCTCCGGTTACGAATAATTTCTTACAGATGGCGTACACGCTCATTCCTAAGGATGTCATGGTCACAACTAACATCATTGTCATTGGTGCGTATAACATGAATCCCTTTCTGCCTGTTACTTTTAAGAACACAGATAAAGAAATCAATACCATAGCGGCTAATAATTGATTTGCAGAACCAAACAGTGGCCAGATGTTATTATATCCACCTAAGCTTAACAGATATCCGCCGGCCAGTGTGATGATTGTTGCAAAGTATTTGTTTGTCAGAACTTTTACAGCCGGTGAAACGGCTTTGCCTTCTTCGATTTCAAATAATTCCTGAAAAGAGAGTCTTCCGATACGTGCAACAGCATCTAAGGAAGTTAAAGCCAAAGCAGAAACGAACATAGTCATGATGCATAATCCCCATTCTTGAGGCATTCCAAGCTTACTGATCAATCCCGTTACTCCTACGGAGAATTTCGTAAAAGGAGTAGCGGTGTCTGCCAATGCCATAGCGGCCAGATCATTATTTAATACACCGGTGTCTGCTAAATTTGTCAAAGAGCCTACAATTACAATTACTAATACAGCTAACAGAGATTCCAAAAGCATACTGCCGTAGCCCACTTGCAGCATGTCTTTTTCATTTCGAATCTGTTTGCTGCTCGTCTCGCTTGATACTAAAGAATGGAATCCGCTTACTGCACCGCAGGCAATGGTGACAAACAGTGTCGGGAATAAATAGCTTCCACTCTCAGAGACAAAACCGGTGAAGACCGGTGTTGAGATCGTAGGATTTGAAATCACAACTCCGATGACAGCTGCAATGATCATTCCTACAAATAAGAAGGTAGTCAAATAGTCACGCGGCTGTTTTAAGAGCCACATAGGAGTGACACTTGCGAAGAAAATATAAACAAACACTAAATATAACCAGCTTTGTTTTTGGAGATAAACAGGAAAAGCAATTCCTGTTGCAAGCATAGCGACAATTAGTACGATTCCTAAAATGGCTTGTTTCCAGCCATCGATTTTCGTTTTGCGTAAAAATAATCCAAATGCAATCGCCACAAAAACATAGAGAATAGAAATAGAAGCAGCCGCAGCATTTGGTTGTAATTTGGAGCCGTCAGCGCGAAAACCATGAAAAGTTCCCGCAACCATATCTGCGAAAGCCGCAATGACCAATAATGTAAATAACCAGCAGAATAAGAAAAATAACTTTCTTCCGGTTTTTCCGATATACACTTCAATAATCTGACCGATGGATTTTCCGTCTGATTTTACAGAAGTATAAAGAGAGGCAAAATCCTGAACAGCTCCAAAGAAAATACCTCCGACTATGATCCATAAAAATGCAGGAAGCCAGCCAAACATCATTGCCATCACAGGACCGGTGACAGGACCCGCGCCGGCAATAGAAGAAAATTGGTGGGCAAAGACCTCCCATTTATTGCTAGGGACATAGTCAACCCCATCCTCTTTTTTTACTGCGGGTGTTTTTGCAGTTACATCAATTCCCCATTCTTTTACTAAGTAGCGACCATACAGCAGATAAGCTCCGATTAATACAATGACCGTAATTCCTAATAATAATAATCCATTCATACAGTTCCTCCTTTACATTTTCCTTTTTGATAACAGCATGAATATAAAAATAAAAAACTTCGTCTAGACTCCCAAGGGAAGGAAACGAAGACGAAATCACAGATTTGTTTTGTAGTACTACTTAGATTGCATAAAAATGCAGTTTAACTTTTGCTTATTTCTTGTTTTGTCCCAGTACTGAAAGCTTTTTGTGAAGAAAAAGCAAAAAAAGTTATCTTGATATTGCATTTGTATTCATGTGTTGTGTATATATTACAGTAAAAGCACTAAGGTGTCAATTATTTTTAAAAATAAAATAAAATTAAACTACATATCAATATTAAAGATGAAAAAGTCAAACAGTTATTGACAAAAAAGATGAAAAAGGTGTAATCTGATAACTAAATAATTTTAGGAGGAGTTACAATGGAAGTGAAATTTATACCTACAGAACAATTAAAAGAAAATGCACGGACAATCGTTTTTACAGAAGGTACAGACGCACGTATTCTTGAAGCGGCAGATAAACTGACCAACGGGGGAATTCTTGGCGTTATTCTGGTTGGAGAAGAGAATGCGGTGAAAAAAGCTGCGGCAGACGGCGGTTTTCATATTGAAAAATGTCAGATCATGAATCCGGAATCCTATGAAGAGATGGACGCTATGGTGGAGGAAATGGTAAAACTTCGCAAAGGAAAAATGAGCGAAGAACAGGTTCGTGATGCGCTGACCCATGGCAATTATTTTGGAACCATGCTGGTAAAAATGGGAAAGGCCGACTGCCTTTTAGGTGGAGCAACATATTCTACGGCAGATACGGTGCGCCCGGCATTACAGTTAATTAAAACAAAACCGGGAAATAAAATTGTAAGTTCCACATTTATCATGGTAAAGGGAGAAGAAAAACTTGCTTTTGCCGATTGTGCCATCAACATTGATCCAAGCGAAGATGATCTGGTGGAAATTGCCATTGAAAGCGCCAAAACAGCAAAAGTATTCGGAATCGATCCGAAAGTAGCGATGCTGTCCTATTCTACGCTGGGCTCCGGAAAAGGAGACGCCGTAACCAAAATGGCCAATGCGACAGCAAAGGTAAAAGCGCAGGCGCCAGATCTGGCTATCGATGGAGAATTGCAGTTTGACGCTGCGGTTTCCCCGGTTGTGGCAGAAGTGAAATGTAAAAATTCACCGGTGGCAGGACAGGCCAATACCTTTATTTTCCCGGATATTAGCGCTGGAAATATCGGTTATAAGATTGCCGCACGTCTGGGTGGTTATGAGGCAATTGGTCCGGTTTTACAGGGACTGAATGCGCCGATCAACGATCTGAGCCGTGGATGTAATGCAGATGAAGTATACAAAATGGCTCTGGTGACTGCCGCATTAAGCTAAAAAGGCAATCCTGTCAGATAAAACGCTGTAAAGAGATTATTTTGGCTATATAGATAAAAAATATACAATTAGAAAATAAATCACTTGAAAAATCTACAAAATTTTGTTGCTAATTGGACTTTCTTTTGGATAGATTGTTTGTTATAATAAAAACATAGTCTTGGGAGAAAAGACTGTAAATTTTGTTATGGCACAGGAATAAAATGTGTACAAAGAAAGGATGGTATTACGGTATGGCAAAAGTAATTATCAGCCCGGCAAAATATGTACAGGGCGCAGGGGAACTGAAAAATATTGCAGAATATGCAGTAAAATTAGGAAAGAAACCTTTTATTCTGATCAGTGAGTCCGGAATCAAACGTGTGGGCGGAACGATCGAAGAAAGCTTTAAGGATACAGATTGTACGCTTGTTTTTGAAAAATTCAACGGAGAGTGCTCCAGAAAAGAAATCGACCGTCTTGTAGGTTGTGTGAAAGAACAGGGCTGTGATCTGGTTATCGGCGTTGGCGGCGGAAAGATTTTTGATACGGCAAAAGCTGTGGCTTACTACACAGAGACACCAGTGATCATTTGTCCGACAATCGCAGGTACAGATGCTCCATGTTCCGCGCTGACGGTTGTTTATACAGAGGACGGCGTGTTTGAAGAGTATTTATGGCTGCCAGCTAACCCGGACGTTGTTCTGGTTGATACAGAGATTATCGCAAAAGCGCCGGCAAGACTGCTTGTTTCCGGTATGGGTGATGCTCTTGCTACTTATTTCGAAGCAAAAGCATGTCAGGAAACAAACGCAACAAGTTGTGCAGGTGGAAAAGTAACCATCGCAGCCATGACTCTGGCAAAAGCATGCTACGATACCCTCATTGAAGAAGGTGTGAAAGCAAAACTTGCGGTAGAACAGCACGTATGTACAGAAGCAGTAGAGAAAATCATCGAAGCAAACACACTGCTCTCCGGTATCGGATTTGAAAGTGGCGGACTGGCAGGCGCACACGCTATCCATAATGGTCTGACCTGCATTAAAGAATGTCATCATTTATATCATGGTGAAAAAGTTGCTTTCGGTACGCTGACTCAGCTTGTTCTGGAAAATGCAGATGAAGATTTACTGGATGAAGTTATCTCCTTCTGTATGGAAGTTGGTTTACCAACTACTTTTGCTGATCTGGGTATTGAAAATCCGGATAAAGACGCTCTTATGGAAGCAGCTACACTGGCAGCAGCGCCAACAGATACCTTAGGTAATGAACCTGTAGAAATCACACCGGAAAAAGTTTATGCCGCTATGGTTGCTGCAGACGCTCTGGGAAGATATTACAAAGGATTATAGGCGTTATACAGGATAAACGGTAAACAATTATCTGAACAATAAATAAAAGAATGTTGGAAGGCTGACGGCTGACTTTTCCGGTCGGCATGTGCACTTTCCAGCATTCTTTTTCTTTTTTCAGTTTTTCCGGGAAAAAGCGCTGAAGAAGAGCGGATGTTCCCGGACAATGTTCCCGGACAAAAAAAGATTTGCCGAAAGGATACAGGAAAAGTACCCTTTTGGCAAATCAATCGTATAGTTTATCTTATGGTTTACGTTTATCGGCTGCTGCAATAGGCCGAGGCGTCGTAGCAGCAGGTCCAGTAAGAACTGGATGGGTAATAAGTGGAGACCACAACCTTTCCTTTTGTGGAAGAGGCATGGATGTACTGGTTATTGCCAATATAAAGAGCGGCATGGTTGGAACCAACGGAAATCTTCATGAGCACATCGCCTGCCTGCAAGGCAGAAAGCGGTTTCTGGTAAGCGCCCAGCGTACGGATCTGTGCATTGGTCGTTTCGCCCACATTGACGCCGGAAGCGCTGAGGAAAACATCCCGGATCAGACTGGAACAGTCGGCAAATCCCGGGTCGTTCCGTCGAGATTGGCTGTAGGTATCTCCCAGCCTTGCTCTGGCTGCCGCAATCGCTTTAGACTTGATGGACGCTGTATTCTGCGTACTTACGGAAGAGTGAGAACCCTGTCCGGAGGAAGAATAATGTCCGTAGGTTTTTTTATTGGATACCAGAGGCTTATTGATGTAACAGGTTGTCCCCTTATAACTTACCCGCAGCCACTGTCCGGTCTGTCCGGTACATTTCAGCCTGGTATTTTTTGGGAGAATGGCGCGGATGCGGTAATTGGTACCCGGACCCGAACGGACATTTACCCAGTCGCCGGAAACATAGACATATTTATAAAGTTTTTTCAGGTACATGGACTTAACATAATATTTGGAGCGATTTATCTTTACTCTGGTCCAGGAACCGTTAACGCCGATTTTTTTCACCCGTGCACCCCGGTGTAAAGTGGAACGGATAGGGTAATTGGTACCCGGGCCGGTTCTGACATGAACGTTACTTCGCACTGTGCAGATAGTTGTAGCCGTTGATCTGTATGCGGCGTCCACCTGAGCAGGAGTGAATAAAAGAAAGCCGACCGCTGCCATCATCAGTAAACCGCGACGAGGTTTTATATGCATAGAAATCTTCTCCTTTTTTATGTTTTCCTGCCTCAACCGGGCAGGAAATGAATAATGAAAAACTTAAATAAAAGTGTAACACAAATTTAAAAAAAAGGGGAGGAATTTTCAATACTTTTGTTATAAAATTTAGTGATTTAACTGTATTCCAGACGAATCGCGCTTCCGTTTTGGCTTATATCCGATGGGGTGACGATGAGTTTGACCGGAACTCTGGCCTGAATGGCTTCCACGTGGGTGATGATGCCGATGCTCCGATTTCTGTTCTGCAGCCGTTCCAGACTGGTCATGACCACGTCAAGCAGTTCTTCATCCAGGCTGCCAAACCCTTCATCCAGAAAGAACAGTTCCAGAGGAGCGGTGCCGTTTAACTGAATGGCGGAGGAAAGAGCCAGGGCCAGCGAAAGAGAAGTGATGAAAGTTTCTCCTCCGGAAAGGGTATCGCAGGATCGGAGGATGCCTCCGTTTTTATTATCCCGGATGACAAATTCCGAATCGTCATTGACTTCCAGCGCATAATTCCCGTTGGAAATTTCAGCCAGAATCGAAGAAGCTTCCACGGCGATGTATCGGAGCCGGGACTGGGCAACGTATTCGATGAAACTGTTTCCTTTAAAGAGTTGTTCCAGTTGCCGGATGATCCCTCTCTGATGAAGAACATGCGCATGTTCTTTTTCCAGCTCTTTTTTTTGTTCCCATTGTTTTTTTTCGTTTTCTTTTTTCTGCATACACAGGACTTCTTCTTTTTGCAGATCTTCCAGACGCTGTTGTGCCTCTTCCCATGATTTTTTCTTCTGCGCCCACTCTTCCCGGGTGATCGCGTTGTTTTGCAGCCGTTCTTTTAAATATCCGGATCTCTCTTTGAGACGGGCAAAATTGTCCCGGAAAGAGGTGAGCTGCTGTTCAATTTCGGCCATGGTTTCCGGGGCCAGATCGATTTCCTCCAGAGAGACGTCACGGGGAAGCGAAGAAGCGTCCCATTGTTTATCCAGCGTTTGTGCTGCAAGATCGGCCTGTTGTTTGCTGCTTTCCTCCCGGCTCAGGGCGGAGGCCAGTTCTTCTTTTTTGGCGCTCAGGGCGGAGGAAGCCTTCTGAAAATCGGTTTCCAGCGTTTGTCGATATGTTTCCAGTTTTGCTCTTGCCTCCTGTTTTTCCTGCAAAAGAGCAGGAAAATTCATTTCCGGAGAAAAGCCTTCGGGAAATTTCGATTTTTCTTCCAGAATCAAAGTGGACAGATGGTGGATTTCGCTGTCGGAAGAGGAAATGCGGGTGGATAACTGCAAAATTTCTTCGTTGATCCGGGCTTTTTTTTCGAGAAGTTTGTCCTGTCCGGTGCGAAGATCCTGTATGGCGGTTTGAAGTTGTGCCGCCTGTTCTTCTGTTTTTCTTTTCTTTTCCAGTTCCTCCGTAAAATTCTTTACGTTCCATTGCTGGCGGAGAGCAAGGATTTCCTGTGCCGATTCCTGTAAAACAGCATACTGGTCGCGCAGTTGTTGTTGTTCCGCCTCTTGTTGGCGAAGAAGCTGCGTCCGTTGCCCCGTCAGGGAAGAATATCTGGTGCAGGCAGCCTGAATCTCTTTTTGTAAAACATCCGTTTCTGCTGCGGAAATCCCGATGGGATCGGTGGCGGAAGAAGCGGCGGGGGAAATGCCCAGATCGGTGACGGTATGCAGAGAAAGCCTGAGGAGGGAGAGCTGTTGGTTTTCTCTGTTTTTTTGTGCGGTGAATTGCTGTTCCTGTTCCTGAAGCTGCCGCAGCTTTTGTTTCCATTCGCTGAGGAGAGAGACGGCGTTTTCTTCTTCCTGTGCCGGAGCGTTTTCCGGAGCATGATGAAGGGAACCGCAGACAGGGCAGGGTTCGTTTTCTCTTAAATGGAGGCGAAGAAAGAGAGCGGTATGGCTGCTTTGCAGCTGTTCGATCATTTCAGCGGCATCGGTTTGTTGTTGTTGACACTGAACCAAAGCATTTTCTGTTTTCTGCAGAGAAGCCTGTTGGCTGTGGATGGAGGAAAGCGCCTTTTGCGCCAGGGAGAGAAGTTCTTCCCGGAGAAGATCCTGTTGCTTTTCGGTCTCCTGTTTTAACTTCTCCTGTTTTTCCACAGCCTGTTTATTTTTTTCATAGTGTTTTCGCTTTTCCCGATAAGTTTCTTCCAGGGTGTGCCCCTGTGCGAAGGCCTGTGTTTCCTGGGGAGAAATTTTCAGCGAAGCCGCCTGTTGTTCCAGAGCGGCAAGCTGTGTTTTTTGTTCGTTTTCTTCATGCAGCAGTCGTTCTTTTTCCTTTTGCAGGGTGGCGAGCTGCGTTTTTTGTGTTGCTGAGAGGACGCTGATTTTTTCTTTTTGCTGTTCCCGGGCGGAGATGACCTTCTGTCGTTCAATGGCGGCAAGAAGCGTCTGTTCCTGTCGGAGATATGACGAAAGCTGCTGTTCGTAGTTTTCCTGCATGCTGTTTCGTTCTTGTTCTAAATGGATAGAGTGTTGTGTACATTTTTCCAGCGTCTGTTCCAGTTCCTTACGTTTGGCCACAGCGGTCTGGTATGCCTGCAGCGCCTGTTTGTGTTGTTGTGCAAAAGGCCGGAGAAGACTGGCTTCCCGCCCTGTGGCCAGGCGATGTTCCTGCTCTTCCATAAAGGGAAGTTGTCTGATGCAGGCATCGTATTGTTCTTTGACGGGAAGATATTCTTCGTAAAGCGTGCGGAGGGCGTCGGCCTCTTTAAAAGCTTTCTCCTGTCGTTTTCTGGAAAGTTCCGCTTCTTTTTTCCGTATAAGAATTTGCTGATAGTTTTCTTCCTGTTCTTTCAGGCTTTCCAGTGTAATTTCGCTGAACGTTTGTAAGGCGCCTTCCAGAGCGCTAAGATGCAGATCCTGTTTCTGACGGGCGGAGGCGATCTTTCCCGTCAGCAAAAGGCCATACTTTTCCAGATGGAAAATTCGCTGAAGCATGCTTCGCCGGTCGGCATTTTTCAGCTGAAGAAATTCACTGAACTGTCCCTGAGGGAGAACGACCGTCCGCATAAAATCGTCTGCGGTCAGGCCCAGAAGACGGGTACACTCCTGGGTGACTTCGGTTGGCCGGTCTGCCAGAATCAGGGGCGATTCTCCGGTAATATCGGCCAGGACGCCCGAAACATTGCGAACGGTAGCGCCGGAAGTTCCTTTATGATAGCGAAAAGAACGTTCAACCTTATAACGGTGCGTGGTGGTTGTTGTGATGGAAAAAACAAAAGAAACCGCGGCAGTCTGTTCGTTGATGTGAATAAAATTTTTGGTGGAACGGGGAAGTCTGGCATAAAGAGCCAGGGTGATGGCGTCAAGAATCGTGGATTTGCCGCTGCCGGTAGGACCAAAGATGCCAAAAAGTCCTGCGGAAGTCAGACGGTTAAAATCAATCACCTGTTCTTTGCGATAACTGTTAATTCCCCGTAAAGTCAGGGTCAGTGGTTTCATAGGCTGTCTCCTTCGTCATTGAGAATTTCCATCAGAAGAGAAAAGGTTTCTTCATCCATCTCTGTCTGAAATTTTTTGCGATAATAATTGCGTACAAGTACTTCAAAAGGAAGATCTTCCATCTGCCCGGAATGAACGCCGGGGTTCTCTTCGGATAAAACAGGACGAATGGACAGAATATCCGCTTTTAATCTTTTCATGGTTTTGATTTCTTCCTCATGAATGTAATGATCACTTTTGATTTCCAGATATACCCAGGAATCTTTTTCTTTTTCCCGTTCGCACCGGGCAATGGCCTCTTCTACACTGTCGCATTTCCAGAGTTCAATGGGTTTATACACGGGGATGGGGATTTCTTTAATCTGGCAGGGGCCGTTTGCCGTCAGTGTAATGGACAGAACCTGATTGCAAAAGGAAACCTCCCGCTGATTATAATGGAGCGGAGAGCCGCTGTAACGGGCATTGTTTTTTCCTGGTACTTTCTGCGGTTTATGAATATGCCCAAGGGCGATATAGTCGGCTTCTTCGGGGAAAATATCACCGGGAAGAAGATAGCTGCCCCCCAATTGCACACTGCGTTCAGAACCATCACCGTCGGTGTTTAACACGAAAAGATGGCTCATGACCAGACGAATGGCATCCTCTTCAAAGTGTCTGGACAGATCGGAAAAAAGATGGCGCATGCGCCGGGTGTAAGCGTCAGCGTTCTCTTCATCTTTACCGGTATGTTCCAGATACAGTTCCCCCAGTCGCTTTTCACTGGGAAAGGGAACGAGAAGCAGATTTACTTTTTCTCCATGGATGGTGGCATGAATATAGCCGGGACCGCTTTGGGTAATCTCGTTTTGGCCGTAGGCGCCGACGGGAATGACGGTGTTTGGCGTACCGGCCATGACGATGCCGTGCTCTCTGGCCAGAGGACCGGATGCGGTGAGCCGGTCTGGATTATCATGATTGCCGGAAATGATGACGATCATGCAGGCGCCATGCCGGGAAAGTTGTTTTAACGTATCATAAAATAACTGTTCGGCCATGGCCGGCGGATTATAATTATCATAAATATCACCGGCAATTAAAATAAGATCGGCCTTTTCTTTCCGGCAGATGTCTGTAAAATCCTGAAGAAATTTTTTTTGTTCCGGCAGCCGGCTGTGTCCTTCAAGATTTTTGCCCAGATGCCAGTCGGCTGTATGTATGATTTTCATGGCAGACCTTCTTTCTAAAAATTCTTCTGTAATCATAACATAATCGGCGGCAAAAGGTGAGGGGGAAAGAATTGTTTTTGTAAAAAAAGAAGATCTGTGCTATGATGGCTGTTGTGTGAAAAAAGTTTCCTGCAGGAAACGAAGAAAATGGTCACGAAGAGAAAAACAGGGGAGAAAATATGGAACATATACTGGATATTGAAACGACGCTGTTCCGGCAGATTCAGGAACATGAAACGGTGGAGATGGAGCTTCCTTCCCGGGGCGAAGGAAGGGAAATCAAACCGATGGATACGCTCAAGCTTTACCATCCGGGAGAGGAGATCGAAGCGCTGCGCATCGAAGTGGAAAGTGTGGAAAAGAGGGGGGAGAACGGAGAAAAAGAACCGGATAGAATACGGTTTACCCTTCTGGAGTGGATGTTTCAGATATAGAAGCGGCGGGATATGCATGTAATCCCGGCAGTTTTTAAGGGCAGGCGGCCCGGTATCGTAACAAAAGAAAAAAGAGAAGAGATAAGAGGAAAAACAAGAGATAAGAGAAAAAACAAGAGAGAACAAAGAAAAAGAAAGAGGAGAAAGATGAAAAAAGAAACAATGCAAAAAACAGCGGTCGTGTGGTTTTTGGCCATGATCTGCTGTCTGTTGTGGGGAAGCGCGTTTCCCTGTGTGAAAATCGGATATGATCTGTTTCGGATTGAGGCGTCAGATACCGCCTCGCAGATTGTGTTTGCCGGCAACCGTTTTTTTCTGGCCGGTATTCTTGCCCTGCTTTTTGGCAGTGCAATGCAGAAAAGATGGCTGGTGCCGAAAAAGAAAGATTTGCCAAAAATCGGAGTATTGTCTGTGTTCCAGACAATCATTCAGTATTTGTTTTTTTTATGTGGGACTTGCCCATACTACCGGGGTAAAATCTTCGATTATAGAAGCTGCCAATGTGTTTATTGCCATATTGATTGCCAGCCTGCTGTTTCATCAGGAAAAACTGACCAGACAGAAAATGCTTGGCTGCGCCATAGGATTTGCCGGGGTAGTGCTCATTAATCTGGGCGGTGGAGGCATGGACATGAGTTTTCACTGGAACGGAGAGTTTTTTATTCTTCTTTCTACCATTGCCTATGCGGTTTCTTCTGTGTTTATCAAGCGATATGGACAGGATGCAGATCCGGTTTTACTGAGCGGATGGCAGTTTTGTCTGGGAGGACTGGTGATGACGATCGTGGGAAAAATCATGGGAGGAACCCTGATTTTTCATGAACTGGCCTGCTGGCCGCTGTTGCTGTACATGGCGTTCATCTCATCGGTTGCCTACAGCCTGTGGGCAATATTGCTGAAATATAATCCGGTATCCAAAGTCACGGTCTTTGGTTTTATGAATCCGGTGTTTGGCGTGATTTTATCGGCGGTTTTATTAAAAGAAAATGGTCAGGCATTTTCTTTACGTGGCCTGACCTCTCTTGTGTTGGTATGTATAGGAATCTACATGGTGAACCGATGTGAATCCGCTGAGGAAAAATAAATCATGGTTGATTTCTGAGCATATATAAATAAGAATAACGGGTAGTTTCCCTGAGGGAATAATCGAGATCATGTAAGATGGTCTCGATTTTTTTTAAGGCTTCCGGCCGCTGCTCTTCGGTTTCGACCAGTATTTCCAGTTCCAGAAAAGAACCAAGGCCTTCCACCTGATCCACGCAGGCGGTGATGGCCTCTTTATGGTAATATTGCCGCAGTTTATTTACGGGAGAAAGCTCTGTATACCCGAGACAGCGCAGAATATTCCGACAGACTTCGCTGTCTTCGATCGCTGTTTCCAGTTCTTTTCTGGTGGTTGATACCGTATCCAGCTTCGGTCCCTTGTAGGTGAGAAAGGAACTGGAGGAAGCGGTAGAATAATTTTCGCTGGTGCGAATACGCAAAGCCTCATCGGTATGCATAAAATCATGTTCTGGACTGGTAAAATAAATGTCCGACTCCCGGATAAGGTTTCCGGCGGTAAATCCTGAGGCAACCAGTCCATGCTCGATGGTGGATCTGCGATGAACGGGCAGTTTGATTTCTACTTCAATCATAATACATTCTCCTGAAAATAATGATAGTAAGCGGTCTTTCTTTTTACCGGGAAAGATCCGGGAAAAAATCTTCAAGAATAGAGCAGGCGTCTTCGACCATTTTCAGACAGGGACGGGTTTTATAGTATTCCTCTGTCCGGTCGGAAGGACGGGCGCTTTTTTCTGCCTGACGAAGACCAAGAAGAGTCTGGCAGGTGATAGAATGATTTTTTTCCCGAAAGGCGTCCGCCATGGCGCGTACTGTTTCGTAATTTTTACGCTTTCCCTCCTGATCGCCCGCAGTGACGGAGCCGGTTTTTAATCCGGCGATGATGAACATCCCGCAGACGGCGCCGCAGGTTTTTCGCATTCGTCCAATACCTGCGCCGAAGGAAGCAGACATGCGGAGCATGGTTTCCGGTTCTATCCCAAAAGCGTCTGCATAGGCGGCGGCAACGGACTGTGCACAATTATATCCTGCCAGGAATAACTCTCTGGCTTTTTCTTTTCGTTTGGACATTTCTTTTCCTTTCTGTGAAGCAGCTAATCTATTTTGAAGCGGCCAATCTATTTTTCCAGATAATCGGTCAGATCAAAGGTGTAATTTTTACCGAAATATTTTTTGGTTTTCCATTTTAAACGATTCTCTTTCAGGGTAAAAGGAATGCGAAGGCCTTCTTTGTTTTCCTTATCCAGCTTACGGAAGGTCTGATAGAGGGCGGAATGTTTATCGGCAGTTTTTTTGCTGGCTTGTTTATCCAGTTTAAAGATGATGGCCTTGCCGCCTTCATCAATGACGATCTGTCCGCGAATGCTGTTTTTTGTGTCGGTTTTCTCCTGTGGATCATCAGAAATCACAAGATACAGTCTGCCGCTTTCCTCATCGGTGGAGAAATGGCAGAAATGACGGGTGTCGTCGAAAACCCAGTAAAAACAGGTGTTATTGAGATAATAAGCAGTACTGGAAGTATTCGTATCGTAGATCACATGGTTATAAAAAGAGAGCGTCTGTCCTTCATAAGTCATATGGAGAGCTTCATTGGAAGAAGAAAGCTCCAGCGTGATCTGGGATAATCCTTCCGGCAGGGAAGAAAACATTTCCGGTAAGCGCATATGGTCATTTTTACGGGTAAAAAAGGTAAACTGATTATCCGTATTGGACTGGTACAGGAAGTTGGTGATAAATGTACCTTTGGAAGTATCGCCGGCTTTCAGCGAGTAGAGTTCGGCATATTTATCATAAAGCGCCAGCTCATAAATGTAATCGCTGCCAGGTTCCTGACTGCTGTACCAGATGTCATTTTCCGCAATGTCCAGGAGCGGACTTACCGTGGTGGAAGCCATATCAGCGGTGGAAGAATTTTCTTTTTCAAAATAGTAGCTGATCGTATCGTAAGTCAGGATCAGGTGATTCTGATCCGGCATCTGTGCGTCAAGGGTATCTTTTTCGTCAAAAGCTTTCCAGCCGTGCGGCAGTATATTCTGTGAGTCTTCGCTGGCAGAAATGGAAATCCGGTTTTTTTGATCGGCAGAAAACGTGCCGGAAAACATGTGGGTTCCCTGTTCAATATCTGACAATGTAAAGGTACCGTCTTTGCCGATCTGCAGACTGAGGTTTTCGCAACGGTAGGCATGATTTTTGCCAAGCGCATTTCCGCAGCCGTTCCAGATGCCGGCGAAAGCAGAGGAATCCATGCCTCTGGCAGGAGTCTTGCTGCCGCATCCGGTGAAAATCAGACCGATGACCAGGATGGAGCTGATGAGATAGAGTAGTTTTTTCATGATGGGTTCCTTTCCTCTTTTTTGAAAAATTTTATTCCTTATAGCATCTTGGCTGACGCCTCGATGGTGCGTTCGTTTTATACCCCTGCAAACATATATGTTGCAGGGGCGCATGACTCATTATAGCATATTTTACCACAGATGGTCAGAAATATTATAGGAAAGTCGTGAAAAAAGTCCGGTTGCGTTTGCCGTTGTCTTATTGTATACTTTGTAAATAAGCGTGTTAATTTTTACTTTCGATGACAAGGAGGATTCCAATGGAAATGATTTCAATTGCAAAAGAACTGAAAGAGAATTCCTATCCGGGAAGAGGAATTATTGTTGGCCGGTCGGCAGATGGAACAAAAGCGGTGACAGCTTATTTTATTATGGGCAGAAGTTCCAACAGCCGTAACAGGATCTTTGTGGAGGAAGGAGAGGGAATCCGTACCCAGGCTTTCGATCCGTCCAAACTGGAAGATCCAAGTTTGATCATTTACGCGCCTGTTCGTGTTCTGGGCAATAAAACCATCGTGACCAATGGAGATCAGACAGATACGATTTATGAAGGCCTGGATAAACAGATGACCTTTGAGCAGAGCCTTCGTGCGAGGGAGTTTGAGCCGGACGCGCCGAACTATACGCCTCGTATTTCCGCAGTGATGCATGTGGAAAATGGCGAATATAATTATGCCATGTCGATCTTAAAGAGCAACAATGGAAATCCGGAAAGCTGCAACCGTTTTACTTTTGCTTATAATCACTGTCCGGCAGGAGAAGGACATTTCATTTCCACCTATATGCATGATGGAAATCCGCTGCCAAGTTTCGAAGGAGAACCGAAACTTCTGGCTATTCCTGATGATATGGAAGCCTTTGCCTCCATGCTGTGGGAGAATCTCAATGAAGAGAACAAGGTATCTTTATTTGTTCGTTATATTGATATTGCCACAGGAAAATATGAATCGAAGATCATCAATAAAAATACAAAATAATCAGTGATGCAGGTTGTGCAAAGAATAACAACGTAAAAACAATCATACGAAAGGACGTCAGGATCAAGATGAAAGAACTGGAATTAAAATATGGATGTAACCCAAATCAGAAACCTTCCCGCATTTATATGGAAGAAGGAGATCTTCCGATCGAAGTATTGAACGGTAAACCGGGATATATTAACTTTTTGGACGCATTTAACGGCTGGCAGTTAGTCAGCGAGTTAAAGAAAGCGACAGGTCTTCCTGCTGCTACCTCTTTCAAACACGTTTCTCCGGCCGGAGCAGCCGTTGGTCTGCCACTGTCGGATACACTGGCAAAAATCTACTGGGTAGATGACCTGGGCGAGCTTTCTCCGCTGGCCTGCGCTTATGCAAGGGCAAGGGGAGCGGATCGTATGTCTTCATATGGAGATTTTATTGCCTTATCTGACGTCTGTGATGTTCCTACGGCCAACATGATTAAAAGAGAGGTCTCCGATGGCGTAATTGCGCCAGGTTATGAACCGGAGGCGCTGGAGATCCTGAAATCGAAAAAAAGAGGAAATTACAATGTCATCCAGATCGATCCGGAATATGTGCCGGATCCGATTGAGAAAAAACAGGTCTTTGGCATCACTTTTGAACAGGGAAGAAATGAACTGAACATTGATGAGACATTTTTCTCCAATATTGTGACGGAGAATAAAGGGCTGACCGATCAGGCAAAGATTGATCTGGCCATCTCTATGATTACATTGAAATATACCCAGTCTAATTCCGTATGTTATGTAAAAGACGGACAGGCCATCGGTATCGGTGCAGGACAGCAGTCCCGGATTCACTGTACACGCCTTGCCGGACAGAAAGCAGACAACTGGTGGCTTCGTCAGTCTCCACAGGTGATGGGACTGCAGTTTAAAGATGAAATCCGCCGGGCGGACAGAGATAATGCCATTGATATTTACATGGGTGATGAATATATGGATGTGCTGGCAGACGGCGTGTGGGAAAACACCTTTAAAGTAAAACCGGCCGTCTTTACCCGGGAGGAAAAACGGGCATGGCTGGATAAGCTGACCGATGTCTCTCTTGGATCCGATGCTTTCTTCCCATTTGGAGATAATATTGAACGGGCACATAAGAGCGGAGTAAAATATGTGGCTCAGCCGGGAGGATCCATCCGTGACGATCATGTCATTGAGACCTGTAATAAATATGACATGGTGATGTCCTTCACCGGACTTCGTCTGTTCCATCACTAAGAAGAACCGTCGGCGACGTTGATACGCTCAGAAAGGAGGATGGTCCATGCTGCCGGAAAAGAAGAGGAAGCTGCAATGGTTTGAACAGTTGGTTTCCGTGGAAGAATACAGGGAAAAATGTGTGGATGTGCAGGAGTTTCTTCCATATTGCAAAGCCTGTAACCTTTACGGGAAGGTGTGGTCCTGTCCTCCTTATGCTTTTTCGCCGGACGATTACTGGAAGAAATACCGGGAGTTTCTGATCGTGGGGTTGAAGGTCTGCGTACCGGAAGAATTGCTGTCCGGCACGTATACTCCGGAGGAACGGGAAGAGATTCTGTCGCAGATTCTGATGCCGGAAAAAGAAAGGCTGGATGCGGTTTTGCTGGAAAGAGAAAAAGAGGTGCCGGGAAGCATTTCTCTAAGCGGAGGTT
>ENA-ORTP01002229-ORTP01002229.1-human-gut-metagenome-genome-assembly--contig:-NODE-2229-length-16803-cov-9.815262_pt1 | contig 16803 bp, 18 predicted proteins | sample MGYA00241913_ERZ509190 | MGnify/ENA primary metagenome ERZ509190 (study PRJEB26280, sample SAMEA2338839) | human gut metagenome | biome: human gut; feature: human-associated habitat; material: faeces...
AAAAACATCTATGCCTGTGGAACGGATCCCTGGTGAAAAGATGTATATTGACTGGGTAGGCGACCAGCCGGAACTGCTATTGGACACAACAACTGGCGAACTTCGGAAAGTTCACATTTTTACAACTACACTTGGTTTTAGCAGTCTTGTTTATGCAGAGATCTTTCCGGATGAAAAACTTCCACATTTTATTACCGGTACAGTACATGCACTGTCTTATTATGGGGCAGTTCCTAAATATCTTGTCCCGGACAATCTAAGAACAGCTGTTACCAGGCATAGTAAAGATAAACTTGTGCTGCAGTCAGCTTTTTCAGATCTGGAAACTTTTTATGATACGATCGTTCTGCCGCCGCCACCAAGGAAACCGAAAGGCAAACCAACAGTTGAAAATCATGTGCGTTTCTTGGAGACGCATCTGGTAGAAGAGTTAAAGAAAGATACTTATATCTCTCTGGAAGCTCTGAATGCTGCGGTCAAAAAGATCGTAGCGGACATCAACCAGCGTCCTTTCCAGAAAAAATCTGACATTCGGAAATCCCGCATGAATGGATTTGAAAAGTACGACAAACCGCGTATGAACCAGCTTCCAGGCGAAAGTTACACACTTTGTGATTATAAATACTTTCTTAAAGTTCCAGATAATTACCACCTTGAGTATGATGCCCACTACTATTCTGTATTGTATACCAATAAAGGGAAGCCTGCAATTCTTAAGGCTACAATGACGGAGATACGGATCTGTGATGAGTATAACCGGCTGATCTGCCGCCATCCAAGATCTTACCGTGATTTTCCTCTTTACATTACAGATGACAATCACATGCCTCCAGAACACCTGTATTACAAAGAAGTGAATGCACATGACGGAGCTTATTACAGACGATGGGCATCTGTTTATGGAGAATCTATGGTAACTCTTATTGACAGGATACTCCGCAGTTCCAAGCATGAGGAACAGGCATACAACAGCTGTGCCGGTGTACTCCATTCCTGTAAAGATGTTCCTCACAGACTGATTCAGGAGGCTGCTGAGAAATGCGTAGAAGCCAATGCTTGCAAGTATTCCTATTTCAAGAAAGTACTTAGCATGGTTCAGAATAATCATTCCAGCAGCGCTATAAACGGAACCGGAAAACTTCCTTCCCATACAAACATCCGTGGAAAGGAGGCATACAAATGAGTTCATCCCATGACATTACATTAACACCTCAGGAACAGGCTCTGATCATGCGTCTGAAGAGTTTCCGTGTTCCAGAAATGGCACATATCCTGGAAGAACAGTTGAAAGATCCCAATGCAGATCTGAACACTTTTATGGAACGCATGGCATCAATGGTTGATGCAGAGTGGCAGGCACGGGCAGATAAACGCTTTAATCGTCTGATGAAAGAAGCGCATCTGCGATACCCGGCGGCGGATCTGGACGATACTATTTACCGTCCAGAACGTCAGCTTGATACCCAGACAATAGAGCGACTGAGTACCTGCCATTGGATAGAGGAAGGAAAGAATCTCATTGTAACAGGATCTTCCGCCAGTGGAAAAACTTATCTAATCAATGCTTTTTGTGTAACTGCAATGAAGCAGTCTAAGAGTGTAAAGTATATAAAAGCGAACACTCTTATGAGCGAAATGGAACAGGCACGTATCAAATCCACAAATCTGGATTACCTGAATAAGCTGACCAAGCTGGATCTTCTTGTGATCGATGATTTTGGCCTTATGGATCTCGATCTTGATAAATGCCGGGATCTTTTTGAAGTCCTTGACACCAGGGATGGAAGGAAATCAACTGTAGTCATCTCACAGTTTCCAGTCAGTACATGGTTTGATATGTTTGCCGATAACACCTACGCCGATGCGTGTCTTACACGAATCACGGATAAGCACCATACGTATCGTCTGGAGATGAACGGTATAAATATGCGTGAAACAGAATGATGTAATCTAGCGGTACTTCGTACCGTTAAAAATGGAATAGCCGTTCCGCAGTAGCGGAACTGGCGTTCCGTTTAAGCGTAATTTGCATCTAACTGTAGGTGGATTTATCATTTAAATTATTTTTTGCCCTGTTTGCTTTTGATTTTCATATGTACTCCAAACAAAGTCAACAAATGTAATACTACTACCAACTGCCAGTTTTGCATGTCTTTCCTCAAGCCCCTTAAAAGATGCACTTTTTCCATGCCCACTTCCAAAAGGATTCCTTATTTCTGCCAGTTTTGATGGAATAGACCTCAAATTTCCTAATATGGCTTTTATCGCATCTGCTCCTTGATCTGTTGATTGTATATTTGACGGTAATAAATTTAATGCATCCAATGTTTTATTTGTAAGCTGTGGAACATCATCTGTCTTGCTCCATGGAATTCCCATCTCTTCTAAAATTGTCTTGCAACAACTTTCAATTAATTCTTTCGCTATACCTATAGCATTTGTAGGATTTGTTGCTTGCATAGATACCATTAGCTCAATTTGTTGGGTCATATATTCACTTGAAAACTTCCTTTTCAAATTATCCGCTGTTTGAGTTATAACTGAAGAAGTACTCTCTATTTTTTCTACAATACCTTTACATTTCTGATAAATTCTTGCATAACGCTCATCATATCTGTTATAGCAAGAGAAATCCTCATAGTCTTTATCATATTCATGTTGCATATTGTCTTCATAATAATGAAATAAATCTAACAGCAATTTTTCTCTTTCATTATATGTAGCACTATTCAAATATGCAATTAAGGATTTTCCCTTCGAAAGACCATATTTATTACACAACGCAACACCAATACTATTTGTTGTAAAAACATCAAAATCCGCTGTGGAGAAATTTAGGACATAACCATTCCTGTTAAAAAGCATTAAAAATATTCCCTCTTCTTTTTTTGTAATTTCTGACATTTAATCCCTCACTTTATAATGTATATCAACTTAAAGTTCCAATATCCTCAATTTTAATACAATTTAATATAACCGGTGCAGCTCCCCATCCATCTGAATATCCCATTTGAGAATCATATACACATTTACTTATTTTTTCTTTCAATTTCTCGATACAATCCACTCCAAATAGTACTTTCATTTTTTCACAATATCTACGAGACTTCATTTTTTCCCATTCTAACCTTTCGTTCTGCACATAAACATAACATGTTGGAAACCAGCAAGTCCTATACCATGCTTGTTCATTTTCAACCAAATCATATGCATTGCAAACCTGATACAAAAATAGATCAGCTTCTGCAATTGCTTCTGCCGTATATATTGGAAGTTTTTCTCTTTGGTTACAAATTACATCTCCCACCAAAGTGTATTTATTTTTCATTTCAGACATTGGTTTATAACGATCTTCGATAACAACACTATGATGTCTGAATGTCGTGTAATTAGCTTGCTTAATCGCTCCACCAAAAAGATTATTCTCCAAAAAGTATGTATATGTTATTAATACATTTATAGCTGCATAATCTTTAACATGCCGTAAATAGGCAATAACACAAATAAACAATTCCCACAAAAGAGTTTTATATACATCCAAATCATCCCCATAAGCAGAATTTGCCTGAGGATCAAATGTTTTTATGCAAGACAACTTATTATATAAATATTCGAATGCTTCTGCCAATACCTCCGCATAGTTATCCTCTGTTTCAGCAACGGCTTCTACAAAATCCAAATATATATCACGTAACGGTTTCGTATTTAAAAAATTATTGAAAACTTCTTCTGGCTTCACTCCACATATATAATAAGACTTCAATGCTTCAATATAAGCCTCCTGAAATCTCGCTATACAATTTCTCCTTTTTACTGGTGTATTACTTCCCCGGATCTGACGGATCAAATCCTTTACAGGAAAAAAATTGGTCTTTTCCTCTTCTAACCATTCTGGTTTCTTTCCCAATCGAGGCTTCACAAATTGAGGTTTTTCATATATATTTCGAAGAAGTTTCTCATATTCCTCTTCATATTTTTCCGGATCAGAAAGGTCAATATATATTCTAGTTTTTATATAAGTTGGCACGTATTCCTTTCCTTCTTCGTCTCTCTCTGCAATGATCGGGATAAACTTTTCCTGTCTTGCATTTCCATACACTTCACTGGAAATAATTACTGTTTCATCTCCTACCCCTCCAGTACGGTCATTTGCTTTTTGTGCATATGCTTTATCGCAAATTATAAGTACTTTTGTAATACTAGGATCATCAACACATCTTTCCATAAATTTATATTTATCATTGCCCTCTTTCAAATCCCATTTATCGAGAACAACATCCACTCCATGAGAAACCAATCTATTGGCAAGATCCATCACAAGTGTATCACGACTCCATGAATATGATATAAATATTTTCGGAATTTTATCGTCCTGCAATCTTAACACCTCCATCTTTGTTATAAAATTTCTTCTGCCATTTTAACTTCAAATATTGTTTCTTCTATTACTTTAATACATTCGTTTGTATATTTTTTTATGTCATTCCCCCAGAATCGAATCACAGTCCATCCCATAAATAAAAGCTTCTTGTTAACCTCATCATCGTGCTTTCGGTTTTTAGATATTTTACTAATCCAAAAGTCCCCGTTCTTTCCTTTTTCCAAACGTGGTTTTAAAACTTCCCAATCTTTACCATGAAAAAATTCCCCGTCACAAAAAATGGCAATTTTATATTTCGTTAAAACAATATCAGGTTTTCCAGGAAGATTCTTATAATTTTTTCGATATCTATACCCTTTATTCCACAACGCTTTCCTTAGTTGCACTTCAATCGCTGTATCTTTAGAGTGAATATTCTGCATATTTCTTCGCCGTTGTTCTGGTGTAAGTACATCTGTCATGCATATCTCCTCACAAAACCACAATCAAATCTAAATAAAAATCACAAATATCATTTGTATATATCACACCGGACAATAATTTTCTATAACTTCCGCAAGTCGTGTTATCTCTGTTTGATTTTGTCGGTTGTCAAGATTCATAAGATATTTTATGTCCAATAAAATACCTACAACGTTTTCATATTTCTTCGCTCCAGACTTCCAGTCACTAGTTGCTGTCCCTATACAGTGAATTGGTTTATTTGTTGAAAATGTCTTACCTCTTGAATCATATGGCATCAAAAATGCATTATATACAATCGGTCGTCTACCATTTATAACAAATTTTTCTGACTCGGCAATATATTCCCCATATGTTATCTGTTTATTTATTGATGTTGATTCTGGTAAATGTCTAGGTATTCCAGACCACCCATATTTGTAGTATTTTGCATCAAGCACATAAATTTTTCCGCCATATAACATAATACTATCAGGTTCAAGAAATGCATTGTCATGGTCATTTTTATCCAAAAGATTCCACGTAGTTTTTGGAAAATACTCAGCTTTTTCGACAATACCAAATACACTATCAATCATATTTTCCCAAATATATTCAAAACGATATGTACCATACCTAAATTCCTTTTGTGAATCATCATTTAATTGTTTTAGTAAAACTAACATATTGTTAAAAAGCTGTTTATTCTGATCTTTGAACGTATTCTGCAATTTATTAATAACTACAGAAATCATCATCTTAATTGTTAATTTCGGCTTCGGTTTTGACGGAACAAATGATGTAAAAAGCCATCCCAGTTTTTCAAAACTTTCATATACACAATACTTGTGTACAATGGTTATTAATTCGTTCTCATTTATAGCATTTTTTTTAACAACAAAATCCAAATAATATACTTCATCATCCTGTATCACTGGCTTTTGTGTCTTAATAGTTTTTCCCCAATTTATTTTGCCTCTTTTTGCAACTTTATGATCTGTTTCACGTTCTTTGTAATACCCATGTTCAAAGAAATCTTTTATAATATATAAATACGCTTGTACTGGAAACTCTATAGTATCATTTTCCTGACCATCGTATAATTTAGATTCTCTTTTATCAGAATATTTTGCCAGAATACTCATTAAAGATAGAATGTCTTTCCTTAGATTTTTTTCGTCATCACTTAAATGATATCCCAGTGGAAAATCTACTTCATAGTAATCATCTTTTTTCAAAATGCCTACAAATACATCATTCTCAATATTTGTATTAACATGGCATCTATTAAAAAGTGTACTATTGTTCATTGACATCCTCTCCTTTTAATTCTAACATTTTTTGATAAACTGTGTATTTTAATACCCGTTTTAAAATATCTGTATTTGACATAGACTCGTCTCTAAACGCATCAATAACATTATCCAACGAATACATTGTCTCATTAAAGTATGCATATCTATCCATTTTAAACGCATCATCCCATAAATATTTAAGCACTTTCTCTGGAAACTTATCTTTAGATAACTCATTTAGCCGTGCAAAATACGCACCTAAACGTTTATCTTCTGAACTTCCAGTTTCTTCATTATATCGTATAATTTCTTCATTTGTAATAAATGCGAAACTTCCCCAAGAAATCGTACTACCCTCAATAACATTTTCTGCATGAACAGCTTTTTTTACATCATTTTTAATCAAATGCATCTCCCAACGTCTCTGAAACGCCGTATCCAATGTAAACACATTCTGATCAGATGTATTCATAGATGCTAATACTGTAAAATTTGATGGAATTGAAATATTATGAGTCTCATCTCCATACACAATTGTTGCAATATCATAATTAGAAATGTGATATTTTCCTGATCCATCCTCATTTCTGTCAAGAAGTTGAAAAATATCACCAAATATTGCAGGTGCATTTCCTCTATTAATTTCTTCTATAACCAGAAAATACATATTATAAGGGTCTTCGACTGCTTTTTTAAGCATCTTTGTAAATGGTCCTGGTACAAATACATATTTTAATTTGTCATCAATAACCCTTGGAAGTATTTGTCCTGTAAAATCAGAATATGTATAATCAGGGTGGAATACAACTCTCTCAGATCGCTCTTGTACAATTAATTTATCAATCTCATAACTTTTCCCCGCTCCAGGCACACCATAAAAGAGTATATTTTGTCCATTAGTCACCCGCTGTTGTTCTCTACAATCTGTCTCAATATTAGTCATTTCAGTATCCCAAAAATACGGTCTATTATCATATTTTTCCAGATAATCTAAAAGTGACTCTTTTTGAATTACTGAAATAAAAGTACCTAAATTATTCTGTATTCTTTCAAATTGCTTAGACGGTATATAATGATTGGGAATAATAATCTGGTTGCCAGATCCTACCGTACTTCTATCCCCACCTTCTGTTCCGGACAAACGTTCTATAGATTTCTCATTGCATTCCAAACTAAATACATAATCAACATATTTTTCAACCTGATCATTTACTCCAAGACAAAAATATTTGTACTTATTCTTCAAAGCATATTCCCAAGCAATCGCACGCTCATGCGGACCGCTATCTCTGGTATCAAAATAATTTTTTGTATTATCCTGTTTATGTACTAATGGATATGTGAAAATAACAATTTTTTCCTCATTCGGAAGTTCTAATACAAACCCTCTATTTTTCGTATTATCAATAATCTGTTTTTGCATTCCTCTTTCTGATATTTGCAAATATCTATCAAGAGTCGCGCAAGCTTGATTTGCTGTATATGGCATCACAATTCTCCTTTGTCATCATACTCCTTCAATAAATCGTACACTGCCTCCGCACAACACTTTGCAAATTTTGGAGGCACAGCGTTACCAATCATTTTATATGTTTCCATATTACTTCCATAAAATATATAATCATCGTCAAACGTCTGGAGTCTAGCAGCTTCTCTTACTGTTAAAGTTCTACATTGTGTTGAATCTGGATGGATGTGTCGTAATCCGTCTTTATATAGATGTGCAGGAATTAAATTACTTGGAGTATCCCATCTGATAACATGATACTTATGTACATTAGATGTTCTTCCCGTCATTTTTGTATATAAACTTTTTAAAGCCTTTATAGAAATATACTCGTTTCGTCCTGATTCAATATCTTCTGTTAAAAGTTTAAATATCTTAATATCTCTTTCACTTTGCCATCTTGCAATATGATTAGTCACAAAGGGTTCCGGCATTGAATGAGATATTCTCTTTCCATTATATTTTTCTTCCTTTTCTAATGGATACAGTTTGGGAAGATCTCCAATCGCTTCTCTTACTGTCATTTTACTTTCAACCCTATACTTTGGCAAATAATCTGTATAAAATTTTCCAACCATATCTGCACATTTTTTTTCTCCAAAATACTCTTTACTCACTCCTACAATAATAATACGTTTCCTGTTTTGAGGTACACCGTATTCTGTGAAATCAATAATCGCCTGATGCAAATCAGGAAGTGTATAATACCCGGCTGCATCAAAGCTATCCTGAATTTCTTCAATAATAGGACGATCACCCGGTCGCGCACTTAACATGCCCGGTACGTTTTCAAACACAAACAATTTTGGTCTATATCTTTTTACCACCTTAAGATAGCTTTCAAAAAGATAATTTCTATAATCATTTTTCATTCCATGCTCGTCTCGAACTCTTCCTGCAATAGAATATGCTTGACATGGCGGACCCCCTATAATTACATCCAAATCCATATTTTTTCCTATAAGTGCATCTAATCCGGCGGAACTGCCATAGTTTTCATCATTCCATCCATAAAACAATTCATTTGTTCTTTGAATATCAAATTGCAAAACCCTATCATCTGCGTTTTTATAATTCCATTTATCTTTTAGTCTTTTTCTCAAATTCATGCAAGGAGCTTTTTCCCATTCAACAGCCGCTAAAGTTTCATATTTACCTGACTGTTCAAATCCATCCATTAATCCTCCACATCCAGCAAATAAATCAATGGATCTTATTTTTTTATTCTTCATCCGAGTTACTCTCCCCCACAATATCTAAAATTGCTTTTCCTAATGCCTGTCCAAGTAACGGTGGTACTGCATTACCAACCTGTCTGCTTTGCTGTGTTTTCGTTCCTGTAAAAATAAAATCATCTGGAAAAGACTGCATCCTTGCGCTTTCTCGCACTGTAGGAATACGGTTATATTCATAATGGAACAAATTTCTATGCCCTGTATCAACAGTTCTTGCCGGCGCATTACCATTTAATCTGGTCCATGCCATATGAAATTTTCTGCTTTCGCCCCATCCAGCCGGTAAATCTTTATAATTACCGCCTTCTGGCACAAGTGCAATAGTATCTTTAACCATCTGAGTATGATTAGTTCCTAAATGATTATACAAAACCGTACAATTACCACGCATCAATTTCTGATATTCTGTTAACGGTTCCTGTGAATATTCAGATATATCGGATCCTATATCATTTTTTAATTCTGGTAAATCACTCACGGCATCTCGACATGTTCTATAAGTTTCTGGTGTAAACATAATTTTAGGAAATTCAGGTTCTCCAATATCTTTTCTAATACCCATGAAAATAAGACGCTTTCTAATTTGTGGAACACCGTAATCTGCTGCACAAAGAATCTTACATTCAATGTTATATCCCATATCTCTAAAACGTTTTAAAATTTCTTCTTTAATCTGTCCTTTATACAATGTTGCCATTCCAGGAACATTTTCAATAATAAAGGCTTTTGGCTGATACTGCTTAACCATTTCAATCACTGCAAGATACAATTTATTTCTTTTATCATCAAAATCTCTCGGTCCAGTTAATGAAAATCCTTGACATGGTGGTCCTGCAATTATCACATCAATCTTTCGTTCTCCTGCAATTTCTTTTATTTGTTCAAATGTATCTTGCAAAGATAAGTCTGCATTTAATGCCACTGCACCATTATGATTTTTCACAAAAGTATTCAACGCCGCCTGATCATTATCTACACCTACAATAATATTAAAACCTGCATCCATGAATCCTTTTGAAAGTCCACCACATCCAGCAAATAAATCTATTGCATTTAAATTCTTATTCATATATAACTTTTTATTCTCCTAATCTATTTTTTTACAAATTCACATACATCGGAAATGTCACATTCTAACTTCTCACACAATTTCATTAAAACTTCCATACTTACTGGCTGATTTTTACTTAACTTTGCCAGAGTATTAGTACCTATGCCTGTCAATTCTCTTAATTCACTTTTTTTCATTCCCTTGTCTATCATTTGTTTCCATAGCTTATTATAATTCACTTCCATTTTTAATCCTTTAACTCTCCACTCAATACGAACATCCGTGCGCCTTTTGTATTATACCAGCTTGCATAAAATATTGCAATATTGAAATATTTTTTGTATATTTTGAAACATTTATAAATCATACTTTTCCAAGAGCAAGTGCAAACATAATACCAATACAATAACTGCCAATGTCACTAAACAACAGCATTCAATTTTCGCAAAGAAGAACTTGTTATATAACTTCAATTTCAACTAGACAAAACAAATTCCAAAAATTACCACCATATATAATAAACTATCATTAACAAAACAATTATATTACTTTAACATCAACCAGAAATCATACACTAAATTCTATTATGAAATATACAAAATACTTCTTCCTTTACATATAAAATAGGATCAAACTCTGCGTCCTCCCATCTGCCACTTATCATGTCTCTTAATACTCCGTACAGCCTGCTGTAGTGCGCTGCTACGGCCATGCTGATGATAAGGATGTGAGACTTTATGTTTATGAAATATCACACAGGATCCCGGCAATGGATACTCCGGATTATGTATATACCATATATGCCTTGTATTCCGGGACATGATGGTCACATCCCGGTCATCCATATAAATAATCTCAAAATACCCTGGATCCAGACATTCAAGGTCTTCCCTGTTAAACACCTGCTGCCTCCTTCCCAAAATACCCTTCCAGTGCCTTCTCCATGATCTCCTGCACTGTTCCGACATCCATCTGCGCAAAATATTTCTCATACAATTCCACTGGTAATTTCACAGATATACTCTGTACCTTCTTCTGTTCTTCCCCTGCCAGAACACTCTCAACTCGCTCTTTCGTAATCCCCTTCCCCATCTTACGCAGTTCCTCGGCCTGTTTTGGCTTTAATTTCTTTCCCTCAGATTCCACCACCTGATGGATCAGCTCCTGCATCTTCACATTCAGATAAGACAAATTAACTGCCGTCACCATTGCCAGCGTCCCCTTATCTACTGCATCCTTAAATTCCGGAATCAACCGGTCCAGCCGCATGTATCTGGCAATATTCCTTCCCGTCATTCCATATTCCTCACCAAGTCCATCACGGCTTTTCTGTGACTTGTGGACATCATGTCCACAGGTTCTCTTTCTGGACTTGTGGACATCGTGTCCACAGGTTTCTTCCAGAGCCTCGATTTCCTGCCGGATATCATTTCGTTTCCCCTGACTGCTTATCTTCTCATAACGTGCCACCAGCACTGCCGCCTTCTCTGATGGAAGCAGTTCCGCAAAAGATCTCTGCAACAGGTTTGTCTCGATCACATATACATAAGCATCCTCATCAGACAGATCCGTCTTCACTATCGCCGGTACCTCTGTCAATCCTGCTATCTTTGCCGCGTTAGTTCTGTTATGCCCTGCAAGCATCTCATACAGCCGAAATGGATGGTCATAAAACGGATGTATTTCCTCAACAGGAATAGAAACAATCCCGTTCACAGGCACTGGCATATCCTTCATTGGATCCTCAGCAAGAAGATCCAGTGCGTCCTGAAATACCTTTCTTTTTGGTACATTAGCTTTCATCCCTGTCCACCTCCTCAGCCAAATCCTGATACGCCCTGCAAACCTTCGTTTCTGGTGCATACTCCAGAAGCGGTCTGCTATAATAAATTGATTCTCCCACCTTTACTGTATTAGGTATGATGCTCTTAAAAATTCGAATCTGTCTATCAAAAGTTTCCGTCAGCTGTTCTGTAATAACCTTGCAGAGATTTGTTCTGGCATCACACATAGTCAACAGGATCCCTGCAATCTGCAGGCGGCCATTCAGTCTGCTTCTGACCTTACTCACTGTCCGAATAAAATCCTGCAATCCCATCATTGCCAGAAGCTGTGGATTAACTGCAATAATCACCTCATCAGCCGCCGTCAGTGCGCTAATCGTCAATGTACCAAGCGATGGACAGGTATCTACAATAATATAGTCATACAGCCCTCTCAGCGATTCCAGAATGCCGGCCAGCATCTTCTCTGAACCCATCTCCATCCGCAGCTTACTATCCACTGCTGAAAGCATCATGGATGACGGAATAAAGTCCACACCATTTCTGCTCCGAATAAACTCTGATGGATCCGGCATTTCCTCATCTTCCAGCCGATTCATCATCAGATGCCCGATTGTCACCGCCACAGCCGCAGGATCTTCTACTCCGAAACAAGTTGTCAGATTCGCCTGACTGTCAAAATCAACAGCCAGAACTTTCTTCCCCAACTTTCTTCCCCCTCCCAGCCAATGAATAAGCCAGATTCCATGAGCTGGCAGTCTTGCCAACTCCCCCTTTAAATGATCCACACATCAAAATTTTTCCCATATCATAATCTCCTCTCACACTTTTCTTCCATAACAACCTTCACACTGCTCAGCCACATATCTTGCAGTGATTTCTGCTTTTTCATTCTGATATCTGATTTCCAGTTTCTTAATCTCCGTTTCCATAAATGCCGACTTTGCTTCCTGCTCCTGTACCTTATTCATATCAGGCGTAATAATCAGCTGACCATTCTCACATTTCACCTGCACATAATCCCCAGGATGAAATCCCAGTTCTTCCAGCCATTTTCCTTTCAAAGTAATTGTCGGAACTGTCTCATATTTATAACCGCTCTGCCCACGAACTTTCATATTTCTTACATTTTTCATTGCCATAAAATATTTCCTCCTGAACCAAGAATGAATTTGCAAAGACCGGAATCGGTCTTTAGATGTGACTGACTGATGCAGGATCGGGAGCCACCCGCCCCATTGCTAAAGGAATAAAAAAAGACTGACCAGTCTGCTGTGATCTCTCACCCAAAACTGATTCAGTCCTACCCAAATCTCAGCCATATTTAATTTTCTTCAACCGATCCTTCCCATCGGCTTTGTTATAACTATAGGTATCTCATACATGTTTTGAATAGGACTCTGGCCGCTGAACCCCTTGATTTACGGGCACTTTTACGACCTGACATCATTATCACACATTCCCCTGTCGCTGCAGAAACCAGATTACGATAATGTCCGTATACTTCTCGTTCTGCAGCAAGATTATCCAAAATTTCCTGCTGATATGCATATGGTCGAATCGAAACCTGAAGACTACGTTTTGACTTTCTATCAAATGCAGCCCTCGTTAATTCTTTTTTCAGCTTTTCATGACAGTCTGGGTTTTCAGGGTCAAAGATTTCAAAAGAGGCATCATTCCAGTAACTCTCAAAGGAAACCGAAAACTTTTTCACAATATCAAATGACTCTTTCTCAGTCACCTTCACATTCCACTCCAATCCCCCAGTCAAAGCTGGATTTGAAAGATTTGATGAGCCAATATATGCAGTTGAAAATCCAGTATCTCTTTTAAACAAATAAGATTTTGCATGCATACGTGCATGATTCGTTTCATAATTAATCTTCACTTCCGTATTTGGAAGCTCTGCAAGAGTAACAATCGCTTTATAATCTGTAGCCTGTGTGTAAGTCGTTGCAATCACACGTAAACGAACACCCTCTCGTTTCGTGAATGCAGTCAATTCCACAAGAAGTGGACGTATTGCACTCCACTTAATAAATGAAACCAAAAGATCAATAGAATCAGAGGACAAGATTTCTTTCTTCAATTCCGAAAGCATACTTGGCTCATTTTTAGATCCTGTAAACAAGGCATTCTCTACAATTGACGTTTCCGGATGCACAGCTTTGATTGTATTAATGCTTCTTGCTGAATTCATTTTTTCATATAATGAGGTCAATACTTCTCCTTTTTCAGGAATGATATTATCCTCAAATTCAGGTTCATTCGTATGCTCTACTATTTCCTGAACGATTTCATTACATAAGCGAATTTGTGCCAGTAACGATTCATTTTCTTTAGATGACGGGAAACTGTCTCTTAAGTATTGCAAAGCCTGATTTATGACATATGATATGTATATGGTAAGAATACGTCTTGCATCCTCTCCATCAAGCTTTTCTAATTCTATATCATATTTTTCACGATCAAGCTGCTGCAGTTCTTTATTTATTCTCGTATTAACAATCTGTTCGTATATCCCATTTTTTAACATTAAACCCATCTCCTTGTTATGTATCATTCCTATTTACAACAATGTAAGTCAGAATATACTGTTATTATTAATTATACTACACAGACTCATAATTCGGTGGGAAAACTTTCCGGAAGTAATTCTTCGAAATACATATAATTATAAGGAAAATTCATAATGCTTTCTTCCACTCTTCTGTTCGTGGCTCTGCTGTTTTCTTGTTTCTACTTCAATCTGCTTTGCAGCAAGTGCTTGTAATACACTTGTCATAAATAAGATTCTGGAATTTCAGCTTGTTCTAACAATTTTTCGCTTTGATAGGCATTCTTCGTAAATCCAATATGTTAAATAAAACGCCAGTAGAATACTCCACTGACGCCTTACAAATACTATTGTTTTTTCTTATTATGTATTAATAACTTTACTTATGATTCCCAATAGCATTTGAATCATTCTCTCAAATGACTCCTTAAATTTTTGTATTCTACCCTATCACACTGGCACCAAATGGCATGAAAGAAAGTCTTGCCATCTTGAAAAACTGCTTTCCAAACGGAATTCCAACTATCGTAATACACCATATACAACCAACTATCAGATTTCCAAGCGCCATTTCCCAACCAAAAAATACAATCCATATGAGATTTACCAAGAATGAAAACATACCATTTCCATACACGATTTCTTTTCCAAACGGCCAGAATGCCAACGTTGCAAATTTAAAGCATTGCAGGCCTACCGGAATTCCAATAATTGTAATACACCATATGCATCCTGCAAAAACCCATGCCAGTCCACCCAGCAATCCTCCAAATATAAACCAAAGGATATTACCTATAGTTCTCATGATAACGCATCCCCCTTAAAGTCCTCTGAACATCTGATCAACATGATTTCTACGATTTCTCAACCAGCTTTACGGCAGAATCTCAAGCCAGTATCCATCTGGATCTACAATGAAATAGATTCCCATCGCTTCATTTTCGAAGCAAATGCACCCCATCTCTTCGTGCTTCTTGTGCGCTGCCTCATAATCCTCCGCCTTAAATGCCAGGTGAAATTCGCATTCACCCAGATTATATGGCTGTGGATGATCTTTAAGCCAGGTAAGTTCCAACTCAAAATCACTTACATCGTTGCTCAGATACACAATAATAAAATCATCGGTAGTCTTTCTTCTCACCTCGTGCAGATCAAGGGCCTCGTTGTAAAATTTAATAGATCGGTCCAGGTCTGATACATTGTAATTTTCGTGAATCATCTTAAATTTCATAGTTCTTCTCCTTTTGTACATTTTGTGTTTCTAATACGTGACTTAGATGTCAAATCTCCAACCACAATCGCCATGATAAATCATTTGTTTTGTCATACCACCGTCAATACAGATATTTTCACCTGTAATAAAGCCTGCTTTTTCAGAACAAAGAAACAGTACCATATTGGCAATATCCATGGGATTTCCCACACGATGAACTGGCTGCTGCACTGCATCTGCTCCTGTATATTCGGTAAAGTCAGTATCTATCCATCCCGGAGAGATTGAATTGACTCGTACTCTTCCTGCAAGGCTGACTGCCAACGCATGAGTTAATGCTGAAATTCCGCCTTTTGCTGCGGTGTAACTTTCTGTTTGCGGTTGACTCATGCGGTCACGGGAAGATGAAATATTGACAATGGCAGCTCCTTCAGAAAAATATGGCTGAAATAGTTTGGCCAGATAAAACGGTGCCGTAACACCTACTTTTAATGCATAATTGAATTCTTCATAAGAGCAGTTGTCAATTCCTTTCATCAACGGTAATGCGTTGTTGATAAGATAATCCACATGACCATATTCAGTAATCACCTTTTGAGCAAATTTCTCCAATGTATCCTGCTGTGCAAGATCACCGGTAAAGTAAACTCCAGGCTGTTTATCAATGCTGCAGATAAGGGCTCCTTGCTTCTGAAATTCCTCTGCAATAGTCTTTCCAATGCCCTGCGCGCCTCCCGTCACAATCACAACTTTATTATTAAACTCCATATAAAACCCTCCCGCAAAAATCCGATTTCTATTTCTGCTGCCACAACATTGTGTATTCTTTTTCACCAGTAACATCATCTAATTATTCAGATGTATTCTTTATTCCAATCTTATTACTGAATTCCGGATTTTTCTCTGTCTTTTCTATTATTCAGATCAATCGAATTCTCTGTGCTGCTTCCATCTGATCACCTCATTTATATTCTCCCCTATCACACGGGCACCAAAATCAACTATTTAATTCCTGGAACATTTTTCTGCATCAATCGCAAGTACAAACATCAGAGCATCCAACGCATTTCCTGTATCCGGCACATCAATAACATATGTATCAGTCATATGAAACAATTCTTTACTAACCTGTGCAATTGAATAACCGCTTCGATCAAGAATGCTATAATCCCATTCCATAATTGTTCCATCAATATACCATCCATTATAATCAATATTATAATGTGGTGTCAGGAATGAGAATTCTTTGCTTAGGCATCCGATATAACTGCCGTTTTTATAAATGTGAATTAAAAACTTTATCCTCACACGACTGAAGTCGCGTGCTTCCAGACGCTTT
>ENA-ORTP01002232-ORTP01002232.1-human-gut-metagenome-genome-assembly--contig:-NODE-2232-length-16795-cov-2.727479_pt1 | contig 16795 bp, 20 predicted proteins | sample MGYA00241913_ERZ509190 | MGnify/ENA primary metagenome ERZ509190 (study PRJEB26280, sample SAMEA2338839) | human gut metagenome | biome: human gut; feature: human-associated habitat; material: faeces...
ATCGCAGGCTGCTTCCTATGTGGCCAGGGCGCCAAAAAGCAACGCCTGCATTGTTGCCATTGATAAAGCGCAGGCGATGGTAGCCAGACAGGATACCGGGCAGGTTCCAGCGCATCTTAGGGACGCCCACTATGGAGGTGCAAAAAAACTGGGACATGGTCTGGATTATCAATATGCTCATGATTACCCGGAAAATTATGTTAAACAGCAGTATCTGCCAGATGTTTTAGTGGGCGAACAGTTTTACTGTCCAACGGAGAATGGCTATGAGAAGAGCATAAAGGAACATCTTTCCCGTTTGCGTAACAGAAAGGAGGAGGGCGATGAAGAAAAGAAATAAATGGGTACGGATCGGTGCCTTTTTTCTGGTCTGTGTCCTGGTGGGGATGGTTTGTCTGACGCTGTTTTTTGCCATAACAGGAAGTCCTTATTTTATGGCGTCTCTGATTGCCACACTGTTTTTCCCGTTGCTTTTATATGCCTATATGTATATTTATCGTCTGTTTAAGGGGAAAGAAGAGGGAGAAATTGAAAAGAAAGAGTAGTCTTGACAACCGGAAAAGAATAGAATAATATTAATTAAGCAGAAGTTACAATTTATATTACAGGCAGGTTTTGTCTGTGATATAAAAATATAAAAATGAAAGAGAGGACTATATTATGCCTAGTTTAAAAGGAACAAAAACAGAACAGAACTTAATGACCGCTTTTGCCGGTGAATCTCAGGCAAGAAACAAATATACCTACTTTGCAAGCAAGGCAAAAAAAGAAGGTTATGTACAGATTGCCAATATTTTTGAAGAGACAGCAGCCAACGAAAAAGAACATGCAAAAATGTGGTTCAAATTATTAGAAGGCGGCGCAATCAGATCCACAATCGAAAATCTTCAGGCAGCGGCTGACGGAGAGAATTATGAATGGACAGACATGTACGCACAGTTTGCCAAAGAAGCAAGAGAAGAAGGATTTTATGAGATCGCAGAAAAATTCGACGGTGTTGCTGCAATTGAAAAAGAACATGAATCAAGATATTTAAAACTTCTTGATAATGTGAAAAAAGAACTGGTCTTCTCCAAAGATCATGATGTGATCTGGCAGTGTGCAAACTGCGGACATATCTGCATCGGTAAGAGAGCGCCGGAAGTTTGCCCTGTATGTGATCATCCGCAGGCTCATTTCCAGGTAAAACCTGAAAATTACTAAAAAAATAAAAAGGGATGTATAGTTTTTCCCTGAGTTGGTCATAATGATAATATCCGATGAAGAATCGGATGTGACAGTCGTCAGGAAAAAACTTATATCCTCCCCTTTCTTACGGGCATTCGCTTTTTACAGCGGATGCCCGTTTTCCATGTGTTATGCCTGGCACGCAAAGCGGAGCAGCTCCTCTCAAGAATCAAGGGCGTTCGAAGTGGACTTATCCGCTTTGTTCTCCGTCAATAAAAAACACTTGACAAACCAAAAGAAATCTCCTATAATCATTTTCGGTAAAGGGAAAACACTTTACATGAGGTGATTCTGATTGGATAATTTAGTAGAAAAAGCATTGCTGTTTGATTTTTATGGTGAATTACTGACCGATAATCAAAAAGAAGTTTATGGCGAACATATCCAGAACGATTTGTCGGTGACAGAGATCGCTGATCTGCGAGGAATCAGCAGACAGGGCGCACACGATATGGTTCGGCGATGTGAAAAGATTCTTTCTGATTATGAGAACAGGCTTCATCTGGTTGATCATTTTCTTCGGGTGAAGAAAATGGTGGGAATGATACATCAGTATGCAGAAGAGATTTCCGTCTGTGAAGATAAAGACAGTATGCAGAAGCGGATTGCAGAGATTAAAAGTATTTCCAGCGAGATTCTGGAAGAATATTAGCAAGGAGGCTGTTTATGGCATTTGAGAGCCTTACCGATAAATTACAGAATGTCTTTAGAAATTTAAGAAGCAAAGGCAGACTGACTGAGGCAGATGTAAAAGAAGCCATGAAAGAGGTCAAGCGTGCTCTGCTGGAGGCGGATGTAAACTTCCGCGTGGTAAAGAGTTTTATAAAGACAGTAACAGAGAGGGCCATCGGTCAGGACGTACTGACAGGACTGAATCCCGGACAGATGGTCATTAAGATTGTAAAAGAAGAGATGGAAGCCCTTATGGGGGCAGAGATGACAGAACTGGTAATCCTGCCGGGAAACGAGATTACGGTTTATCTCATGGCAGGTCTTCAGGGAGCCGGTAAAACCACAACGGCGGCAAAAATTGCAGGGCAGTTAAAGAAAAAAGGAAAGAAACCATTGCTGACGGCCTGTGATGTCTATCGTCCGGCAGCCATTAAGCAGTTGGAGATCAATGGGGAAAAACAGGGTGTTCCGGTTTTTTCCATGGGCGATAAAAAGAGTCCGGTAGATATTGCCAAAGCTTCCATTGAATATGCCAGAGAACATGACAGAAATATTGTCATTTTGGATACCGCAGGACGACTTCACGTGGATGATTCCATGATGGAGGAGCTGGAACAGATCAAAGAGCAGGTGAACGTCACCCAGACCGTGCTGGTCGTGGATGCCATGACCGGACAGGATGCAGTCAACGTGGCGAAAACCTTTGAGGATCGCATCGGCATTGACGGTGTGATTCTGACCAAGCTGGACGGCGATACAAGAGGCGGTGCAGCGCTTTCCATCCGCGCCGTGACCGGAAAACCGATCCTGTACATTGGTATGGGAGAAAAACTGGAAGATTTACAGCAGTTTTATCCGGACAGAATGACCAGCCGTATTCTGGGTATGGGCGATGTGCTCACTCTTATTGAAAAAGCGCAGACTGCAGTGGATGAGGAATCAGCCAGAGCGCTGGAACAGAAACTGCGGAAAGCAGAATTTGGGTTTGATGATTTCCTGCAGCAGATGCAGCAGGTGAAAAAAATGGGAGGAATCGCAGATATTCTTTCGATGATTCCGGGAATTGGCAGTCAGATTAAAAATGTTGATGTGGATGACCGGGCGATGGATCGTATCGAAGCAATTATTTATTCCATGACGCCGGCGGAAAGAGCAAATCCGAATCTGTTAAATCCATCGAGAAAAAAACGGATTGCCGATGGTGCAGGAGTCAGCCTGCAGGAAGTAAATAAATTGTGCAAACAGTTTGAACAGTCCCGTAAGATGATGAAACAGATGAACGGGATGATGGGTAAAGGAGGCCGCAGAAAAGGCGGTTTTAACATGGGCGGAATGAAATTTCCATTCTGATCCGAAAAATAATGCAGGACACCGGATAACCGGTTCCCTATAGATGATGAAAGAAAGATGAAAGAGGTGAAAATCACATGGCAGTAAAAATGAGATTAAAAAGAATGGGTAAAAAGAAAAATCCTATCTATAGAGTTGTTGTTGCTGACGCAAGATCTCCAAGAGATGGAAGAAACATCGACGAAGTAGGTTTTTACGATCCTAACCAGGAGCCAGCAGTAGTTAAATTTGACGAAGAAGCTGCAAAAGCTTGGCTTAATAAAGGCGCTCAGCCAACAGACACCGTTGCAAGATTATTAAAGAATGCAGGTATTGAGAAATAGTCACTGGAGGCTTAGGTCATGAAAGAGTTAGTAAAAGTAATTGCCGTATCTCTCGTTGATCATCCTGAAGAGGTGGTAGTCACTGAACAGGAAACGGAGCATTCCATTATTCTGGAGCTTCATGTCGCACCGGATGACATGGGAAAAGTTATTGGAAAACAGGGACGTATTGCCAGAGCATTACGGACTGTGGTAAAAGCGGCAGCTTCCAGAGAAGATAAAAAGGTGATTGTTGACATCGCTCAATAGTTGGTGAAAAGAGCCATTGCATAATAAATCGTATGTCTTTGATTTATGCAATGGCTTTTTGTTTATCTATGTGGCTGTGCTGCGGCAGAAACGACAGGAGGATAAAAATGGAAGATTTATTACAGGTGGGGATCATTACCGGAACCCATGGGTTAAAAGGGGAGGTAAAGGTTTTTCCGACAACAGATGATAAACAGCGTTTTCTTGACCTTGAAGATGTATTACTGGATACAGGAAAAGAACTGCTGGAATTAAAAGTAGAATACTGTAAATTTTTTAAACAGTTTGTTTTTGTTAAATTCGAAGGACTGGACGACATTAATGATGTGGAAAAATATAAGAGATGTCCTTTGAAAGTAACCAGAGAAAATGCGGTGGCTTTGGAGGAAGATGAATATTACATTGCCGATCTCCTTGGCTTGACCATCGTGGATGACAGCGGAGTTACCATTGGTACTCTGGAAAATATTATTGAAACAGGAGCCAACGACGTTTATGAAGTGCTTACACAGGATGGAGGACGAATCCTGCTTCCGGCAATTAAAGAATGTATTCTGGATGTGGATACAGAAGAAGGAATCATTCTCGTACACCTGCTGAAAGGACTGGTTGATTGATGAATTTTCACGTTCTTACCTTATTTCCCGATATGATCACACAGGGATTAAACACAAGCGTTACCGGAAGAGCTCTTGCCAACGGACTCATTCAGCTTAACGCAGTGAATATCCGGGATTATTCGCAGGATAAACATAAGCATGTGGACGATTATCCCTACGGCGGAGGAGCGGGCATGGTCATGCAGCCGGAGCCGATTTATCTTGCTTATGAAGAACTTGTGCAGAATATGGAAAAAAAGCCAAGGGTGGTCTATGTTACGCCGCAGGGGAAGGTATTTCATCAGGCAATGGCAGAAGAATTTGCCCAAGAAGAGGATCTGGTTTTCCTCTGTGGACACTATGAAGGCGTGGACGAACGTATTTTGGAAGAAATCGTTACAGACTATGTGTCCATTGGCGATTATGTTCTGACGGGAGGAGAACTGCCGGCCATGGTGATGATTGACGCTGTATCCCGGCTTGTTCCCGGCGTATTAAATAATCAAGATTCTGCCGAATTTGAATCCTTCCACGATAATCTGCTGGAACATCCTCACTATACCCGTCCGGTAGAATACCATGGAAAAAAAGTTCCCGATGTGCTGTTGTCGGGGCATCATGGAAATATAGAAAAATGGAGAAGAGAGGAATCTTTGAAAAGAACCTGGCTGCGAAGACCGGAATTACTGGCAGAAGCCAATCTGACCGGCGAAGATCGAAAATATTTAAAAAATCTGGGGTGTGGAGAGGAATTATTTTAAAGAAAACCCTTGCATGACAGATAAAATCATGGTATTATTTTATAGTTGTGAAAAAAAGGCGGTCCGCTGTTACAGATAAGGTATTAAGAACGCCAGAAAGATATTAGGAGGTCACACATGAAAGATATTATTAAAAGTATTGAAGATGCACAGTTGAAACCAGAAGTTGACAGCTTCCGTGTTGGAGATACCGTACGTGTTTCTGCAAAGGTAGTTGAGGGAACTCGTGAAAGAATTCAGGTATTTGAAGGTACCGTGATTAAAAGACAGAACGGTGGTTCTAAAGAAACCTTCACCGTAAGAAAGTTCTCCAACGGTGTTGGCGTAGAAAAAACATGGCCATTACATTCTCCAATCGTGACAAAGATTGAAGTAATCAGAAAAGGTAAAGTAAGAAGAGCAAAACTTTACTACTTACGTGACAGAGTTGGTAAAAAGGCTAAAGTTAAAGAATTAGTTAAATAGTATCAGAAGTGACAGGGGCGAGTATTTATACTTGCCCTGTTTTTCCATATGGAGAATGATTATGGCAATGAAAAATTATCGTTATATTGAAAGAAGAAACATGATGATCCGCCGTATCGGAATATGGGTCGGAGAGATTGCCGCAGCAATCCTGCTGGCTTTTCTTCTGATTCAGTTTTGCGTACAGACGGTGACGATCCATGGAGAATCCATGCAGCCTACCTTCAGTGACGGGGATGTTCTTCTGGTCAATAAAATTGGATTTCGCCTGAAAGATCCACACAGGATGGATCTTGTTTTACTGGAAATCGAAAACGGAACAACCACTCATTATACGGTAAAAAGAGTGATTGGTCTGCCGGGAGAAAAAATAAAGATCAGCGAAGGAAAAATATTTATTAACGGAAAAGAACAAAAGATTTCTTTTGAAGAAGAAATTCTTTCTGCCGGTCTGGCAGCGTATGAGATAGAACTGGGAGAAGACGAATACTTTGTCATGGGAGACAACTGCAATAACAGTGAAGATTCTCGGGTGGCAAATATCGGGAATATAAAACGAACACAATTTGTTGGTAAAATTGCAGGAAGAATCAAAAAAGGGACATCCGAAAAACATTAGCAAAAAAGCTGACCGGATGTGGATGAATGGAGGAAACTATGCATTTTCAATGGTATCCTGGCCATATGACGAAGGCCAGACGAATGATGCAGGAAAATATAAAATTAATTGATCTCATGGTGGAACTGGTGGATGCCAGAGTGCCTTACAGCAGTAAGAATCCGGACATTGACGAACTGGCCAGAAATAAATCCAGATTGATTATTTTAAATAAAGTGGATATGGCCGATGCTGAGGTGACGAAGAAATGGGAAGACTATTATAAAAATAAAGGGTTTTTTGTAGCTAAAGTCAATTCCCAGAAGGGAAACGGCATGAAAGAGGTCAGAGGCCTGGTGGAAGAAGCCTGTAAGGAAAAGAAAGAAAGAGACAGGAAAAGGGGAATCTTAAACCGTCCTGTCCGGGCCATGGTGGCCGGTATTCCCAACGTGGGTAAATCTACTTTTATTAACGCATTTGCCGGAAAAGCCTGTGCAAAAACAGGAAACAAGCCAGGGGTGACAAAAGGAAAACAGTGGATTAAAATGAATAAAAATGTAGAGCTGCTGGATACTCCGGGAATACTCTGGCCTAAATTCGAAGATCAGGTCGTGGGGCTTCGGCTGGCGTGGATTGGATCAATCAAAGAAGAGATTTTAAACACGACAGAAATGGCAGCGGAACTCATTGGATTTTTAAAGGAAAAATATCCGGGAACCCTGCAAAAACGCTATGAAATCGAAGAGAATAAACCTGCTCTTGAAATTTTAGAAGAAATTGCCCGGGTCAGGGGTTGTCTGATGAAAGGAAACCAGGTAGATATGGAAAAAGCGGCGTCAATCGTTATGGATGATTTCCGTTCGCTTAGACTGGGCAGAATATCTCTGGAAGAACCGGTGGAATAGATGATCGGAGAAATCCGGAAAGGGGGATGAAACATTGAAAGAAAAACAAGAAAAAACACAAGAAAAAAAAGCCAATATGGGAAAAGAAATTCTGGGAACCATTGCTTATGTGGCAGTGATCTGTCTGATCGTTTTTCTGATTCTGCGTTATGTGGGACAAAGAACGGTGGTAAACGGTGTGTCCATGGCGGATACTCTGGCAGACGGAGAAAACCTGATCATGGATAAACTGTCTTATCATTTCTCCGATCCGGAACGTTTTGATATTGTTATTTTTCCCGGTCCGGAAGAAAATGGAGAACACCCGTACTTTATTAAAAGGGTGATCGGCCTGCCGGGAGAGACCGTGCAGATCAAAGACGGAAAGGTCTATATCAATGAACAAGAACTGACGGACGATATATATGGAATTACCGATTACATTGACATTCCGGGCATAGCGGAAGAGCCGCTGACCTTAAAAGCCGATGAATATTTTTGTCTGGGAGATAATCGTCCGGAAAGCTTTGACAGCAGGTATGCCGAGGTAGGGCCGGTGCATCGCGCGGACATTGTCGGAAAAGTCTGGATTCGTATATGGCCATTGAAAAAATTTGGCGCAGTAGAATAAAAATGGAGAATTATGAATAAGAAAAGCATTGCAGAGATTCGGGAAGAATTAAAAAATACCAGACCGGAACAACTGGAAGAGCATATGGCTCCTTACAGGACGGATCAGAGAAAAGGCGTACAGAATATCATAAAAACGCAGGAAAAACGTCTGCGCAATTATCAGGCAGAGTTACGCCGTTTGGAAAGCATATGCCGGTTTGAGAAGGAATATGGGGATTACACATACATCTGTGGAATTGATGAAGTGGGCCGTGGGCCACTGGCAGGGCCGGTGGTTGCCGGAGCGGTGATTCTTCCGAAAGACTGCAGGATTTTATACATCAATGATTCCAAAAAACTTTCAGCGCAAAAAAGAGAAGAGCTGTGCGGAATCATTAAAGAGAAGGCCGTTGCCGTCGGCATAGGGATGGCCAACCATGAGATCATTGATGAAATCAATATCTTACAGGCTACTTATGAAGCTATGCGGCGGGCCATTTCCGCCCTGAACGTCAGGCCGGATCTGCTTTTAAATGATGCGGTGACCATCCCGCAGGTAGACATCCCGCAGGTACCGATCATCAAAGGGGATGCCAGAAGCATTTCCATTGGCGCAGCCAGCATTCTGGCAAAGGTATACCGGGATCATATGATGGAAGAATATGACCAGATCTATCCGGGGTATGGGTTCGCTTCCAATAAAGGTTATGGTTCAAAAGAACATGTCGAAGCCCTGAAAAAAATGGGACCGTGTCCGATTCACCGGAGAAGTTTCTTAAAATCCATTCTGGGACAAAATGAAAAAATTATATCAGGAAAACCGTTCATTTATAATGGATAGAAAAGAAGAAAATTAAAAAAAATAAAAACATAAACAGGGAAAGGCAGGATAATGGATCACAGAAAAGAAACAGGACGGTCTGGAGAGCTGGAGGCGGCCGCTTTTCTGGAAAAACAGGGAGTACGCATCCTTATCCATAATTTTCGCTGTCCCTTCGGGGAAATTGACCTGATCGGTATGGAAGAAGACGTCTTACTGATCGTCGAAGTGAAAAAAAGAAAAAACAGAAAGCAGGGGATGCCCTGCGAAGCAGTAGACAGAAGAAAACAGAGAAAAATATGCAGAACTTTTGATTATTACCGAATGAAACGAAGGCTGGACGACTATGTTCCCGTGCGTTTTGATGTGGTGGAGATTGAAGGGGAGCAGGAATGTCGCTGGATAAAAAATGCCTTTTTTTATCAGGAATAATGTGCAGGTATAACGATGAGAAACAGTGCGGGCTCCAGTTTGAGAAAAGGAAGATTAACCATGAAAAAAATAGAATGGAAATATAAAAGAAAGAAACCATCGGTCAACGTGAGACAAAAGGATGAGGTGGTTTACCTGACGTTTCCCGGACTGGAAAAAGCAGGCGTCTGTCACGGCTTTTCCACACGTTTAGGCGGAGTAAGCAAGGGCGATCTTTCGTCCATGAATCTGTCCTTTACCCGGGGCGATCAGGAAGAAAATGTACAGGAAAATTTTCGTCGTATCGCCGATGCTATTGGATTTTGTGCCGAAGATCTGGTACTGTCCTCGCAGGTACATGAGACCAGAATACGGAAGGTGACGGCAGAAAACAGAGGGGAAGGAATCCTGCGGCCCACCGTGCCGGGAATTGACGGTCTGGTCACCAATGAAAAAGAAGTTCCTCTCTATACCTCTTATGCCGATTGTGTTCCGCTGCTGTTTTTTGATCCCCAAAAACAGGTCATTGCCATGGCCCATTCGGGATGGAGAGGGACGGTGGCGAAAATAGGAGAAAAAATGGTTCACGTTATGACGGAAGAATATGGAAGCCGACCGGAAGATATTCTTGCGGCCATTGGCCCTTCCATCTGCCGGGACTGTTATGAAGTCAGCGAAGACGTGGCGGAGGCGTTCAGGCAGATTTTCTTGCCGGAAGCGTGGACGGAGATCCTGGAGGACAAAGGAGAAGGAAAATACCAGCTGGATTTGTGGAAAGCCAATGAAAAAATTTTACTGGGCGCAGGAATCTTGCCGGAACATCTGGAAGTATCCGCTTTATGCACCTGTTGTAACAGCGCGTTGTTATTTTCCCACAGAGCCAGCGCCGGAAGACGGGGCAATCTTGGCTGTTTTATGTGTCTGAAAGAAGAGTAGAATAGAAAAAGCACGTGCTTCCGGTTGGAAAAAACAGGGGCCTGCTGACGAAAGGAATCAGAAGATGAAGAAACAATGGCATCTTATCACCGGAGTAGAGACGGGAAGCATCGGAGAAGAATGCGGACTGGAGCCGGGAGATAAGCTTGGAAATGTAAATGGAAATGAAATTACCGACATTTTTGATTACCAGTATTACATTCAGGAAAATTATCTGGAAGTAGAGATTTTAACCAAAGACGGACAGGAATGTCTTCTGGAAATTGAAAAAGACGAAGAGGAAGATCTGGGGATTCATTTTGAATCGTATCTGATGGATGAATATTCGTCCTGCTGCAATAAATGTATTTTCTGTTTTATCGATCAGATGCCGCCGGGAATGCGGGATACGCTCTATTTTAAAGACGACGATTCCAGGCTGTCTTTTTTACAGGGAAACTATATTACCCTGACCAATATGAAAGAAAAAGACATGGATCGGGTAATCCGTTATCATTTGGCGCCCATCAACATCTCCGTACACACCACAAATCCAACCTTGCGCTGTCAGATGCTCAATAATCGTTTTGCCGGGGATGTTCTGGAAAAAATTCAACGTTTTGCCGATGCAGAGATTCCCATGAACAGTCAGGTGGTGCTTTGTAAGGGCATCAATGATGGAGAAGAGCTGGATCGTACCATTGGAGAACTGGGAGAATTTCTTCCTTATATGGAAAGTCTGTCGGTAGTGCCTGTGGGACTGACCCGATACCGGGATCATCTGCCCACACTGCAGTCTTTTACCAAAGAAGACGCACAAAACGTACTGGAGCAGATCCATCGCTGGCAGGAACATTTTAAGAAGACGAAGGGAACTTCTTTCGTCCATGCCAGTGACGAATGGTTTATTCTGGCCGGATGGGATTTTCCCCCGGAAGAATATTATGAAGGGTACGGGCAGCTGGAAAACGGCGTGGGGATGATGCGCCTGCTGATTTCCGAAGTAGAAGAAGCGCTGGAGAAGACAGAGGGGGATCAGCGAAAGAGAAAAGTTTCTCTGGCCACAGCAAAACTGGCTTTTCCTACGGTGCAAAAACTGGCAGAAGATATTCAGAGCAAATATCCGCAGATCGACATCCGTGTATACTGCATAGAGAATCTCTTTTTTGGAGAAAAAATTACGGTTTCCGGTCTGTTGACCGGGCAGGATATTCGTAATCAGCTGCAGGGACAGGATCTGGGAGAGGAACTTTTGCTGCCGTGCAATGTACTGAAAGCAGATGAAGACATTTTCCTTGACGACATGACTTTGGAAGAACTGTCTGCATCTTTACAAGTTTCTGTGAATATTATACAATCAGATGGACAGGATTTTGTCCATAAAATTATCGGATAAACGTAAGCAAAAAGACAAAAGCAGGTTCTGTGCATAAAGCATGTCCTGCATCAATACAGAATTGGAGGTAAGCCATGAATAAACCAGTTGTAGCGGTGGTGGGTCGTCCTAATGTTGGTAAATCCACCTTGTTTAATGCACTGGCGGGAAGCAGGATTTCCATCGTAGAAGATACCCCCGGAGTGACAAGAGACAGAATTTATGCGGATGTAACCTGGTTAAATTATCAGTTTAATCTGGTGGACACCGGAGGAATTGAACCGGAATCCAACGATATTATTTTATCACGGATGAGAGAGCAGGCCGAGACGGCGATTATGACTGCCGATGTGATCCTGTTCCTCACGGATGTTCGCCAGGGGCTTGTGGACGCAGACTTTAAAGTGGCCGATATGCTGCGAAGATCAGGAAGACCGGTGCTGCTGATCGTCAATAAAGTGGATAGCTTTGAAAAATTTATGCCGGATGTTTACGAATTTTATAACCTGGGTCTGGGCGATCCTATCCCGGTTTCTGCCGCCGGTAAACTGGGTCTTGGCGAAATGCTGGATGAGATCGTAAAACTTTTCCCGGAACCGCAGGAAGCAGAAGAGGAAGATGAGCGTCCGAAGATTGCCGTCATCGGTAAACCGAACGCCGGAAAATCCTCCATCATCAATAAACTGCTGGGGGAAGAGAGGGTGATCGTTTCGCCGATTGCCGGAACAACCAGAGACGCCATTGATACGACCATCGTCAGAAACGGACAGGAATATGTGTTTATTGATACCGCCGGACTGCGAAGAAAAAGCAAGATCAAAGAAGAGCTGGAAAGATACAGCATCATCCGTACGGTAACCGCCGTGGAACGCTGTGATGTGGCGGTCTTAATCATCGATGCCACGGAAGGCATAACCGAACAGGATGCCAAAATTGCCGGGATTGCCCACGAGAGAGGAAAGGGTGTCATCATTGCTGTAAATAAATGGGATCTGGTGGAAAAAGACAACCATACCATGAAAGAGTTCACCGACAAAATCTGGCAGAAATTATCCTATATGCCATATGCGGAACTGATCTTCCTTTCGGCAAAAACCGGTCAGCGTCTGCCGAAACTCTTTGATATGATTGACGCGGTGATTGAAAACTGTGCTCTTCGTGTACAGACCGGTGTCTTAAACGAGATTCTCACCGAGGCTATGGCCATGAAGCAGCCACCTTCCGATAAAGGAAAACGTCTGCGTATTTACTATATCACACAGGTTTCTGTAAAACCGCCAACCTTCGTGATGTTTGTCAACGACAAAAACCTGACTCATTTTTCTTACACAAGATATATTGAAAATCAGATTCGAACGACTTTTGGTTTCCGTGGAACGCCGGTGCGTTTCATCTACAGGGAAAGAAAGGAGAAATAATGACAGATTATCTGGGCTATTATCTGGTTGCTATTGTTGTCGGCTATTTTCTGGGATGCATACAGAGTGGATTTCTGATTGGGAAAGCCGACGGTCTGGACATTCGGAAATACGGCAGTGGAAATGCCGGAACAACCAATGTTTTACGTACTCTTGGAAAGAGCAGGGCCTTTATCACCTTTCTCGGAGATTCACTGAAGGGATTTATCCCGGTACTTTTTATTCGATTCGTTGTCGGTCCGCATGTACCGGGAATCAATGTGGCGTTACTGGAACTGGTGACAGGTTTTGCTGTGGTGATGGGGCATGATTATCCGGTTTTTATGAAATTTAAAGGAGGAAAGGGCATAGCCACCACAGCGGCGGTAATGATGGCCTTCGACTGGCGGATGGGACTGTGTTCCTTCATCATTTTCGTTTCCATCGTAGCCCTAACCCGGTATGTTTCTCTGGCCTCCATACTATTATCAGCGGCTCTTCTGGCAGAAATACTGATCTTCCATCCGGGACGGTGGGATTTGTTTGCCATGATCGTTCTGTATGCGTGGTTTGCCATCTACCGTCACAGAGCCAATATCAAACGTCTGCTTTCCGGCACGGAAAGTAAGCTGGGACAAAAGGTGAAGGTAGAAAAAACCGACGATCACCAGACAAACGCATAAGAAAAGATAAAAAATAAGAAAAAAGTATAAAAATGTATAAGAAAAAAGGGGATGTGCATTCAACCAGAAGATAAGGTGAAGGCGCATCGCCCTTTTTTATTTAAAGGAAATTCAATGGAGACTGGAGACGAGGTGTTTTATTCGGATAATTCTTCCCATTGTTCATAGAGTTCCAGAAGAAGCGTTTCATTTTCTTCATATCTGGTGGAAAGTTCCATGAGTTTACTGACATCGCTGGCATATTCGGGAAGGTTCATGTCCGTTTTGATCTGTTCGTTTTCTTCTTCCAGACGGCCGATCTCTTTTTCCACTTTTTTTAATTCGTTGGCTTTTTTTCGCTGGCGAGCAGCCTCTTCTCTGGATCTTTTCCAGTCTTCTTTGGAGGAAACGGCGGGCGTTTCTTCTACAAAGAGGGAAGCGTTCGTTACGGCGTCGCTGTCTGCTTCGATGTTTCCCGCTTCTTTTTGTTCCAGATAATAGGTATAATTGCCTTTATAATTGACGATACCCTCCGGGGACAGGTCCAGAATACGGGTGGCTGTCCGGTTAATGAAATAACGGTCGTGGGAAACATAAAATACCGTACCTTCGTAATCATTAATGGCGTCTTCCAGAATTTCTCTGGACTGGATATCCAGATGGTTGGTCGGTTCGTCAAGGATAAGAAAATTGGCGTTGGACAGCATAAGTTTAGCCAGAGAGACCCGTCCTTTTTCTCCGCCGCTTAAAGTACCGATCTGCTGGAAAACCCGGTCGCCGGTGAATAAAAAGGCGGCCAGAATATTTCGTATCCGGGTATGGGTCAGTTTGGGATAGGCGTCGGAAATCTCCTCAAAAATCGTTTTTTCATCGTTTAATACGTGTTGTTCCTGATCGTAGTAACCGATGGTTACTTTGGCGCCGTAATGGATTCGTCCACCGTCCGGGCGCAGATAACGATTGATGATTTTTAACAAAGTGGTTTTCCCCGTACCATTGGCGCCCAGCAGACCCACCACTTCTCCCCGTTTAATCGAAAGATTAAGATTTCTAAACAGATGTTTGTCTCCGAAGGATTTGGTGAGATCTTCAATGGTCAGCACGTCGTTTCCGCTCATGATCTCCGGTTCCAGAGAAATCCGCATCTTGCTGTTTAACGTCACCGGCTTATCGACCAGTTCCATTTTATTCAACATTTTTTCTCGGCTCTCCGCCCGCCGGATGGATTTTTCCCGGTTAAAGGAGCGCAGGCGGGTGATGACTTCCTCCTGATGCTGGATCTCTTGCTGCTGGTTGAGATATTGCTTCATCTGGGCGTCCCGCTGGGCTTTCTTCTTCTCGGCATACTGGCTGTAGTTTCCTTGAAAGGACTGGCTTTTTCCCTGCTCGATCTCGATGACCTTGGTCACGACGCGGTCAAGGAAATAGCGGTCATGGGAGACGATGAGGACGGAACCACGATAGTTGGACAGGAAGGTTTCCAGCCAGCGGATGGACTCCATATCCAGATGGTTGGTCGGCTCATCAAGCAGGATCATATCCGGTTGGATCAGAAGAATACGGCTTAAAGCCACGCGGGTTTTCTGTCCGCCGGACAGGGTGTGGATGGGCGTGTCAAACTCACTTTCGCAAAATCCGAGTCCTTTTAATACGCCGGTAATCTCGCTTTTCCAGGCATAACCGTTGGCTTTTTCAAACCGATCCGTGAGCCGGGCGTACTGTTCCATCGCTTTTTCCAGCTCTTCCCCGGTAAGTTGGCTGATCTTTGTTTCCAGTTTTCGAATCTCCTGCTCCATCTGGATGATATCTTTTTTTGCATCCAGCATTTCCTCATAGATCGTTCGTTGGGAACGGACGTCGATAACCTGAGAAAGGTAGCCAAAGGAAGCTCCTTTTTGAAAGATCACTTCGCCGCCGTCCGGTTCGTATTCTCCGGTGATAATCTTTAAAAGCGTAGTCTTTCCGGCGCCGTTGATCCCGATCAGCGCCGCCTTTTCCCCCTCGTTGATCAAAAAATTAATCTCTTTTAATATCGTATCTCCTCCAAAGGATTTGGATATCTTCTGACAGGCCAAAAGCATAAATAACCTCCATATATTGTAATTGTACTTATATTTCTAAACAGGCTCCCATGAGAGGGGAGCAAGGATAACTCTGGCTATTTTATCATGAATAAAAAAATATGTGAAGGGAAAAAAGAACATGCAGGCTGAGAGCCTGCATGTCTGCAAGAAATGATTATTTACGGGCAAATCGGACAGAGACATCTTCATCACAGCGTAAATTCGATGGTTTGATCTTTGTTTTACGGAGATTTAATTCCCGTATGCCGGTATGCCAGCAGTTTAACGTCTTTAATTCTCGGTTATTGTCAAGGATAAGTTTACGTAGCTCAGTGTGGTCACAAAAGAGCGCCCTGAGTTTCGGATTTTTCCTGAGGTTTAGTTTTTTTAGACGGTTGTGGTGACAACGAAGGGATTTCAGGCGGGGACATTGGCGAACGTCGAGATGTTCCAGATTAGTGCTATTTGGGCAGTTTAGGATTTCCAGATGATTATTCTTTAGCTCCAAGGAGGTACAAGCCGGGAGTTTGCAGAATAATTTTTTTAATTTGGGAAGATTACTGATATCAAGATCAGTTAAAGTGTTTGAAGATAGGAATATGGTTTCCAGAGTATTCAGCTTTTTTAGTTTAAAGCGATTTAAGTGATTGTCGTTGATGATGATATCTTTAAGAGCAGGACATCTATCGATAATCACAGATTCTGATTGTAAATCATAAAAAAAGATTTTTTGTAGTTTTTTCAGGCTGGAGAGAGTTATTCTGGGCATGTCCATAACTCTACAGTCTAGTTTAATTAAATTGCTGCAGTCGTTTATGTGACGCAGTTGTAGCTGGCGATTTCCAGTAATAGAAATATTTTTTAAATATTTACATTCTTTCAAATTGATTTCCTTCAGATAGGAATTCTCACAGTCTAATTCCAATTTTGACAGCCTTTTTAAGTTACGCAGAATACGTAAATCAAGGGTCTGTACCATCGTCTTTTCTTCTGGGGAAGATTTTTCTATATTGGAAATAAACCAGAGATATTTCAAATGGGTAAAATGTTCGATACCTCGGAAAAGATCAGAGGTTACATTTGATTCAAAGCGAATCTTGGTGACTTTGGACGCCTCTTTTGCGGAAAGATAGCCGTCTTTATTGGCGTCTTCCAGTTGAGCGATTTCCCGCATCCGTTCGGAAAAGTTCCGGGCATTGATCTTTACTTTGGACTTGGCATTTGCAGGAAGAGTAAAAATCATAAAAAAGCTGAAACACAGCAAAGGAAAAAGAAAAAGGTTTCTTTGTTTTTTCATAGGAATCGCCTCCTTTTCGTGCTAATGGTTTCATCAACAGGATTTCTTTTATGAGGTGGTCTGGTCCGTTTTTTATGCTTTTATTTTTTGCTGCATTGGAAAAAGATTTGTTTTT
>ENA-ORTP01002241-ORTP01002241.1-human-gut-metagenome-genome-assembly--contig:-NODE-2241-length-16767-cov-2.731091_pt1 | contig 16767 bp, 11 predicted proteins | sample MGYA00241913_ERZ509190 | MGnify/ENA primary metagenome ERZ509190 (study PRJEB26280, sample SAMEA2338839) | human gut metagenome | biome: human gut; feature: human-associated habitat; material: faeces...
GGGCAGGAAATTTTTAAGCCGCGCCGCGAGCCGGCGCCACAGAGGCGCGCAGAGGCGCGCGAGGCGGATCCGCCCGTGGAACAGCCCCCAGCCGGCCAGCAGGGCCGAAACGGCGAACAGCGGGTGAGCCGCGCAGAACTGCAACAGCCCCGCGGCCGGATCGACGTAAACGAAACGGAAGAACCGCTCGCCCGTCAGGCGCGCCACCAGCGGCGCGAGGAACAGACGCATCACGGCGTAATAGCAGCACAGCGACAGCGGCGCCAGCACGGCGATCAGGCGGATGAAGCGGCGGTTCTCGTCCAGCGCCTGCTGCGAGATGGCCCGCGCGTAACATTCCGTGCCGCTGCCCATGAACCGATAAGCCCAGCGCTGCCACCGGCCGAGATCCTGCACGCTCCGGTCGATCCGGGCGCAGGCTTCCCGATAGACGCGCGCGAAGATCTGCACCTCGATGAAGCGCACCAGGTTGAAGCCGAATTCGCCGTAGATCTCCTTGACCTTTTTGAATGGAAAATCCCAGCGGGTGAAGTAGTAGTAAAGATTCTGCATGGCGATGCCGAGCGAGAGGGCGCGCACCACGAAGCCCAGCGAGGCGACGCTGATCACGTGCAGGCGCGCCAGCGCGTAGCCCGTCAGGAAGACGACGAGCGTCGTGAAGGACTTGAACAGGCTGACGATCACCAGTTCGAGAAAGCGCCGCCGCACCTGCTCGGCCACGCGCTGTTCCCGCGCCTTTCGCATCACCGTGTCGTCGATGTAATCGGGGATCGCGTGCGTGAGGCGGTCGAACCAGCCGTCGTAGCGGCGGGCAGGCAGCGGCGCGACGGGCGCGGCGGGGAAATATTTTTCCACCAGGAAGACGCTGAGCCGGTGCGACAGGCGCTGCCGCAGCAGAATAAAACCCAGCGCGCTCAGAAGCAGCGAATGGGCGACGACGAAAGAGAGCAGAGAAGAAAGGAAATTCAGCACAGCGCACCTCGAAAGACAAAAAGTCGGCTTGCCGCCGCGGCGGTTTGTTTCCATTTTACACTGAGCTTTCGGAAATTGCGATTTTTCCCGGGAAACGGGGGATTTCGGCGCGGGTCTCGCGGCAAAAGGAGAGGGCGTTCACGAACGAACAGTTTCGTGAACGCCCTCTCTTTTTGAAGCGGAAACGCTTCCGCGCGGAACACGCAACGGCGGCCGTCAATGATAACGAATCGAGCGGAGGATGCGTTCCGTTTCGGGCGTGTCGCCGTCCTTGACGATCTGCGTGACGAACCACGCGCCGTTTTCGATCGCGAAGCGGAAGCGGCTTTTCGTCTCGGTTTGACTGCGCGCGTCTTTGCCCGCGACGGTAAACGAGCAGGAACCGTCGGCCGCGGCGGTGACGTCGCTGGCTTGGGCGCCGCCTTCGCGAAGCTGCTCGGCAAGGTATCCGGCGACCGTCCGCGGGTCGAGATCGGCTTTTTCCTGGGCGCTGGCCGCTGCCTGAGCCGTCAGCGTGATCACGGTTTTTCCGTTGGCGGAGGTCAGCGTTACGCTGTCGTCGGCGCGAACTTCGGCGTTCCATGTCTCGGGAAAGACAACAGTCAGCGCTTTTGTGCGGATTTCCGTAGCGGAAGCCGAACGAGCGCACAGCACGACGATGAACAGCGCGATCAGTCTCTTCATGAAAATTCCTCCCTGGCCAAATCAATTCTGTCTTTGTGCCTGCGCTTCGCGGCGCAATTATTCCTCGTCGAGCACTTTGACGTAATAGCCGTCCTTGCGGCGGTAGGCGCCGTGGATCTCGGTATCGAAGCCGGGGAACAGCTCGCCGGTCTCGCAGAGCATGTTCAGATAGTCCAGCACGGCGGCGCTCTTCTCCGTGACTTTCTCGCCGGGCATCACCAGCGGCACGCCGGGCGGATAAGGCAGGATCATGTCGGCGCTGACCTGGCCGAGCAGCTCCGCCAGCGGCACTTCGTGCGTTTCGCCGCGCAGGTTTTTTTGAAAGGCCTGGTACGGCGTGTACTCCATCTCCGGCAGATCGTCGTAGGCGTGGTACATCAGCTTGGGCAGGTCGCGTTTGCGCATCACGCGGTGCAGGCCGCGCGTGAGCTGCTGCAACGACATGCGCATGTAGAATACCGGATCGAGCTTGAACAGGTCGGGCATGGCCTCGCGGATGGGCACGTCGTCGTCGTAGTCGCGCTTGAAATCCTGAAGCGCGCGCAGCAGCGCCTTGGTGCGCAGCTCGTCGACGCCGAGCGCGAACAGGAAAAGCATGTGATACGGCCCCGTCTTCTCGGTGACGACGCCGTGGTTGTTGAGGTAGCGCGACACCACGGCGGCGGGGATGCCCTCTTCCATGAGCTGTCCCGTGGGATCCATGCCGGGCGTGAGCACGGAGACGCGGATCGGGTCGAGGTAGTTGAAGTCCTCGTCGGCGCCGAGGAAGCCGTGCCAGCGTTCGCCGCGGGAGATCGGCCAGCATTTGGTCTCGGAAATGTCGTCGGGCTGCCAGCACTTGAAGAACCACGTGTCGCTTTCGTCGTACAGGCGCGCCAGCTCGCGGCGGAAGGTCATGGCGCGATCGATGGAGTTCTGCAGCAGGCGTCGTCCCTGATTGCCCGTCATCATCGCCGCGCCCGTCTCAGCGCTGGCGACGATGGGATAGTTGGCCGAGGTGGTGGTGTGCATCATATAAACCTCGTCGAGCACGGACTCGTCGTACTCCCCCTTGACATGGACGTAGCTCGCCTGGGCGAAGGAGGCCAGCATCTTGTGCGCCGATTGCGTCTCGAAGATCGTTTTGCCCGCCGTCGGTTCGCCGCACATGCCGAACTTGTTCTCGTAGATCGGGTTGAACGGCGCGTAAGGCGACCAGGCGCTGTCGAAGTGGATCTTCTTCACCGGCAGGTTGGCTTTGATCCAGCTGCAGTCGTAGAGCAGTCCGTCGTACGTGCTGTCGCTGATGACCGCGTAGGTGGGCCAGGTGGCGTCGTCGCGCTGGGAAAGTTTGTAATGGATCGCTTCGGAGGTGAATTCGTCGGCGGGAATGCCGCCGATCATGCCGTAGGCGTTGCGCGTCGGCAGCAGATAGATGGGAACGACGTCGCACATCATCAGCAGGTGGGTCATCGACTTGTGGCAGTTGCGGTCGATCAGCACCGTGTCGCCCTGCGATACGCAGTACATGCCGACGATCTTGTTGGCCGTGGACGTGCCGTTGGTGACGATGTAGCTGCGGTCGGCGTTGAAGGCCCGGGCGATCAGCTCTTCGGCGTCTTTGTGCGCGCCGGTGTGCTCCAGCAGCGAGCCCATGTCGGGCACCGACACCGACGTGTCGGCGCGGAAGGCGTTGGGGCCGTAAAAGTTGTAGTAAGCCCAGCCCATGGCGTGATGGCGGAACGCCGAACCGAGCAGATGGCCCGTGGTGCAGAAGGTGTTCTTTTTCGCGGCGGCGAACTTGAACAGCGCGCGCGTGAACGGCGGCAGCAGCAGCTCGAAATAGCGGCGCACGGCGCGGTCGATTTTCGCTGCGGCGCGTTCGGCGCTGCGGCAGGGCAGCGGCACGAAGGCCAGCGTCAGCTTGTCTTTTTCCGGCGGCTGAAGTTCCTTGGCGGCGGCCGGGCTGGTCAGGGCGAAAAAGGGCAGGCGTTCGTTCAACTCTCCCATGGAGGCGTACAGTTCGCCGCCCATCGTGTCCCAGTCGATGATCGCGCCAGCGGCTTCGGGACGCTGTTCCAGCATGTCGACAAGACTTCCGTGCAGTTCCGGACGCTGCAGGCGGTAGCCTTTGTTTTCCAGTTCTTCGAAAAGCTCGGCGGCCTCGGGGCTGTCGAAGATCGAATCCGAAGCGCGGCCGAGCAGCAAGAGGACGTTCATTTCGCCCCCCCTTTCTGGAAGATCGGTGATCGTTACACGTGGTATTTTATAAGCGCTTTCGCCTCAAAGCGCAAGGGCGGAAATGGGGAAAAAAACGGCGGCGGCGAAATTTCATGCGTCACGAAGAATCGCCCCTCTTCCGTTTGCTTCGGAAAAAGGGGCGAAGATTCAGCAATAGATTTATTTGTTTCATCTCTCCAACGGCGGACGAAAAAAGGCGATTGCCCCAAATTGTTGCAACGGGGCGGCGCCTTACGGCGCGCCGTCCATGAAACGCGCTTCGAACGCCAGCAGCACGGCTTTCATTTGTTCGTCCATGGCCGCCAGCGCCGCCGCGCGCATCGTTTCCGGCACGCCGAAGCGGACCTGCGCCAGAGCGCCGGCCATGTCGGCCTGCGTGTCGGTGTCGCCGTTCAGCATCAGCGCTTTGACGATGGCGTCCTCGTAGGACGAGCTTTCGAGAAAGCAGCGTACGGCCTGGGGCACGCTGCCCTGGCAGGTGGCGCTGAACGCGTAGCCTCGCGCCATGATCTGCGCCAGCGGCGTGCTCAGGTCGCAGCCGAACGCCGTTTCGAGATAGTTTTTCAGCTCGTCGTTGGAAGCGCCCTGCCGCAGCGTGAAAACGGCGGCGGCGATGATCTGCGCGCCTTTGACGCCTTCGGGGTGCCCGTGCGTGTAATGGGCGCTGGCGCGCGCCAGTTCGAGCGCCTCGTCGAGCGTGCGCGACGCCCAGCCGACGGGGGCGACGCGCATGGCCGAGCCGTTGCCGAAGCTGTTGTTTTCGACCAGTTCGCCGTTTTCGAGCCAGAGCCGGAAGCCGCGTCCGTAGCCGCGGTTCGGATAGGCGCGGCCCCATTTCATGTAGCCGCGGGCGAAGCTTTCCGCGCTGAAGTCGCCGCCGAGCAGCGTTTCCGCCGTGGCGAAGGTGAGGATCGAGTCGTCGGTGAAGCGGCAGCTGTCGTTGAGCAGCGGCCGCGAACCGTCGTAGCGGGAGCGGCGGCTTTCGTACTGAGCGCCGCAGAAATCGCCGAGAATCGCGCCGAGCATTTTTTCATTCCTCCTGTCTTGAGAGTGAAACTTCTGCGCCGTGCGCTGTGTTATGATTATTGTACAGCAGGAACGCCGTTTTGCGAAAGACGGCGGTTCATGAGGAGGCTGAGCGATGAGAATCCTTCACACGTCGGACTGGCATCTGGGCCGCAAGCTCTGCGGCCAGGAACGCGCCGACGAATTCCGCCGGTTTCTCGACTGGCTGACGGATACGCTGATTTGCGAACGTGCCGACGCGCTCGTGGTGGCGGGGGACGTTTTCGATTCCTACACGCCGCCCTTGTGGGCGCAGAGTCTTTATTACCGTTTTCTCACGGGATTGTCGCGCACGCCCTGCCGCAGCGCGGTGATCGTGGCCGGCAATCACGACTCGGCGGCGCTGCTCGACTCGCCGCGGGAGCTGCTGGACCGCCTCGACGTCCACGTTGTGGGCGCGCCGGCGCAGGATCCCGGCGCGGAGATTTTCGAGCTGCCGGACGCGCAGGGAAAGACGGGCGCGCTGTGCTGCGCCGTGCCGTTTCTGCGCTCGCGCGACCTCTGCGGGGCCATGTCGGGCGAAGACGCCGACGCGATCGCGCGCGCCGAACTGGACGGATTCGCGAAACATTACGCCGATGTGTGCGCGCTGGCCGAAACGCGGCGCGCGGGGCGCGATGTCCCTATCGTCGCCCTCGGCCACTGTTTTGCCGCCGGAGGAGCCGTGCGCGACGACGACGGCGTGCGCGACCTTGCGGTCGGTTCGCTGGGCGCGGTGCCGCTGTCGGCCTTTCCCGAAAACGTCGATTATCTGGCGCTGGGGCATCTGCACATGCCGCAGACCTGCGGCGGGCGCGAGAGCCGCCGTTATTCCGGCGCGCCGCTGTGCATGGGCTTCGGCGAGGCAGGGCAGAAAAAACAGGTCTGCGTCGTCGATTTCGACGGGCGCGCCGCTTCGGTGCGCGCGGTTGACGTCCCCGTCTGGCAGGAGATCCTCCGCCTGAAAGGCTCTTTCGATGAAATCGCCGCCGCTTTGAGCGAACTCGAACGGTCCGGCCGCTCCGTCTGGGTCGAGGCGGACTGCGCCGACGAGGGCGCTCGGGGGCTGAACGACCGTATCCGCGAGCTGACCGGCGACGGCGGCGCGGTGAAGATCCTGCGCGTCAAAGTGGCGGACGCGGGGCTGGCGGAAGTTTTCTCCGGCGCGGGCGACCTGAACGAAGACTGGTCGCCGCGCGAGGTCTTCAGGTTGTATCTGAGCGAGCACCAAATCGAGGGCGAAGAGGCGGAGGCCCTGACGGGCGCGTATCTCGAAGCCCTCGAGGCCATGCGGACGGAGGCGGCGCGATGAGGCTGTGCCGCCTTCATTTCAAGAACCTCAACTCCCTCGCCGGAGAGTGGAACGTCGATTTCGAATCGCCCGAGTTCCGCGGCGGCCTGTTCGCCATCACCGGCCCCACCGGCGCGGGCAAGAGCACGCTGCTCGACGCCGTGTGCCTGGCGCTTTACGGGCGCACGCCGCGCCTGGAGCGCGTCAACAACTCCGGCAACGAGATCATGACCCGCGGCGAGCGCGAGTGCTTCGCCGAAGCGGTTTTCGAGATCGGCGGCGAGCGCTACAGCGCCTTCTGGTCGCAGAAAAAATCCGCGCGCAAGGGCGCGGCCCGGGAGTGGCAGGCGCCGAAGTGCCGCTTTTCGCGGCTTGAGCACGGCGAGGAAGTGCTGGCCGACAGCGTCAGTTCCATGGCCAAAAAGGTGGAAGAAGTCTGCCGCCTCGACTTCGAGCGCTTCACGCGCACCGTCATGCTGCCGCAGGGCGGTTTCGCGGCCTTCCTTCAAGCCGACGGGGCCGATCGCGCCAAACTGCTCGAAGAGCTGACGGGCGCGGAAATCTACCGGCAGATCTCGCGCGAAGTTTACGACCGAACCAAGCGCGAGCGCGCCGCGTTGGAACAGTTGCGCGCCTCGCAGGCCGAACACGCGCCGCTGTCAGACGAGACTCGCGCCGCGGCGCAGCGGCGCGCCGCCGTCAGCGAAACGCGCGAGAAGGAACTGCGCGCGCTGGAAAAAGAGCTCCGGCAGGCGCTGGACTGGTATTCCCGCCGCGACGGGCTGGCCGCGCGCCGGGCGGAACACGAACGCGCCAGAGACGAACTGAACGAAGAACAGGCGGCGTTCGCGCCGCAGGCCGAAAAACTGGCGCGGGCCGAGCGGGCGGCGCAGGGCGGCGACCTTTTCGCCGCGCTGACGCGCTGCCGTTCGCGCCGCGACGACGCGGAAGCGGAACTGAAGCGCCTCGAAGCGGAAGCGGCCGCCGGCGCGCAGCGGCGCGAAGAGGCGGAGCGCTGGCGCGCCGACGCCGCGGAAAAGCTGGCGCTCTTGAAGAAAAAACACGGCGAGCAGGCCGAACTGTGGGGCAAAGTCCACGACCTCGACCGCGAGATCGAAAGCCATGCGCTGCGCTGCCACGAGCAGGAGATCCGCATCGCTGAACTGGAAGCGTCGTTCGCCGCCGGCGACGCGCAGGACATCGCCGTGCTGGGCGAGCTGAACCAGATCAAGTTCGAAGCCGAAGCGATGGGCAAAAGCCTCGCCGGCGCGCGCGAGGAAAAAGAGCAGGCCATGGCCGCCATGCACCGCGCCGACCTCAGCATGCTCAGCGCCCGCCTCGAAGAGGGCAAACCCTGCCCGCTCTGCGGTGCCGTCCATCATCCCGCGCCGTACCAGCGCAGCGTGCTTCAGGAAGAGGAACTGCTGCTCCACCAGAGCGCCGAAAAAGCGGCGCGCAAAGTGACCGATCTGGAGCGCAAGCTCGCTTCGATGCAGGAGAAAATCACCGCCCTGCAGATGGAGCACAAGCGCCTTTCCACGCTGGGACAGACGGCGCAGCGTTCGCTCCAGGACGCGCGCGAAACGCTGTCCCGCGGACGGGAAAATCTGGAATCGCGCCAGCGGGCGCGGCGCGAGCTGTTCGGCGAACGCCGTCCCGAAGCGGAAGCCGCGAAGCTGAAAGAAGATCTCGCCGCGGCGGAGAACTCGCTGGCCGAGGCGGAATCCCGCCGCCATCAAAGCGCCCTCGCCGCCGCCCGCGCCGAAACCGAACTGGCCGGCGTGCGCCAGGATCTGGCGGAGCTGGAAGGCGAGATTGCCGCAGCGCAGGCGCAGTTTGCGGAGCGCCTCAAGCGCCTCGGCTTTGTGGAAGAGGCCGCGTGGCAGACGGCCGCGCTTTCCGAAGAGGAGATCGCCGCTCTGCGCGCGTGCAGCGAAGAGCTGCGGCGGCGCGAAGAATCGCTGCGTTCGCAGGCGCTGCTGCTCGACGAGGAAGAGCGCGCGCTCGGCGACGCGCCCGAACGCGCCGCCGCCGACTTGAAAATTGCGCTCGAAGCGTGCGGCACGGAGCTGACCGAGCTGCTCAAGAACCGCGGCGCCGACGAACAGACGCTGCGCCACGACGATGAATGCCGCCGCCGGCTGGGCGAACTGCGGCAGGCCGAAGCCCGCCAGCGGAAGATCTACGACCTTTGGGCGCGTCTCAACGACCGGATCGGCTCCGCCTCCGGCGACCAGTTCAGCCGCTACGTGCAGGGCCTCACCTTCCGCCGCCTCGTGCGGGCCGCCAACCTGCAGCTCGAACAGCTTTCCGAGCGTTACCGCCTCAAGGTGGCGGCCGACGACGCCCTGCGCCTCGACGTCGTCGACCTCTGGCAGGGCGGCGAAGTGCGCACCTCGCGCAACCTCTCCGGCGGCGAGAGCTTCATCGTCAGCCTGGCGCTGGCTCTGGCCCTGTCGCACGGCATGAGGGAAGTGAAAGTGGACTCGCTGTTCCTCGACGAGGGCTTCGGCACGCTCGACGAAGAAACGCTGGAGACCGTGCTCGACTGCCTGAACCGCCTGCGCGAGAGGGGCAAGCTCGTCGGCGTCATCTCGCACGTGAAGACGCTGCGCGAACGTATCGACGCGCATCTCACGCTCACGCCCGGCCCCGGCGGCCACAGCCTGCTGAGCGGTCCCGGCTGCTCGCGGCTGGGCTGACTCTTGACCGACAGCGGCCGGAGGAGTATGATTCTTTTCGCACCATCACAATCGAACTTCAGGGCAGGGTGAAAGTCCCTACCGGCGGTAAAGCCCGCGAGCCGCAAGGCATGATTCGGTGAGATTCCGAAGCCGACAGTACAGTCTGGATGAAAGAAGCGAGTTCCGCCGTTGTCCCGGGATCCCGGCTCTGAAATGCCATTGCGCGTTTCAGAGCCTTTTTTGTTGAGAAAACGACGGCCCTGAAAATTCCATAGGGAGGAACCTGTCATGATCCAGTACGACACCGTTGAAGAAGCCGTCGCCGAGCTGCGCGCCGGCAGAATCGTCCTCGTCGCCGACGACGAGGACCGCGAGGACGAGGGCGACATGATCTGCGCCGCCCAGTTCGCCAGCACCGAAAACGTCAACTTCATGGCCCGCTTCGCGCGCGGCCTGATCTGCATGCCCATGAGCGCGGCATACGCGAAGCGGCTCGGCCTGCCGCAGATGGTCGAGAGCAACACCGACAACCATTGCACGGCATTTACCGTCTCCATCGACCACGTTTCCACGCGCACCGGCATCTCCGCCGTCGAGCGCGGCGTCACCGCCCGCGCCTGCGCGGCCGACGGCGCAAAACCGGAAGATTTCCGCCGCCCCGGGCACATTTTCCCGCTGGCGGCCCGGCCGAACGGCGTGCTCGAACGCAACGGTCACACCGAAGCGACGGTGGATCTGCTGCGCCTCGCCGGGCTGAAAGAGTGCGGGCTTTGCTGCGAAGTGATGCGCGACGACGGCGAGATGATGCGCGCCCCCGAACTGGCGGAGAAGGCGAAAGAGTGGGGGCTGAAATTCGTCACCATCCGCGCCGTCCAGGAATACCGCAAGCGCCATGAAACGTTCGTCGAGCGCGTGGCGACGACGAAGATGCCCACCAAGTACGGCTTTTTTACGGCCTACGGCTACCGCAACCGCCTCAACGGCGAGCATCACGTGGCGCTCGTCATGGGCGACCTGGGCGACGGGCGCGGCGTGCTCTGCCGCGTCCACTCCGAGTGCCTGACCGGCGACACCTTCGGCTCGCTGCGCTGCGACTGCGGCCAGCAGTTTGCCGCCGCCATGACGCAGATCGCCGCCGAAGGGCGCGGCGTTCTGCTTTATCTGCGCCAGGAAGGCCGCGGCATCGGCCTGCTTAACAAGTTGCGCGCCTACGCGCTCCAGGACCGCGGCTTGGATACCGTCGAGGCGAACCTGGCTCTCGGCTTCGAAGAAGACCAGCGCGAATATTACATTGGCGCGCAGATTCTGCGCGACCTCGGCGTGCGTACGCTGCGCCTGCTCACCAACAACCCGAAGAAGATCGAAGGGCTGGCGGATTTCGGCCTCGAGATCGCCGAACGCGTCCCCATCCAGATGCCCGCCACCGCCAACGACCTGTTCTATCTTCAGACCAAAGAGCACAAGATGGGGCATCTCGTCTCCTATTAGCCCGCCGTTTCTTCGCGGGACGCCGCGGACGCGCAACGAAAAATGCGTGATGATCGACCTGATCATCACGCATTTTTCATCTCAATAATATTGGAAAACGGCATCGGTTTTATTTTCCGTCGTCTTTCTGGCGAAATATGTCGGCAGCGACGGTCTCCTCGGCGGCGTAGTCGTTGACGTCGTCGTCCGCCGGGGGGACGGGCTGCTGAGGCTGCGGCGGGACGGCGGAAGTTTCCGGCGCGGGCGGGGTCCCGGGCGCTTCCTCTTGGGGAGCGCGCAGGGCCTCGAAACGGCTTTTTGCCTTCGCGGCCAAATCCTTGGCGCCGAGCGTCATTTTATCTTTCCAGCCGCGAAGTTTTTCGCCCAGCGGCGCGCTCTCGCCGGATTGCTCTCCCTCGCCGGCGCAGACGAACTGTTTCGCCTTGGCGCAAGCGCGCCGTGCCGCGTCTTTGGCTTTGGCGGCGACGCCGTCGGCGAACTGGCGGAACGTGGCGGCGTTTCCTTCGTCGCAGCCGGGGCGTTCGGGGTGGTCGCGGTGCAGGGTGCTCTTGGCGTCCGCGGCGATTTTTCTGGTCTTTTCAGAGAGCTCGCTGCGCATGCTTTTGAACCGGTCGGCCGCTTTTTCGGAGAGGGCTTTCAGCTTCTCTTCGGCGCCGAGCGTTCCAGCGGTTTCGCGGGCGGCGCGGCGCTCTTCGCGTCTGGCGTCGGCCTTTTCCTTGAGAGCGCCCAGACGCTCGCCGGCGTTCCGGGCGGCTTTCTTCAGGCCCGTCGCGGCGCCCGAGGCCGCTTTGCCGAGGCGCTCGCCGGCGCTTTTGCCTTTCCGTGAAAGTCCCTGTATGGCGCTGGACGCGCTCTGGCTCAGTTTGTCTTTCGCGTTCTCGAAGGCGCCCGAGTCTTTGAGGTCTTTCAGTTTTTCTGCGGCGCCGCGCCCGACCGAGACGATGCCCTTGCCGGTCGCGCGGGCGACTTTGCCGAAGGCGCTGAAGGAGGTTCCGGCAGCGATGCCGATGGCCTTGAAAAGCCTGCCGGTTTTTGGAAAATTCTAAGCGCTTCTTCGGAAGAGGGTTTTTGGAAATCTGTTTTCGACGCTGCGGCGCAGGGCGCGGGCCCCCTCGGCGACGCCCCAGAACGCCGTGCCGAACCCTTCGGCGGCCGCTCCGGCGGCAATGCGTCCCATCTCGCGGTTCTTCTCGCTGGCAAGGCGCAGCGCGCCGCTCTTCAGGACTTCTTTCGCCTTGTTCGCCGCCGCGGAGATCTTTTGCGGAGCGACATTCTGTTCATCGCGGCCCATTGTTTCGCACGACGCCTCTTCCCCTTCGAAGTCGACGACGATCTTCTCTTTTTTGCCGGCTTGAGCCTGGGCGCTGCGCTCGGCTGCGTCGGGCAGGGCGCTTTTGATCAGGTGCCCGATCGCGGCGAACGACTGGGCGGCCGAACGTTTGCCCAGCTGATCTACGGGAACGGGCTGCCCCTCGGCGACGGGGGCGCTTTTTTGGAACTTCTCGGCGACGTGGTGAAGGCCGTTTTTGATGGCGCTCATTTCCTCGTCGAAATCGTTGGGCGCGAGTTTCCGCAGTCCATGAGGCCGTGTTTTTCCCTTTTTGAGATCCTCTCGGTCGACTGACATCTGCATGTACCTCCTGCTTTTTCGCTGGAAAACGGCCGGCGTGAGCCGGGCTGTCTGTCTTCATGCGGTGATTTTGGCGCTGTATGCGCAACTGTCTCAACCATATATTTAAACTTGAAAACGGAGAAAAATCAACTGGCAAAGCTCATGAAATCATATTTTTTTGCAGGATCTTTGTGATAAGATGATTTTATCTTTCTGTCGGAGCGGGGTGTTTTTCATGAAAAAAGCTCTTCTGCGGTGCAAAACCTGCGGCGCCGAGTACGGCGCGGAGCGGGCGCCGTTTCGCTGCGCCTGCGGCGAACCGCTCGATCTGGCGTGGGACGGTTTCGGCATCGACGCGAACGAAAGATGCCAGTCGCGCCGCTACGCGGCGTTCTATCCGTTCGAGGCGGGCGAGTGGCGCTCGCTGGGCGAGGGCGGCACGCCGCTCGTGAAGCTCGAGGCGCTGGCCAAAGAGCTCGGCCTGGCCGAGGTGGCGGTCAAAAACGAGAGCGCCAACCCCACGTGGTCGTTCAAGGACCGCGGCACGGCCTCGTGCATCGCTCACGCGCGGGCGCTCGGCTATGCGAAAGTCGGCACGGTCTCTTCGGGCAACATGGCGGCTTCGGTGGCGGCGTACGCCGCGGCGGCGGGCATGGAAGCCTTTATCCTCGTCAAGGGCAACGTCGCCGACGAGAAGCTGGCGCCGATCGCCATCTACGGCCCGCATCTGCTGCGCGTCGCCGGCCCGTACGAAGAATTGTACCGCGAAAGTCTGCGCCTCGGCGCCGAGCGCGGCATCTACTTCATGAACTCCGACGTGCCGTTCCGCGTCGCCGGCTCGCGCACGATCGCCTACGAGATCGCCGAGGATCGCGGCTTCCGCGTCCCCGACTGGGTGATCGTGCCGGTGAGCGCGGGCGGCAACCTGCGCGGCATCGTCAACGGCTTCGAGGATCTGCGGCGCGCGGGGCTGACCGACCGCCTGCCGCGGTTCATCTGCGCGCAGACGGCCAGCGTCGCGCCCGTCGCTTCGGCCTTCGCCGCCGGATCGGCGCGGATCAGCCGCTTTCCCGACAACGAGACGATCGCCCACGCCATCGACAATCCGTTCCCGCCCAGCGGCAACCGCGTGCTGGCGGAGCTGCGCCGCCTCGGCGGAACGGCGGGGACGGCCAGCGAAGGCGAGATCGTCCGCGCCCAGGCCGATCTGGCCCGCTGCGGTCTGTTCGGCCAGCCGGCGTCCTGCGTGCCGCTGGCGGTCCTGCGCCGGGCCCGAACGGCCGGCATTGTGGCGGAGGGCGAGAGCGCCGTGCTGGTGATGACGGGCGGCGGACTGAAGTACGCGGCGGCTTTTGCGGCGCACCGCCTCGAGTGGCGCGACTGCGATCTTGCCTCTCTGCCGGCGTATCTGAAATGATCCGCCCGAAACGGGGCTCGTCCCGGAAAGGCGCCTTTGATTTTTGCGGACAGGCGGAGTTTTGTCTCCCGACGTGTCAGGGAGTATAATATCCTAATCCGTTCGAAAAGGATATTTCAAAAAAAGCGAGGACTTTTTTCATGGAACAGTCGAAGAATCCCTGTCGCTTGATCCTCCTCAGCGCACTGCTCTGGGGGCTTTTTGCGCACGGCATGATGCTGCTCAATAAATTTTCGTTCCACGACGACGCCAAGCTGGGCTTCGGTCTCGGCGCCACGGTGACGTCGGGACGGTGGATGCTCGAAGTGCTGAAGCGCGTCACCGAGTTCGTTTTCGGCGGCACGCTCTACAGCCTGCCGCTTTTCAACGGCCTGTTGACGCTGATTCTGGTCGGGCTGGCGGCGTGCATGACGGCGAAGATCTTCCGGCTGCAGCGCGTTTACAGCTGCGTGCTGCTGGCGGGAGTGATGGTGGCCTTTCCGGTCGTGACGGCGATGATGGGGTACATGTACACGGTGCCCTATTACATGATCGGCCTCGACCTGGCCGTGGCCGGCGCCTGGCTGATCTGCGACGGCGACCGGCGGCACTGGTACCGGTTGCCAGCGGGGTGCGTGCTGGCGGCCTGCGCGGTGGGCGTGTATCAGTCCTGCATTCCCATCGTGCTCAGCGTCATGCTGCTGCACATGATGATGAGCCTGCATTACGACGCTTCGGCGCGGCGTTTCGATTTCTTCTGGCGGGGACTTTCCCTGGCGCTGGCTTGCGCGCTGTTCATGACGCTGTACCTGGCGGCGAACTGGCTGAGCCTGAGGGTGGCGGGCGCGCAGCTTTCCGATTACGAGAGCATCAACACGTTCGGCTTCGGCGGCTGGAGCGAGTATCTCGACCGCGCGGCGCGGGCTTACCGCGAGTTCTTTCTGCCGCCGCCGATGAAGATGCGCGACATGTATCCCACGGCGTCGCTGCGCTGGCTCTATCAGGCCGTGCTGTGGTTCGGCGTCCTGCTCGGGCTGGATCGTGCCGCTCAGCTGTTCCGTCACAAGCCGCGCCGCGGCCTCGAGTTCCTGCTGACGCTGGCGCTGCTGCCGCTGGCGGTCAACTTCATTCACGTCATGGTGGACGTGAAGATGATCCACTCGCTCATGGTTTATTCCAAAGTCTTCGTCTTCGTGGGGTTCATCTGCCTGCTGGAAAACGCCGCGCTGGACCGCCTCCATTACCCGCGCTGGATCTACCGCGACGGCGTGTTGCTGATGTTCTGCGTGACGGTGCTGTACTGTCACTTCTCCAATATCTGCTATTTCAAGGCCAACTTTCTGCAGAACCAGGCAATCGGCTACTTCACGCGGCTGGCGACGCGCATCGAAAGCGTGCCCGGCTATTCGCCGTACCTGCCCGTGGCTTTTCTGAACGACGACGACAAACAGGATTTCAACGCGCCCGTGATCCCGGAATTCGAACGCATCCGCCTGATTCCCTACTTGTTCAACGAGAAGTCGCCGCTGATCAACAACTACGCGTGGAAGAACTTCATGCGCATGTGGTGCGATTATTCGCCGATCGTCATCGAGAACGTGAAATCCTTCGAAAAACTGCCCGAGGTGATGGCCATGCCGCGCTACCCTCTCGAAGGCTCAATCAGGGTCGTGAACGAGGCGGTCGTCGTCAAATTTTAAAGACGGCACGCGGTGCGAAAGGAGCGATAGCATGACCGAGAAGAGACGGGGAAGACGGCCGCTGTTTTCCGTGGCGGTGCCGTTTTACAACGAGCAGGAGAACCTGAGGACGTTGTACGAGCGCCTCTGCCGCGTCGTCGGCGGCGTGGGGGACTGCGACTTCGAGCTGCTTTTCGTGGACGACGGCAGCACCGATTCCTCGCTTGAAGTTGTGCGCGCCCTGGCGGCGCAGGACGCCCGCGTGCGCTACCTGAGCTTTTCGCGCAACTTCGGCAAGGAGATCGCGCTGTCGGCCGCCATCGACCACGCGCGCGGCGACGGCGCCATCTTCATGGACGCCGACCTGCAGCATCCGCCGGAGCTGATCCCGAAACTGATCGAAGGCTGGTTCGAAGGCTACGACGACGTGTACGCCCAGCGCCGCACGCGCGGCGGCGAGTCGGCCTTCAAAAAACTGACGGCCAAGCTGTATTACCACGTGCTGGCGCGCTCGACGCGCATTCCCATCCAGATGGACGCCGGCGATTTTCGTCTGCTCAGCGCCCGGGCGCTGGCGGTGCTGCGTCGCATGCCCGAGCACCAGCGCAACATGAAGAGTCTGTACAGCTGGATCGGCTTCAGGAAAAAAGCCGTGCCCGTCGATCAGGAACCGCGCCTGCACGGTGCAAGCAAGTTCGGTTTCTTCCGCCTGCTCAACCTGGCGCTGGACGGTATCACCTCGTTCACGACGGCGCCGCTGCGTCTGGCCACGATTCTCGGGGCGCTCTGCGCCGCCGTGGCGCTGCTTTCGTTTTGCTGGTTCCTGATCCGCACGGCGGTGTGGGGCAATCCCGTGCCCGGCTATCCCTCGCTGTTCTGCGGCATTCTCTTCTTCGGCGGCGTGCAGCTGCTGGGGCTGGGCGTCATCGGCGAGTATCTCGGCCGCGTCTTCATGGAGACCAAAGGACGCCCGCTTTACGTCGTCGCCGAGAGCAACCTGCCCGGCGAAGCGTCGGACGAGCCGCGTCCGGAGCGCGGAGAGGCGCGGCATGACTGAGACGGAACGGGAACGATGCCGTGAAGTCGGCAGCTACCTGTTTTTCGGCGTCCTGACGACGATAGTCAACTACGTCAGCTACTACGCGCTGACGCGCTGGCTGGGTATGGGCGTGACGGCGGCGACGGCCTGGGCCTGGGCGCTGGCGGTGCTGTTCGCGTTCGTGACCAACAAGCTCTGGGTCTTCCGCAGCCGTACGCGCGGACTGGCGGCGCTGGGGCACGAGCTGGCGGCCTTCGTGGCGGCGCGCCTCTTTTCCGGCCTGCTCGACGTGGCCATGATGTGGCTGTTCGCCGAAAAGCTGGGCTGGCCGGACATGTGGGTGAAAATCGGCGACAACGTGTTCGTCACGGCGCTCAATTACGTTTTCAGCAAGCTGTGGATCTTCCGCGAGCGGGCGTGACGGAAAGCCGATGCTGATTCTTTGCTGATACTAAATTTTCAATGAAAAGGGCTCATTGAAAATGCCGCGCTTTGTGCGGCCGTGCCGCAAAAAACATGCGTCACGCGATTCCATGCAGGGCAATCGCTTACGGAATAAGCAAGCCCGTAGGCACCAGCCCCAGGACCTGCAGAGCCGTAGGAATGCCAAGCCCGCAGAGCTTGCGCTTGCTCCTCATCCCGCATTTGCACGTGTCAC
>ENA-ORTP01002254-ORTP01002254.1-human-gut-metagenome-genome-assembly--contig:-NODE-2254-length-16693-cov-6.889891_pt1 | contig 16693 bp, 12 predicted proteins | sample MGYA00241913_ERZ509190 | MGnify/ENA primary metagenome ERZ509190 (study PRJEB26280, sample SAMEA2338839) | human gut metagenome | biome: human gut; feature: human-associated habitat; material: faeces...
ATATTCCCATTTCTATTTACAATAAGGTGTATCAGTACTATATTTAGTTCACATAGAAAAATAAAATTACTGATACGTAATTTAGAATAGAGATTCGTATATAAAAATAAAATTAGTTTTAAAATTCAAATATATATAACAAATAAAACTGTACTTATATATAAATTTTACTTATTAAAAATAAAGGAAGAAAGAAGTGAAAAAAGAAATAGTATTAAATTTTATTTTTATAATTACAATTAATATGCTTGGGTTTATACAAAATAGATATTTTGTCAGATATATGGGAATAGATAGTTTAGGTATGATGAAATTGTTTTCTCAATTATTGGCATATTTGAATATCATTGAATTAGGGCTAGGATCAGCTTCAGCTTTTGCATTGTATAAACCACTGGCTGAAAAGAAAAAAAATTATCAACAGATTAGCATAATTGTAAATACTATTGAAAGTATTTATAATAAAATAGGAATTTTATTATTTGGACTGGGAATTTTGTGCCTTCCTGTTATTCCTTTTTTTATAGAAATCTCTAAATTTTCTAACAGAATATATTTTTATTGGATTTTGTATGTGTTTAATACTGTGTTGACTTATTTATTTGTCAAATATGTAATTTTATTTACAGCCAATCAGGAATTTTTATATGTAAGAACAATTCAAAGTGTCAGTGTAATCTGTTTTAAAAGTTTTCAGATTATTTGTATAATAAAATTTCATTCATTTTTTATTTATATCTTATTATTAATTCTTGATAATTTGATTCAATGGATATTTTTCAAAAAACATTATAGAGAAAAATATTCTTACATAACAAAGACAAAAGAAAAATATGAGGGAATAAAAAATGATATTAAAAATCTGTTTTGGCATAAAATAGCAGGATTAGCAGTTTTTAATACTGATTTAATATTAATATCAAAATTTATATCATTAGAAATAGTAGGAATATATGCAAGTTATCAAATGATAGAACAGATGATTTTAACTATTTTAGGAATATTTTTAAATGTATTGAGACCAATGATTGGAAAATATATAGCAATTCATACTAAAGAGGAAATTTATAATTATTGGAGAAAATTTAATATATTATTTTTATTAATAAGTATAATTTTTAGTTGTTGTACCTATTATTTAATAAATGGATTTGTAGGTTTATGGCTTGGGAAAAATTATATTTTCTCAGATATTACAGCATTATTGATTTGTATTAATCTTTTTATAAGATGTTTTAGGGGTGTTACAGATATATTTAAAGATGGAAGTGGATTTTTTGATGATATTCATTTACCAATAGCAGAAGCTACAATAAATTTTGTCTCATCTTTAATTTTAGTTTTTTATTTGGGATTAAATGGAGTAATAATTGGAACAATATTATCAAATATTTTAATAATTTGTATAGCAAAACTTCTGTTAGTTTTTAAAAGATGTTTTAATAAAGATTATAAAGAATATATTAAAGTTTATGGAAACTATCTTTTATTAATTATATTTTCATTAACACTAAGCAAATTTTTATTAAATTATATTCCAATATTAGAAATATATACATGGATAGATTGGTTAAAGAAAGCTGTATTAATATCAAGTATAATATCAATTATAACTTTAGTCATATTTATATTTAATAAAGATTTTAGAGAAGGAATATTTTATTATAAACAAGGAAAATAAATAATATAAAATAAAATTAAATCCAGAAAGACCTAAAAATCTTCTGGATTTTTTATATTGCAACCATTGATTGACAGAAAATAAAATACACTTGGTTGAGTGCAACTTACAGTTGTGGTAAAATAGAAATATATAAAACACATATGTAAGGGGGACAAAATTATGAAACTGTTTGTAAAAATACAACAATTGAGGAAGCAGAATGGAATGTCACAGGAGAAGCTAGCACAGCTACTGGGAGTTTCAAGGCAGTCAGTTTCTAAATGGGAATCAGGACAGTCACTTCCAGAGATAGATAAAATAATACAGTTAAGTAATATTTTTGAAGTAACAACTGACTATTTATTAAAAGATGTAGCAGAAGAAAAATGTATTGATATATTGAGGAAAGAAAAGGAAAAAGATGTATTGGCACATCATACTAGTTTTATGTTTAAAGTTGGATTTACAATGTTTTCAGTTGGGGTGGTAGCTATAGCAGTATTTTGGATACTGTCTATAGTTTATCCTACATATAGAGTGATGTGGGATGGAACACTGTTGACTGGATTTTCTGGTTTTTTGATATTACATGAAGTAACTCCTATTTTCATATTTTTTTGTGTAGTTGGAACAATAGGATTAGGAATGATGCTGTTTGAAAAGAAGAAAGAGAAAGTAAGTGTGTAGGAGGAAAGATGAAAGAAATATTGAAACCATATTATAACTTAGATGAAGTATTTGAAAGTGAAAAATTTAAGGTAATGAACATAGGAGAATTAAATGTAACATCTGGAAAAATAATATGCTGTGATCCTCTAGTAAGTTTAGTAAATGGTGAAGGAGAAGCTTTTGTGAAAGAGATTCCTACTGGAAAATATCCTGTAACTTTAGCAGTACTAGATGATGAAGAGTGGGGAATCAGATATATGGGAGCAAGGCTTAATGTGTCTAATGAGAAAGCTGAGTATTATCAATTAGCTCTTCAGAAAAATGATGATATTTCAGAGTTAAGCAGAGAAAATAAAGAATTTTTTGGATTTTTTGTAGATGCTGGAATGGGGTGCTTTGCAGATACAGAAGCAGCAAAATTAACAGCAGAATTTACAAAGAAAATGGAAGAAGATTCAGATTTTGATAATATATATGATGATTATTTTGCTTCTTTGTTAGAGGAGAGTTACAAAAAATATCCAGATTATCAAAGAGATTGTGGAGACTTTTTAAATTGGACTATTCCTGAAACAGATAAAAATGTTGTCATATTTGCTAGTGGATGGGGAGATGGAGTATATCCTTGCTATTGGGGATATGATAAAAATGGAAAAATATGTTCTCTTACAATAAGCTTTATAGAACCTAGTGAATTAGAAGAAAGTGATGAAGATGAGGATGATGAAGAATAAAAATTTTTAAATTTGTTTTAGATATTATAAAAATGGTATAATATCTCAACAGAGTTAAATTTTGGAAGATTAATTTTAGTATACAGGAGGGATTTGATGGCTGCTAAGGGAATTATTGAAAAAGAATTGTCATATATAATGGGAATACCAAATTCACCAGAAGATATAGGAACATATGATGATTTAATTAAGAGACTGGAAGAAAATAGAGAATTCAGAGTAAAAGTTTTAAAAAATGATACAGAAAAATTTTTGAGAGTGGACTATAAAGATGAACAGTATATTGTCCAAATATTAATAGAAGAATTTGAAGTACCAGAACTTTTTACAGTGGCACATCAGATCAATGAAACAGATTATAATAAAATAATGGAAAGTAAACTTGGAATAACAACTATTATGGAATTTGGAGAATCAAATATTGATTCTTATCATCTTCAATTAAAATTAATATCAGCTATGATGCCAAATCTTTTAGGAATAATGGATTTTTCTTCACAAAAATTATTATCTGGCAGATGGGCAGCAATGGCAGCAGAGAGCTATATTCAACCAGCACCTGAATATATCTATACTATCCAAGCTATAAATGATGAAGATGGAAGTGTATGGCTTCATACTCATGGACTTAGAAGATGTGGTTCATTGGAGCTTGAAATAATGGGATCAGATACTGAAAGTTATCAGGAACATGGAACAGTAATTCAAATGATTGCAAAGAATATAGTTACTAACAGATATCTTGAAGAAGAGAAAGAGCCTTTCTATATAGGAGAGGGGATAGTAGGGACATGGGTAGCTTTAGAAGAGGTATTAGACAGCTATCCTCCAGAGAGTCTGGGTGGAAGTGCTGGAAGAGATGAGGAACATGGAGAAACAGCTGTAATATATGTTTACTTGACAGAGGATGATTACAAAAAGGGAAAATATACACATATATCAGCAGCAAATGAGACTATGCAGAACAATCCAGTATATTTCATTTCTGATGAAGAAACAGCGAGAATGAAAGGATTAGCACTAGAAAGATGGGGATACTTTGCTGATGCTGTTACTAATCCAGAAAATAATGGACTGATAAAATTTGGAATATTGGTAGATGAGCAGTACAGAAGAGAGGGAGATGCTAATTTAGAGCACCTATGGTTTCACATAGAGGGAATAGATGGAGATAATATAAGGGGAACTCTTATTAATCAGCCATATTATATAGCAAACCTTAATGAAGAAGATAAAATGACAATCAATAAGTCAGAACTTACAGACTGGATAATATATACACCATTTGCAGAGATAACTCCTGATAAAGTGTATCTGCTGGATGAAAGAAAAAAATATTTTAATTAATATTCATAAAAACGAGAATAACTAAAAAAGTTAGATTGAATTTTATCTGGCAAGTTATTCTCGTTTTTCTATTAAACAGATAAAGTATAAAAAAATTTAATAGAATGGAAGAAAGAAAATATAAAATTATATAACAAGATTTCGAAATTTTTGATATAATTGTAAGGTAAAGATAATATGCAGGAGGAAAAATGTGCTTAGAAAATTAAAGGCTCTTATTCTATTTTTGAATCTTATTGGGGTAGGAGTAACTATTTACTATAAAATGTATATGCTCACTTGTTTTACAGTTCTTTTATTTTTCTATTTTTTGTATGTTTTTCTGAAAAGAGAGGAGATGGAAACAACTAATCTTTTTAATAAGAGGGCACTCCTTTCATCAAATATAATATTATTTTGTTTTATGCTAATATTTTTTAGGCTGATACAGGTACAGATATTTGATAATGCTATGTATGTAGAAAAAGTAAATAATCAGACTATGACTATAAATAAAAATTCAGGAAATAGAGGAAGCATATATGATGCTAATGGGAAAAGTCTGGCTTTTAATAAAAGTATTTATGATTTGATAATAGATCCAAGCAGAATATATGAAAAACCAGAGATACTGAAAGCATTTGAAGAAATAGCAAAAAAATCATATATAAAAATAAATAATAAAAAGTTTTTAAATGAATTAGATGAGGGATACAAAACTAAAAAGAAATATAAGATTATAGCTAAAAATCTTGATGAGATAGAGAAAGCTGAAATTGATGAGATATTAAAAAAATATAAATTAAATACTAATGAGATGTTTTACAGAAAGAATATAGAAAGAACTTACTACAAGAAAGACATATATAATGATCTGGTAGGACTTATTGGTTATACTGCAACTTCAAAAGATGTAAAAACTGGTGTATTTGGAATAGAAAAACAGTATGAGAAGTATCTTAAAGAAAAAACTGTGGAAAGAAAAAATCCATATACTAGAAATAGAGGAATAAGAATACCTACCTCTAAAGATGAAATAAGAACAAATTTAAATGGAAGAAATGTTTATATGACAATAGACAATGATCTTCAATTTATACTTAATGATGAGGTAAAGAAAAAATTTGAATCCTCAAAATCAGATGATGCTTATGGAATAATTATGGATCCAAATACTGGAAAAATACTGGCAACAGCAGCTTATACAAGAAAGAGAAGAGCATTAAGAAATCCAGTTTTTCAGGATCAATTTGAGCCAGGATCAACTTTTAAACCTATTATAGTAGCTTCTGCCCTTAATGAAGGACTTATAAAAAGAACAAGTAAATTTGATGTAAAAGATGGAACAATAAGAAAATATAATCACACAATAAAAGAAAGCAGCAGAAGTACTAAGGGAATACTGACAACTGATGAAGTGTTAAAAAAATCCAGTAACGTTGGAATGGTACTGATTGGAGATACATTTACTGAAAAAACTTATGAAGAATATTTAAGAAACTTTGGATTATATGACAGAACAGGAATTGATTTTCCTGCTGAGATAAAACCATATACTACCCCTTATAGAAGATGGGATAAACTTAAAAAGAGCACAATGTCTTTTGGACAAGGGATAGTAATGAGTCCAATACAGCTGGCGACTGCTTTCTCTGCTGTTATAAATGGAGGAGTTTTATACAAACCATATTTAGTAGAAAAAATAACAGATGACAATAATATTGTAATAAGAAGAAATCTTCCTACACCAGTGAGGCAGGTAATATCTCCAGAAGTATCAAGGGAAATGAGAGATATATTGGAAAGCGTAGTAAGAGATGGAACTGCTAAAAAAGGAGATGTAGAAGGATACAGAGTAGGAGGAAAAACTGGAACTGCACAATTAAGTACAAAAGGTGGGTATCTGAAAAGTGACTATCTTGCTTCTTTTATAGGATTCTTCCCAGCAGATAAACCTAAATATGTTGTTCTTGTAATGTTTATGAAGCCTAAAGGGGAAACTGTATTTGAAAAATATGGAGGAGCAACTGCTGCTCCGGTATTTGGAGAAATTGTAAGGAGAATAACTAAAAATAAAAATATTTTGTCTCAGGATATTGCTAAAATCTCAGAGATTAAGAATTTTGAAAGTATGAAACGTAACAATGAAGAAGTAAAAGTAGAAATGCCTGATCTTACAGGACTAAGTCCTAAAGATGTAATTTATATATTTAAAAATGCAGATATAGATGTAAGAATTAAAGGAAAAGGTCTGGTAGAGAGCCAGAAGCCAAAGGCAGGAACTTCTTTGGAAGGTGTGACTAGTATAGAGGTACAGTTGAAATAGGAGTGAGTTATGAGATATTATAAAATATATGTAGACAATACCCAGTCCCTTTATACTTATTCAGATGAGAGAGAAGAATATGAGATAGGGGATAGAGTTGTTGTTTCCTTTAGAAACAGAGATAAATCAGGTTTGATAATAGCTGAAGATAAAGCTGAAAATATAACTTTCAAAGTTCTTCCTATAAAATTTCGATTGGAAAATGAAATAAAATTGTCTGAAAACTTTATAAAACTTCTTAGGTGGATAAAAACTTATTATATGAGCAGTTATGAACAGGTAATAAATGCAGCTGTTCCAAGTGATCTGAAAGTTAAATATGACTCAATATATGTTTTATCAGATATCAGGAATATTTTTCAAGAGGGAGCAGAGGATATTTATTCAGAAGAGTTTGTAAAATTTTTCAAAGAAAGAATAACTGTAACTAAAGCTACCCTTAATAAAAAATTTACAAAAGAAGTTATAAATGAAATGATTGGAAATACTGTACTTTTTAATGAAAAGGGCAGTGTTAAATTAAATTATGATTTTGATTTTTCAACTTTGGAAAAAAAATTTGAAGATGTTATAATATATTTTAGAGGAAAAGAAGAAGTTCAAAAGAAAAATTTAGAAGATAAGTTTTCTAAAGAACTTTTAAATAAGTTAGTTAAAGAAAAACTTTTGTTTTTGAAAAAAAATATAAAAGAAGATGAAAGTCAAAGAGAACTACAGGAGATATCTGATGAAGTATCCGAAAAAAATATAGTCCTTAATGATGAACAGGAAAGAGCTAAAAATATTATAAAAGATGGAGATAATAAATATTATCTTTTAAAAGGAATCACTGGTTCCGGTAAGACAGAGGTATATATTGAGCTTATAAAAGAAGCTTTTAAAAAAGGAAAAGGGAGTATATTTCTTGTTCCTGAAATATCACTTACTCCACAGATGATAAATAGATTTAAAAATGAATTTAGAGAAAATATTGCTATACTTCACAGTAAACTTACTAATAAAGAGAGAGCTGATGAATGGTATAATATATATAGTGGAAATAAAAAAATAGTTTTAGGAGTAAGATCAGCTATCTTTGCTCCAGTGGAAAATCTGGAATATATCATACTGGATGAAGAACATGAAAATACATATAAACAGGATAGTAATCCAAGGTATAATGCCAAATATGTAGCTATAAAAAAAGCTGAACTTGAAGGAGCAAAACTGATTTTAGGATCAGCTACTCCATCAATAGAAAGCTCTTACTATGCTGAAAAAGGTATCTATACACTAGTAACTATGGATTCAAGATATAATAATTCTGTACTGCCAGAAATAGAAATAATAGACATGAAAAAGGAAGAGGACTTGTATTTCAGTAAAAAACTTTTAGAGGAGATGAAAACAACTCTTTTAAAAGGAGAGCAGATAATATTACTTCTCAATAGAAAAGGATATTCTACTTACATTCAATGTAAAGACTGCGGGCATGTAGAGGAATGTTCCCATTGTTCTATAAAAAGCAGTTATTATGCAAGTCAGGGAATACTGAAATGCAACTATTGCGGTCAGACAAGAAAATATACAGGTCATTGCAGCAAATGTGGAAGCACTAATCTTATTCATAGTGGAAAAGGTGTAGAGAGAGTAGAAGAAGAAGTAAAAAAATATTTTGATGTAAGAGTAATACGGGTAGATTCTGAAAGTTCTAAAAATAAAGACTTCTATGAAAAAATGTATTTTGACTTTTTGGGTGGAAAATATGATATAATGATAGGGACACAAATGATATCAAAGGGACTGCATTTTCCTAATGTAACTTTGGTAGGAGTTATAAATGCTGATACAATCTTAAATTTTCCGGATTTTAGGGCAGGAGAGAAAACTTTTCAGCTGGTAACACAGGTGTCTGGAAGAGCAGGAAGAGGAGATAAAAAGGGAAAGGTTGTAGTACAGACTTATCAGCCTGAAAATTATACTTTCAAGATGATAGAGAAAACTGACTATAATGGATTTTATTCTGAAGAAGTTTCTAATAGAGAACTGCTGGAATACCCACCTTTTTCTAAAACTATTAATATAGGAATATCTTCTAAGAAAGAGAAAGAACTGGAAATATTTGTCAAAGAATTTTTTAAAGGTATAGAAGATGAAGATGTAGAAATGTATGGTCCAATGAAAAGCCTTGTATACAGAGTAAAAGATCGATTTAGATATAATATTTTCATAAAAGGAAGCAAAAAAAATATAAGTCTGTTTAAAAGAAAGTTAAATAAAAAACTAGCAGATTATAAAAAGTCAGATGATTTTAGAATCGTTGTTGATGTAGATCCAATAAATTTAATTTAACAATAGAGGTGAGAAGAAAAAGTGATATACGAAATAAAAAAATATGGTGATCCAGTACTTAGGGAAAAAACTGTAGAGGTAGAAACTGTAGATGACAATATAACAGAAATATTGCAGAATATGACAGAAACTATGTATGATAAAAAAGGGGTGGGTCTTGCAGCTCCTCAAGTAGGAATTAGTAAAAGAATGTTGGTATTAGACTGGTCTGGAGAAGGGGAAGAACTTAGAAAAGTAGTAAATCCTGTAATTACTCCATTGACAGAAGAGAAAATAGATTGGGAAGAAGGATGTTTGAGTATTCCTGGAATATATAAAAAAGTTGAAAGAGTAGCAAAAATAAGAGTTGATTACTTAAATGAAAAAGGAGAAAAAATAACTGAAGAGTTAGAAGGTTTTCCTGCAATAGTTATGCAGCATGAATTTGATCATTTGGAAGCTGTGTTGTTTGTAGACAGAATATCTCCTATGGCAAAAAGAATGGTAACTAAAAAATTACAGGCACTGAAAAAAGAAACATTAAAAGGGCCAAGTGCTGAATAAGGAGCTGCAATATGGCAGTAGATAAGGGAAAATGGAGCTGTTGGATAATACTTGCTATAGTGCTCTATGTGTTTGTACCACAAATATATAGAAGTTACATAAAAGTAAATAAATTAAAAAGTGAAAAAAAACAGCTTTTAAAAAAAATAGAACTAGAGAAAAATAAAATAGAAGAGTATAATAAACATATTGATGAACTCAACGATGAATTTTATAGAGAGAAAATTTCCCGTGATGAACTGCAAATGGTCAAAGAGGGAGAGGAAATCTATAGATTAATCAACAAAAAATAGGAGGAAAGATGAAAAGAGAATTAGCACTGGAATTTGCCAGAGTAACAGAAGCAGCAGCATTGGCAGCTTACAAATGGGTTGGAAGAGGTAATAAAGAGGCCGCTGACCAAGCAGCAGTAGATGCAATGAGAACTATGCTGAACAGAATAGCTATTGATGGAGAAATAGTAATAGGAGAGGGAGAAATTGATGAAGCTCCTATGCTTTACATCGGTGAAAAAGTTGGTAGAGCTTATCACAAATATGAAGAAGATGGGGAACCAGAAGATGATTATTGTTCACCAGTAGATATAGCTGTAGATCCTGTAGAAGGAACAAGAATGACTGCTCAAGGGCAAGCTAATGCTATAACTGTTTTGGCTGTTGCAAATAAGGGAAGTTTCTTGAAAGCTCCAGATATGTATATGGAAAAATTAATAGTTGGACCTGAAGCAAAGGGTGCTATAGATTTGAATAAACCTTTAATGGAAAATATTCACAGTGTTGCAAAAGCATTGAACAAAGAATTAAATGAACTTATGATTGTAGTTCTTGATAAACCAAGACATACACAAATTATAAAAGATCTTCAAAAACTTGGAATAAAAGTTTATGCTCTTCCAGATGGAGACGTAGCTGGTTCTATCCTTACTTGTATAGTTGACTCTGATGTAGATATGCTTTATGGTATAGGTGGAGCTCCAGAAGGAGTTATTTCTGCTGCTGTAATAAGAGCTCTAGGTGGAGATATGCAGGCTAGATTAAAATTAAGAAGTGAAGTAAAAGGTGTAACTCTTGAAAATGATAAAATATCTAACTTTGAAAAAAGCAGATGTGAAAGTATGGGACTTACAGTTGGTCAAGTTCTTACAATGAATGATCTTGTAAAAGATGATGAAGTTATATTCTCAGCAACTGGAATAACTGGCGGAGATCTTTTAGAAGGAATCAAAAGAAAAGGAAGTATTGCTAGAACACAAACTCTCGTAGTAAGAGGAAAAAGTAAAACTGTAAGATATATAAACTCAGTTCATAACTTAGATTTCAAAGATGCTAAAATAACTCATTTAGTAAAATAAATAAAGATTATAGAGACTGTTCCTAATAAAAGGAGCAGTTTTTTTTTATGAAAATGAAAAAAGATCAATAATAAGTGGAAATATGCAAAAGCCTTTAAAATTAAGGAGAAAGAACTTAGATTTCAAGAAATGATTAAATGAAAATATGGTTCATTTTTACAAACAGTTTAAGTAAAGAAGGGGGAATATTTCATTGAAAATAAGATAAAAAGAATACTATAAGTGTAATGTGATTGTGATATAACAGTTTTGTGTTGAAACAGTTGTAAATACTCAGTTTTTATACTAAACTTATATCAAGAAGGAAAGGAATAAAGAAGAGCAATAAAAAAACTACATTATGAACTTTCTGAACACCACTGATAATATAGAACATAAATTAAATAGGATATAAATTTTTCTTAATGAAAAGAAAAAATAACTATAGAATAAAAAAATTCAGGAGGTGCGTTGATGTTTGAAAGTTTAATTGGCTCGATTAAAAATATGGTACTTTCATTAAATGGATTGTTATGGGGTAAACTTATAACTGTAAATGTTGGAGAAACAATAGTGGAGCTTAGTCTTTTGGTAGTTATTCTCATACCAGTGGGATTATACTTTACACTAAGAACAAGATTTCTTCCATTTAGAATGTTTCCAGAGATGATAAAATGTGTGCTGGAACCTAAAAGTTCTACAAATAAAGATTCAATATCTGGACTGCAAGCTTTGTTCATAGCTACAGCTTCAAGAGTAGGAATGGGAAACTTGGCAGGGGTAGTGGCAGCGATATCCTTCGGTGGACCAGGAGCAATATTCTGGATGTGGCTGGCAGCCTTGATAGGTGCTTCAAGCGCATTTATAGAATCAACTCTGGCTCAGATATATAAAGAAAAAGATCCATTGTATGGAGGATTCAGAGGTGGACCTGCATATTTCATGGATAGAATGAGAATAATAACTTGGGTAAAAGAGGAAGATGAGTTTGTTGATAATATAAAAGGTACTTCAAAATATGTATCAGCAGATGGAAAAAAATATTACACTAGAGGAACTAGATTCAGACTTTTAGGAGTATTATTCGCACTTTCTGGATTACTATGCTGGGCAGGAATAAGTCAGGTTATTGCTAACTCAGTAAGTCAATCATTTGCAAATGCTTTCAACTTTCCACCACTATATACAACAATAGCATTAGTAGTTATATCAGGAATAGTGTTATTCAAAAATGCAGGAATAGTAGATGTACTTAATAAAGTAGTACCAGCAATGGCAATACTGTATTTCTCAGTAACATTGTTTATAATCATAAAAAATATAGGTCTTTTACCTCAAATGTTTGAAAATATATTTGTACAGGCTTTTGGATTTAGACAAGCAGTAGCAGGAGGATTTGGAGCTATATTGATGCAGGGAGTAAAAAGAGGATTGTTCTCTAATGAGGCAGGTTCAGGATCAGCTCCATGTGCAGCAGCGGCAGCAGATGTTGCTCATCCGGTTAAGCAGGGTTTAATTCAAGCTTTAGGAGTATTTATAGATACATTGTTAATCTGTAGCTGTTCAGCTTTCATAATGCTTCTTGCACCTGAAAGTGTAACAAAAGGATTAATGGGAATGGACCTTTTGCAAGCAGCAATGAATCACCATATAGGACAGGCAGGAGTAATATTTATAGCAGTGATACTGTTCCTATTCAGCTTCAGTACTTTCCTTGGAATAATGTTTTATGCAAGAGGAAATGTAGCTTATGTCTTTGGAGATAACTGGAAATCACAGAACGCATACAAAATATTTGCACTTGGAATGCTTTATGCAGGAGGAATGGCCCAATATACATTTGTATGGGAACTGGGAGATTTAGGAGTAGGGCTGATGACAGTATTCAACATGATGGCAATAATACCACTGTCAGGACAGGTAATAGAATCATTGAAAGATTACGAACTTAACTTTATGAAGAAAAAAAATATAAAGAGAGAAATAAAAGAGGAAGCAGTAGAGGTACAGGAAACAATTTAAAACTTAAAAAATAGTTTATAAACAGATGAAATAAAAATATCATATATCGAATGAGGAGGAAAATATTATGGAAAAAAGAAAATTTATGCCGGAGCCTTTTAAAATCAAAATGGTAGAACACATGGGAACTTTAGGTAAAGAAGAAAGAAAAGTTGCAATGAAAGAGGCTGGATATAATACTTTCTTATTAAAATCAGAAGAATGCTACATAGATCTTTTAACTGACTCTGGAACTAACGCAATGAGTGACAGACAGTGGGCTGGACTTATGCTTGGAGATGAGGCATATGCTGGAAGTAGAAACTTCTTCCATTTACAAGATGTAGTAAGAGAATACTTCGGATTCAAATATTTAGTTCCTACACATCAAGGTAGAGGAGCAGAAAACATTTTATCTACTTTAATGATCAAACCAGGAGATTATGTACCAGGAAACATGTATTTTACAACAACTAGATTCCACCAAGAGAGAAATGGGGCTACATTTAGAGACGTTATCATAGATGAAGCTCACGACCCAGCAGCTGATTTACCATTTAAAGGAAATATAGATCTTAAAAAATTCCAAGCATTGATAGATGAAGTTGGAGCAGATAAAATACCTTACATTTGTTTAGCAGTAACAGTTAACCTAGCTGGAGGACAACCAGTATCAATGGGAAATATAAAAGCTGTATCTGAGTTAGCTCATAAAAATGGAATAATGGTTATGTTTGATGCAACTAGATGTGTTGAGAATGCTTATTTCATTAAAGATAGAGAAGAAGGATATCAAGATAAAACTATAAAAGAAATAGTTCATGAAATGTTCTCATATGGAGATGGATGTACAATGTCTGGGAAGAAAGACTGTATCACTAATATTGGTGGATTCCTATGTATGAATGACCATGATCTATATGTAAAAGCAACTGGAATGGTAGTTCAATTTGAAGGAATGCCTTCATATGGAGGACTAGCAGGAAGAGATATGGAAGCTATGGCTATCGGTATCACAGAATCAGTTCAATATGAATATATCAGTTATAGAGTAAATCAAATTAGATATCTTGGAGAGAAATTAGAAGCAGCAGGAGTTCCAATGGTAAAACCATTTGGAGGACATGCAATATTCGTAGATGCAAGAGCATTCTTAGATCACTTAACTCAAGATGAATTCCCTGCTCAATCATTAGCAGCAGCACTATATGAAACTTCTGGAGTAAGAACAATGGAAAGAGGAATCATATCAGCAGGAAGAGATGTTGTAACTGGAAAAGATCATCATCCTAAACTAGAAACAATCAGATTGACTATACCTAGAAGAGTATATACATATGCACACTTAGATTTCGTAGCTGACGCAGTTATCGATCTATATAACAGAAGAAAAGATATCAGTGGATTGAAATGGGATTATGAGCCAAAAGTATTGAGATTCTTTACTGGAACATTTAAAACTATTAACCCTGAATTAATAAAAGGATACTAATAGATAACCCTATATAAGACAAAAAAGAGAGAGCTGAAAGGCTCTCTCTTTAGTATTTAAAAATCACAATGAATTAAAATATCTTTCATAATTTCTACACCCTCTTCTAATTCTTCTAAAGAAGGAGAAATAAAACTCAACCTTATTTTACCAGAAGATCGTTTATCATGATAAAAAATATTTCCTGGGAGGATAGATACCCCCCTTAATTTGCATTTATGATAAAATTTTTCTTCATTAATATAGTCAGCCAGCTGTATCCAGATGAAAAATCCTCCTTTAGATTTATTCAGTATAGTAATATGGGGAACTTCTGCCAGCAATTCAAGTATTTTATGATGTTTAGCTTTAAATATCTTTTTTAGATTTTTAACATGATTATCAAGATATTTATCAGCTATGAAATACTCTAATACTTTTTGGTTCAGTCCAGAAGTACTATGATCAAGGCTGTATTTAGTCAAAATAGCTTTCTGCATGATGGCAGGAGGCAGAATCATATATGCAAGTCCAATACCAGGCATAAGAAGTTTTGAGTAAGTTTTGATATATATAACTTTTTCATTTCCAGTTTGATCTAAAACTTTTAGAGGCTCCACTCTCTTAGTATAATAAAATTCGGAGAAGCAGTCATCCTCAATAATGTAAAAATTATACTCATGAGCCAGTTTTAAAAGTTTTTTCTTCTTTTCTTCTGACCAGCTTATGCCAGTAGGATTTTGAAAGTTAGGCATGATATATACAAAATGGATTCTTTCCTTTTTTAATGCTTTTTCAAATTCTACTAAATTCCATCCATCATTCTTTAAATCAAAAGTTTTGATGTTGCACATATCTTTTAATAAATTCAGTGCATTGGGATATGTAGGGCTTGAAATAGCAACAGTTTTTAAAGAAGTACCCCCAAAAGTTTTTAATATAATAACTAGAGACTGCTGAGTTCCTGAAGTTATCATTATATCATTTTTACTGACAAATATATCCTTTTCTTCTAAATAGTCAGCCAGAAGGATACGAAGGCTTTCCAGTCCCTGTACATCTTGGTATCCTAACAGGGAAGCTCCATGATTTTTTAAAGATTTTTCTATGAGAGTTTGATAAATTTCCTGTGGGAAATAATCATTAGGAGGGCTGCCATTGGAAAAATTTATCCCCTCTGTATTAGTCTGTCCAAAATGAAAACTTTCCATTATAGGGATTATTTCTTCACTGATAGAAAAATTAGAATGTTCTTTTATAAAAAATCCCTTTCCTTTTTCAGAAAAGATATATCCGTCTCTTTCAAGCATTTTAAAAACTTTTAATACAGTATTAATATTTGTATTGTATTTTATTCCAACCTGTCTGATTGAATAAAATTTAGAATTGGGAGCATTCTTTTTTATTATTTCTGATTTGAGATTTTCATATAACTGTATATAATAACTTACATCAACATTAGTATTTTTAGTCATTACTTTCTCCCTTTAGTAAAAAAAATATAGAATCTTAAACAGAACAAAATTAATCATATAATAAATTATATGATTTTTTTAATAAAAAAGCAATTAATATATAATAAAAAACCAGTAATAAAGATAATAAATGAGATGAAAATATAAAATATATTTAAAGGATAAAAAAAGATGTTTGCTGTTACTATTTATGATATAATATAGAAAATTAAGAATAAAGGAGAGAAAAGAGATGCTGTTTTATGAAGATTTTGTAAAAAGTATAAATTCAAAAAGTAATATAGAAATGAAAGGAATAGAAAAATTTCCTGTAGAGATTAAAAGAATAGTTTCAGGAGTAGGAATAGGAATTCCATTAATATTAGCAGGACTTTTTCAAGGATATTTGGCAATAATAGAGAACGTGAAAGTTATACCAATAGTATTTGCAGTAGCTTTTTTATTTTTGGGAATAAGACAATTAAAAAATACTTTTTCCTATAAAGTGGCAGTAGATACTGAGAAGAGAATACTAATAGGAGAAAAATTAATTCAGCCATTAGCTGATATAGAAAGCTGTACATTGACAGAAAGAAAAATTGGAAAGAACCTTCAAGTAGTTTTGGATATTATAACATTAGATAGAAAACAAATAATTATACCTCTATATATGAAAAATAAAGAGAGATTTGTCTTGGTTATGAGATCTCTTTTGGAAGAGAAATTTTTTATAAAAAAGTAAAAAAAATATTTGACATAAAATGCAGATTATGGTATTATAATTCTTGTCTGCGGGAATAGCTCAGTTGGTAGAGCGTCAGCCTTCCAAGCTGAATGTCGCGAGT
>ENA-ORTP01002256-ORTP01002256.1-human-gut-metagenome-genome-assembly--contig:-NODE-2256-length-16668-cov-2.889605_pt1 | contig 16668 bp, 10 predicted proteins | sample MGYA00241913_ERZ509190 | MGnify/ENA primary metagenome ERZ509190 (study PRJEB26280, sample SAMEA2338839) | human gut metagenome | biome: human gut; feature: human-associated habitat; material: faeces...
CAAGACCGCCGCTGCGCTGGGCGAAACGCCGCCGTGGGATAAAAAGCGTCTTGCGGCGCTGAAAAAGGAATTCCAGCGCCGCTTCTGGAGCGAGGAGCGCGGTTACTTGGCCGACGTATGGCGCGAAAACGGCGCCGACTGGAGCTTCCGCCCCAACCAGCTTTTCGCCGCCTCGCTGCCCGAACCGGTGCTCGACCGGCCGCTGGCGGCGGAGATGCTGGCCCGGGTGCGCACGCTGCTGCTCACGCCGTATGGATTGCGCACGCTGTCGCCCGCCGACGCCAACTACCGATCGCTTTACGAAGGTTCGCCGGAAGAACGGGATTCCGCCTATCACCAGGGCACCGTCTGGCCGTGGCTGTTGGGAGCCTACGGCGATACCCTGCTCTTCGCTTTGTGGGATCGGCCGGCGGCCGCCCGGCATCTGCTGGGGACGATCACGCCGCTGTGCACCGCCCATCTGCGCGAGTACGGCATCGGTTCAGTGGCCGAGATCTTCGACGCCGCGCCGCCTTATCGTCCCAACGGCGCCGTCGCCCAGGCCTGGAGCGTGGCGGAACTGCTGCGCGTCCTGAAAAAAATGCAGCGCGCCGCTCCGGGCGTGTATCGACGCTGGGAGGCGCACCTGCGAGAGGAGACGATGTAAATGCGCGTGCTCATGCTTGGCTGGGAGTTTCCGCCCGACAAGAGCGGAGGCCTTGGCACCGCCTGTTACGGCATCACGCAGGCGCTGCTGCGAAAAGGCACCGACGTGCTTTTCGTCATGCCGCAGACTCGCTTGACCGAGCACCCCGAGTCGCATGTCAGGCTGCGTTCCGCTTCGGGAACGCTGATTCCCGTCGTCTCGCGGAGCGAACCAGAAGCGGAGGGCCCCACGGCCGCGCCGGACAGCCGTTCCCAAAACGGTACGAGGCCACGGCAAAACAGCAGCATCGCGGAGCTTCAACGGTTTGCCGCGCGGATGGTCGTGCGCGGCATCAGGTCGAGCCTCCGCCCCTACGACAGCGCGGCAAGTTACGAACAACGACTCGCCCGGCACGGCAAAGGCCGCCGAACCTCAAGCGCCGCCGGCGGGAAAAATGAGATCTTCCGCCGCCTCGGGCTGCCGCAGCTTAGCGGGAGCGTTTGGCCGGCCGACGCCGCAGCGGCGGTCTCGCAGCCGCAAGACGCGCCCGTTCGCTGGAAGCCGGTCGAAATCCACGGCGGTTACGGGCAGGATCTGATGTCCGAAGTATACCGCTACAGCCTCGCGGCCGCGCAGATCGCGCGCGAAGAAGAATTCGACGTGATCCACGTGCACGACTGGATGACCTATCCGGCGGGAATCCTCATCAAGCAGATCACCGGCAAGCCGCTGATCGCTCACATCCACGCGCTGGAACACGACCGCAGCGGCGAAAACGTCAATCCCGAGATCGCCCACATCGAGTGGGCCGGCATGACCGCCGCCGACCGCGTGGTCGCCGTAAGCTATTACACCAAGAGCAAAGTGATGCGCCTTTACCAGATCCCCGACGAAAAAATCGACGTCGTCCACAACGCCGTCAACCGCAACGAATCGCAGCTGGGCTGGCGAAGCATCCCGCCGCACCGGGAGAAGCGCGTGCTCTTCATGGGCCGCATCACGTACCAAAAAGGGCCCGACTACTTCGTCGAAGCCGCTCGGCTCGTGCACGAGCGCATGCCCGACGTGCACTTCGTCATGGCCGGCAGCGGCGACATGTTCTACCGCATGGTGCGCCGTATCGCCCAGCTGGGCATGGGGACCGCGTTCCACTTTCCCGGCTTCCAGTCCGGCGTGAACGTGGAACGGATGTATGCCAGCTGCGACCTTTACGTCATGCCCAGCGTCTCCGAACCCTTCGGCATCGCCCCGCTGGAGGCAATGATCTGCGACACGCCGGTGATCCTTTCGCGGCAGTCCGGCGTCGCCGAAGTGGTGCGCAACGCGCTGAAGGTGGACTTTTGGGACGTTCAGGAGATGGCCAACAAAATTTGCGCCGTGCTCGCCTACCCGAAACTGGCCGAAGCGATGGTGAAGAACAGCCGCGAGGATCTGCGCCGCATCCGCTGGTCTGAAGCCGCCGATCGCCTGAACGCAATTTACCGTGACTGCATCCGGAGGAGTTGAGCGCTATGCCATCGATCTGTTTCTATTTCCAGGTTCATCAGCCGTATCGGCTGCGACACTACAGCTTCTTCGACATCGGGCAGGATCATTTCTACGAGGACGCCGAAGTCAACCGCACCATCCTCGACAAAGTGGCGCAGAAATGTTATCTGCCCATGAACGAACTGTTGCTGAAAATGATCCGTCGCTGGGAAGGGCGCTTCCGCGTCGCGTTTTCGCTCTCGGGCACAGCCATGGACCAGTTCGAAGAGTACCAGCCGGAAATTCTCGACAGCTTCCGCACGCTTGTCGACACGGGCTGCGTCGAACTGCTCTCGGAGACCTACGCCCATTCGCTGGCCGCGCTGTACGATCCCGACGAGTTCCGCGCGCAAGTTGCGCTGCACGACGAGCTGATCAAAAAACACTTCGGCGCGACGCCGCGCGTGTTCCGCAACACCGAGCTGATCTACCGCAACGACATCGCGCGCATGGTCGAGGACATGGGCTACGAGGCGATCCTCACCGAAGGCGCCGACCACATCCTCGGCTGGCGCAGTCCCAACTACATGTACCAGCCGTCAAGCTGCACGAAGCTGAAGCTGCTGCTCAAGAACTACCGGCTGTCCGACGACATCGCGTTCCGTTTTTCCAACCGCGGCTGGGACCAGTGGCCGCTCACCGCCGAGAAGTTCGCGGGCTGGGCGCACGCCGTCAACGGAGCCGGCGAGCTGATCAACCTCTTCATGGACTACGAGACGTTCGGCGAACACCAATGGGCCGAAACGGGCATCTTCGACTTCATGGAGGCGCTGCCGGCAGCCGTTTTCGCCGATCCCAACTTCGACTTCGTCACGCCCTCGCAGGCGGCCGAGCGTTATTCGCCCATCGCCCGCATCGACGTGCCCAACGCCATTTCATGGGCCGACGTGGAACGCGACCTCACCGCCTGGATCGGCAACGACATGGAATGCGACGCCATCGAGACCGTTTACTCGCTCAAGGAAAAAGTCCTGGCCGACGGCGACGAAGGCATCGTGCGCACCTGGCGGCGGCTGCAGACGTCGGATCATTTCTACTACATGTGCACCAAATGGTTCTCCGACGGCGACGTGCACAAATACTTCAATCCCTACGGCACGCCCTACGACGCCTACATCAATTACATGAACGTGCTGTCCGACTTCAAAATGACGCTGGACGGCTAAAAATCACGAGAGATCCGAGTAAAGGGGTATTTCATGACGCATAAGGATTCAGCTCGGCTTTCCGCCACGCTCTTCGAAGTTTCATGGGAAGTGTGCAACAAAGTCGGCGGCATTTACACCGTGGTCGCCACAAAGGCCCGGCAGGCCGTGGAGCGCTTCGGACAGAACTATTTTCTGCTCGGTCCGGCGCGCGACAAAAACCCGGGATTCATCGAGGCTTCCGCCGAAGGCGAGGAAGGGCGCCTGTGGGAGACGTTCCGACGCGCCGCGGCGCTTCACAATCTGAAATGCCGCTTCGGGCGCTGGGACATCCCCGGCTCGCCCAAAGCGGTCCTCGTGGATTGGAAAGATCGCTACAATCAGAATCAGATCCTTTACGACCTGTGGCGCGACTTCGGCGTCGATTCGCTCACCGGCGCGTGGGACTACGTGGAGCCGGTGATGTTCAGCATGGCCTGCGGCGAGGCGATCGCGGCGTTCTCGCAGGTCATCGCCGACGAGAACGAAGGCGAACGCGCCGTCACCGCCCATTTCCACGAGTGGATGTGCGGCGCCGGCCTGCTCTACCTGAAAAAGCACGCGCCCTCCATTTCAACGGTATTCACCACTCACGCCACCGTGCTGGGACGCTCCATGGCGGGGGCGGGACGCGACATTTACGCCGAGATGGACCAGATCAACGCGGCGCGCGAAGCCGCCAACTTCAACGTCACCGCCAAGTGTTCCATGGAAACGGCCGCTGCGCGCGAAGCCGACTGTTTCACGACGGTCAGCGCCCTCACGGCTCACGAGGCGGCGGCGTTTCTCGGCCGGCGCCCCGACCTGGTGACGCCGAACGGTCTGAGCCTGAGCGCCATTCCCGATTACAGCGGCGACCGTTCCGCGCCCGCCGCCAACAAGAAAAAAATTCTCGCCGCCGTCGGCCGTCTGCTGCGCCGTACGCTGCCGGAAAACAGCCGCCTGTTCCTCATCTCCGGGCGTTACGAGTTCCGCAACAAAGGCATCGATCTGTTTCTCGACGCCGCCGCGGCGCTGAACCGCTCGCGTTCCGCGGGCGAACCGCCCATCGTCGCCCTGTGCGCCGTCATGAACGGACACAACGGCACCGACGAACGGGCGCTCTCGGGCGATCCCGCCCAGAAACCCGACGACACGCCCTTCTGGCTCACGGCTCATCGAGTTTTCGACAAGGTCCACGACCCGATCCTGAACTCCTGCGCCCGCCTTGGGCTGGACAACCGTCCCGAGAACGCCGTGCAGGTCGTCCTCAACCCCGCCCTGCTGGACGGGCAGGACGGCCTCTTCGGCATGACCTACGACGAGGTGCTGTCGGCTTGCGACGCGGGGGTCTTCCCCTCGTGGTACGAGCCGTGGGGTTATACGCCTCAGGAGGCCGCGGCCAACGCTGTGCCGACCGTCACCAGCGATCTGGCGGGCTTCGGCCTTTGGACGCGCGAGCAGGGCGAGAACGAAGGCATCGTTGTCCTCGAACGCAGCCACGCGCCTTACGAGGCGACGGTCAAAAAACTGGCCTCGTTGATGGGCGAGCTGGCTTCGCTGCCGGAGGAAACGCTGGCGAAACGCCGCGCCGCCGCCCGCGCGCTGGCCGAAAAGACCGACTGGTCCACCTTTTATCAGCACTACGACGACGCCTACGCCCTCGCCGCCGAACAGGCGCGCCAGCGCGTGGCCACGCGGCCGGCGTCGCGCATGGACGACGAAATCCTGACGCGCGTCTTCACCGGCACACCGTCGGTGACGCCGCTGCTGCACGGTTTCACCAGTTCGGTCAAGCTGCCGGACAAGTTGAGCCGCCTCGACGAACTGGCGCACAATCTCTGGTGGACGTGGCATCCCGAATACGAGCCGCTGTTCCGCCGCGTCGATCCGGCGCTGTGGGACAAAGTCGGGCACAACGCCGTCGAACTGCTGGGAAAAACCGATCACAGCCGCTTTGTCGAGCTGGCGCGGGACGAAGGATACGCCCAGCTTTACGGCCGCGCTCTGGAACGATTCGACGCCGACATGAAGGCGCCTTTCGACGAGTCGGTTCCCGAACTGACGGCCACAACGCCCGTCGCCTACTTTTCGACCGAGTACGGCATCCACGAAAGTCTGCCCATTTACTCCGGCGGTCTCGGCGTGCTGTCCGGCGACCACCTCAAGTCGGCCAGCGACCTGCGCATCCCGCTGGTCGCCGTGGGGTTGCTTTACAAGTGCGGTTACTTCCAGCAGAAAATCGCTGCCGACGGCCACCAGACGGCGCTCTATCCGGAGAACAATTTCCGGCTGCTGCCCATCAGCCGCGTCAAAAACGAAAAGACCGGCGAACACCTTTACGTGTCGCTCGACTTGCCTGCGCGCACGCTTTTCGCCCGCGTCTGGAAAGTTCAGGTCGGGCGCGTGCCGCTCTATCTGCTCGACACCGACACGCCCAAGAACACCGAAGAAGACCGCCGCATCACCGAGCGCCTTTACGTGGCCGACCGCGACACGCGCATCCGCCAGGAGATCCTGCTCGGCATGGGCGGCCCGCGCGCGCTGGCGGCGCTGGGCTATCATCCGCGCGCCTACCACATGAACGAAGGGCACTCGGCCTTCATGGTCCTGGAACGCATCCGCCATCTCTGCCTGACCCGCGGCCTCAGCTTCGCCGCCGCCCGCGAAGTGGTGCGCGGCGACAGCGTCTTCACCACGCACACGCCCGTGGACGCCGGCAACGAACGTTTTTCCGCCGAACTCATGCACCGCTATTTCGACGAGCTGGCGCGGCGCATCGGCGTCAGCCGCGACGAGCTGATGAACCTGGGCACCCGCCCGGGAACGTCCGGCGATTTCGAGATGACGCTGCTGGCGCTGAACCACGCCGTGCGCAGCAACGGCGTCAGCCGCCTCCATGGCAGCGTGTCGCGCGCCATGTGGCAGTTCAACTGGAAAGGCGTGCCCGCGGAAGAGATCCCCATCGGCTACATCACAAACGGCGTGCACCTGAACAGCTTTGCGGGGCGCCCCGCGGCGGCGCTGCTCGCAACGGCGGTGGGGGCGGACTGGAATTCGTTGCCGCCGCAGTCGCCGCAATGGCGAAAAGTGTCACAGATCGCCGACGCCGATTTCTGGCAGGCCAAACAGGAACAGAAAAAAATCCTGTTGGAGCTGCTCAAGAAAACGTCGCCCAAAGCGTTCCACAAAGCCTCCTCCGAATGGGAACAGACGCCGCTGGTGATCGGTTTCGCGCGCCGTTTCGCGCCCTACAAACGCGCCGCGCTCGCGCTCGCCGATCTGGCGCGGTTGACGAAAATCCTCTCGGACGCCCGGCGTCCCGTGATCCTCGTCTTTTCCGGCAAGGCCCATCCGGCCGACACACAGGGCAACGACCTGATCCAGAAAGTCGTGCTCGCCAGCCGAAACGAACTCTTCGGCAAACTCTTCTTCATCCCCAACTACAACCTCGACATCGCCAGAACCATGGTGCAGGGCTGCGACGTCTGGCTGAACACGCCGCGCCGCCCCTACGAAGCCAGCGGCACCAGCGGCCAGAAAGCGGCCCCCAACGGCACGCTCAATCTGAGCGTGTCCGACGGCTGGTGGTGCGAAGGCGACAACGGGCTCAACGGCTGGACCATCGGGCCGCGCGTCACATCCATCCACGACACGCCCGCCGAGCAGAGCGACTACGCCGACGCCGAAAGCCTCTACGCGCTGCTGGAAGACGAAGTGACGCCGCTCTACTTCGAACGCTCCGACGACGGACTGCCCCACGGCTGGATCGCGCGCATGAAAAACAGCGTCGCTACGCTGAGCCCGCAGTACAGCAGCGCCCGCATGGTGCGCCAGTACTTCGAAGAATGTTACCGGCCGGCCGCGCAGCGCCACGTGAAAATGCGCGCCCAAAACCGCCTGCTGCCCCGCACGCTCGCGGCATGGAAAGCCGACGTCGGAGCGCGCTTCGCCGGCGTGCGCATCGACCAGATCCAGGTTCAGGGGCTCGTGCAGAACGCCGTGGCCTGCACCGATCCGCTCAGCGTCACCGCGTATGTCGTGCCCGGCGCCATGAAACCCGAAGAACTGCAGCTCCAGTTCGTGGCCGGACGCAGCGACGAGCGCAACTTCATCGAAAAACCCGACGTGCTCGCGCTCACCTGCACCGGCGGCGACGACCAGGGACGCCTCGTCTACCGGGGCGCCTACACGCCCACCCACAACGGCCGCTACCTCTACGGCCTGCGCGTCCTCGCCTACAGCCCCGACCTTGACAACCTGTTCGACACGGGCCTGATCCAGTGGGGCTAACGGGGCTCTTGCCACAAAAGTACAAAGGCTGCCTCCTCTTCCCATTTTGGAAGAGGAAGCAGCCTTTGTCTTTCATGATAAATTACGTTGCATTGGGTAATACTATTTTATTTTAGAACAGCTTAATTATACTATCTCACTTGAGCAAACGGCGATTTAATCAGTAGTTCCATAATAGTCCCCCTTCATTACAGCCTTATAACGTTCTGCAATTTCTTTTCCACATCGTTCCTTTGCAAGTAAATAGGTTCTCTCAAGATTTCCTGTAGTCATAAGGTCTTCCCTTGCACGCACAAGATATTGTTTTTTAAATTCTGGTTTTATTTTGCTTAGCGCCCACAAATGAGTTTGAATTTTACTTACCTGAAGCAAGTCTGTCAGAAGCGCATTATTTTGAGAAGCTATAGAATTGTTAAGATGTTTAAATATGCTAAAGTGAACATATAAACGCTCATCATCAGCAGAAACATCTTGTCCCGGTCTCGCTAAACGATAATAGTACAAATATTCAGGAACCGAGATAACAGACTTTGCGGCAGCAAATGTTTCAATTTTAAACGGAAGATCATCAAAACGCCGCAGGTCTGTATAAAAATGTAATCCGGCTTTTCTAAGCATTTCTGTTTTATAAATGCATCTCCAGATAGCAACACGACAGTGAGCAACAAGCTCCCAAATCAGCTTGGGATTATATGTTCCATCACAATATGGCCATCCTAATGTATCCTCAACCCGCTTTGATTTTTGAGTATTCTCATAAAACTCGTTATAACCACAGTAACTGATATCATACGACCCGTTCATTGCGCTTTGTAACAGCTTACGGAACATACTTTCATCAATAAAATCATCAGGGTCAATAAAACCAACGTATCTTCCTTGGGCACGTTCCATTCCGTATTGTCTAGCTGAAGCACAACCTCCGTTTGTTTTATCAAGAAGTTTTATTCTCAGATCTTGTTTTGACCATTCTAAGACAACATCTCTTGAATTATCAGGAGAACCGTCATTAACAAACAAAAATTCCACATACGGAGCTTTCCACTTTGTAACACTTTCAATGCATTGATCCAAATATTTGGCTACATTATACATAGGAAAAACAACACTTAGTTCAATGCTTGAATCTTTCCGTCTTTTCCAATTCAGGATTTGAGGTTCCTTATGACAACGTAATGTTTTTATCTGGATGAAATCAGCTGTAGTTCTGTAGACTTCCCAAACTTTATATGCACTAATATAGCTTTCCTGAATTTCTGCTAACAGATATCGAGGAGTCAAAGAAGCCATTTTTAATAGGATTTCGGGTTGAATGTCCAATGTGCAAAGCGCCCAATCGCCATCTAATCCGGAAAATTTTGGAATATCGGTAAATTCAATCTCTTCAGGCATATGAAAGACATTCAAATATGAATCTCTTTCGAGTTCGTTTTTGATGCTTTCAACTTTTTCATAACTCCAAAATGTCGCCACCGTAAGTTTGGCAGGCGTAATGTTACACAAAAAATCCTTAATTTCAGTATAGCCGCATTTATCATTGAGCAATAACGCTACATTGTGAATACCAGGGTGCGCGTTTAAGTAACAATTCATTTCATTCATGAAAATTTTTCTCCTGTCTCTACATTTCCTAGCGTTGCTCTCTTAGCAGATATCTTTTAACTGTTCTCTTTGCCGTATATGACCATCCATGATCTCTAATACATTGAATTCCACCCTGGATAAGGTTATTTTTCTTTTTCTTTACATTCCCCTGTTTTAAAGAAATCTTTGCTCCATCAGAAATTTTTTCCCCTCGTGTCCTATAATCGGCCAATTCAAGATAATCTTTTCCAATCACATAACGCAGAAAGCCGGCATCCCTATTTTTATCAGGAGAAACACTGTTCAAATATTGCTGTATATCCGCCTCAGAAAAATCCTGATACACTTGGTGAAACCCTTCAAGAAGTTCGTTTATATATTGCAGATTCGTCGCATCAACACTCCATAAGCTGAAATTTAGCATCAGTCTTAATACGTACGCTCGTTCTCGTTTAGTAAAATTATATTTTTCCTGAACAGCTAAAAGTTCTTGAAATATAGGAATCATATCAAGTCGGGAAACACCACTACCCGATGTAATTTGCCTACCCTGATTGGTCCTATAGAAAAAACCTACTTCGGGAAGAGCTACGCAGGTATTTGCATTGTGCAATAATTCAAAATGCCCAGGGACATCCTCCCATTTTAACTTTTTAGGAAACTCAAATTTGATATTCTGTAAAAACTCCGTTCGATAAATTTTACGACACGCACTGACTTCCAGAGCATACAATTCAGGTTTTTCTATGACATTCGTTTTTTTACATGAAGTTCCATTGCAAACTTCAAAGATTCTGTCATATAAATCCTTATCCATCCAAGGGGATACCCTTTTTGTGACAGAGTCATATACCCATGGGAGGGTAAAGACCACGTCGGGTGTTTTATCTATTTTTTCTATTAATTGAGAAAATTTTTCAACATATCTTGTATTGAGCCAATCATCGCTATCAAGAAAACAAAAAAAGGGAGTTCTTACATATTGCATCCCTGTGTTTCTAGCTCCTCCTAGTCCTTGATTTTCTTGATAAACATATGTGATCAAATCTTTATAATGCTCATGAAATTCCAAACAGATTTTCTCGGTACAATCTGTCGAACCATCATTAACTAGCACAATTTTATGATTTCTTTCTGTTTGAAAAATCAGACTATTTAAGCAATCGGCAATGGTTTTTTCCATATTATATGCCGGAACTATAATTGTTAATAAGGCATCCATTCTTTACACCTCATATGTAATAATATATTGCCATTCAGTTAACGTCTTAAAAGGCGCTTGAACCATTCTCTTCGTTAGCGTACCTTTTGGGAAAACAATATCCGCAACGCGACGAATCGCCTTTTTGCCCGCATAAAACATTCCGGGAACAGTATTGAGCCTTGCATTTTCTCCAATTTGTGAAGAGCTTACTATTAATGTAAGGTTACAAACAAGTTCCTCATAATACGGTGTTTCCCCTCGCTGCCTGCCAAAACATTTATTCGGAATCATGATGTCGAATCCAACAGATGATCAGGCTCCGGTTTGCTCTTTGACGCACTTCAGCGCGCTGGCGATCACGTCGTCCATGTCGTAATATTTGTACTCCGCAAGACGTCCGCCGAAGATTACGTTCCGCTCGTTCTGCGCCAGCTTGGCGTATTGGGCATAGAGTTCCTGATTGCGGGCATTGTTGACGGGATAGTAAGCTTCCTGTCCCGGCTGCCAATCGCAGGGATATTCTCTTGTGATATAGGTCACGGGCTGCGTGCCGAACTCGAAATGTTTGTGTTCGATAATGCGCGTGTACGGGGTTTCCCGATCGGTGTAATTCATGACGGCTACGCCCTGATGGTTGGCTTCTTCCAAGCGTTCTGTCTCGAAGCGAAGCCCGCGGTATTCCAGATTGCCAAGTCTATAGTCGAAATAGGCGTCGATAGGACCGGTGTAAACGATCGTCTTGGCGATGCCTTCATAGTCGTGACGCTGTTCGTTGAAATCAACGCCAAGCCGCACTTCGATGTCTTTCAGCAGCGCATCGACGAGCTTGTTGTACCCGCCGACGGGGATGCCCTGATAGCGGTCGTTGAAGTAATTGTTGTCAAAGGTGTAGCGCACGGGAAGGCGCCTGATGATGAACGCGGGCAGATCGGTACAGCTGCGCCCCCACTGCTTTTCTGTGTAGCCTTTGATGAGTTTGGCATAAACGTCGCTGCCTACGAGGGATATGGCCTGCTCTTCGAGATTTTTCGGCTCTCCCTTTACGGCCTCTCGCTGTTCGGCAATTTTCGCCGCCGCCTGAGCGGGCGTCACGAGCCCCCAGAGCTTGGAGAACGTATTCATATTGAAGGGAAGATTGAAGAGCTCGCCTTTGTAGTTGGCTACGGGGGAATTGACGTAGTTATTGAACTCGGCGAACTGATTCACATAGTTCCAAACGTCCTTGTCGCTGGTGTGGAAGATATGGGCCCCGTATTTGTGAATGTTGATGCCGTCTCTTTCTTCGCAGTAAACGTTGCCGCCTGTATGGTTCCGGCGTTCGATGACAAGGCATTTTCTGCCCGCCTGTGCCATCTCGTGGGCGAAGACGCTGCCGAAGAGGCCGCTGCCGACGATAAGGTAATCGTACATTGAAGGACATCCTTTCGCTGTGTCAGCTCTTGTTTTTGATCCTGTAGTACAGGTGCCGCGCAAAATATCTGAGCCTGCTTCCCTTGGGCAGAACAGCTTTGGCAAGGGGAACCAAACGGTTGATTAACATATGTAAAAAGTTCTGCGGTCTGGTCGTGTTACCATGAGGGACCAAGGCAGCATAGAGAAGTTCTTCATAGAACGGAGTCTCTCGCGCCGCTTTCCAGAACTCATAGCCAAAGTCTTCTCCCAGCTTCATCCATGGCTTTAGAAACCCGGCATAATGGATAATATACGGTTTTTCACGCGCGTTCTCGTACATATCAAGAATGTAATGGGGAGCGAACTTCACGACATGATGCCAACGGTAATGGTCACAGTCGCTCAGCAGGTTCCATGCCATATCGAGATACAAAGCACGGCCTTCGCAGACAACATTCAGGATATCCTGATCGGAATATTTATAGATGCCCGTCTCGGCCATTTCGAGCAGCTGCCGCACCGTGACGGATTTATTCAGTTCCGCCACGTTCATCAACAGGACCCCGGCTTGGAAATATGTAAAGCAATCTTTGAGCTTCAGGACGGCGTCGCAGTATTTCCGCGTCGCCGGATTGGCGCCGTTGCACTGCCCCGTAAAATCGGGGTCAAGAGCCGCTCCGATCAGGTTCGTCCCCAGGTCGAGATCGTAAAGATCGGCGATATCCCGTTGAATGATCATGTCGCAGTCCAAATAGAGAACTTTGTCGTACATCTTCAGAAGATCCAGAATCAGAAAGCGGTAAAAGGTTTCCGTCGTGACATGCTCCTTGGCTCTGAGACGATATTTGCCCACATGGAGACTGACGTTGACAAACGTAAGGCTGAAATTGTCGCTTTCAAGAAATGTCTTCAGGTTGCGTTGGCTCTCTTCCTGAATGTCGGTATGAAAAATGTAAAGTTTGTAGCTTCGGGAAGAGGAACAGTGATCCGCAATGGATTTAAGACACGTCCCAAGAATGGGGACATATTTTTCATTGGCCGCAAGGACGGCGGGAACATCGTTTTCTCTGGCATTTACTACGATTTCTTGCTCTGTCTGAGGATTTTTGACCAGAGCGATCTGGAGTTCGCCAAGTTTCCGCGTTCCCTCTTTTTGAAGATATTCGTAGAAAATGCCGGCGAAACGCTCCCCCAGATGCCCCGGGGTACGATAGCCTTCGCGGGAGTAGTGACTCATGTCAGCGCGTTTTTCAAACTCGGCAAGAACGTCAAAAAGGATCGTCGAGTATCGGTCGAAAAACTCTGTCTTCATAATAAACATGTTGCACGGATAGAACGTGTGCGCGCGAAAAAAATGCCGCGCCGTATCGAAAAGCTCGGGGTATTTTTCCCGGATGATCTTCATCAGCAGGTCAACGTCCTCGATGTGGAGCTGCGGGGCTTCTTTATAATGGTCGTAAACGGATTTCGCCCGTAAAATCTGAGTATCGATGCCCCGCGCAATCAAGAAATCATATTGCTCGATCTTGCGGCGCATGCTTTTCTCGTCCATGCAGAGCTCGGACAGCATCGTTTCGTTCACTTCAGGATACACAGCGACTCCCCAGTCATCCTGAGGCAGTTCGTTCTCATTGAACGAAAAAAACCTCCGGTAATGACAGAAACCATAGTAATCAGCCGTGCAGTTTTTCCATGCCCAGTACTGCGTCGTAAGTTCGCAGTACGATTTGTTCTTCGAGGAAATATTATCTCCGACGTTATCTTTTAACATATTGTCGGGGACGCGCTCTGTTTGGAAGTCGCTGCCTGCGATCACGTTTACAAATAAAGGATGGCAAATGGCTTTTGTATTGCGATTAGGGGAATGAGTGACAAAAATTTTAATCTGCCTCACGGGAGCTCTCTCCTAAATTTACAATAATATTCAATCTGAGTGATGAAGTATAGAATGTGTCGTTGTCATTTCTCGCGTCGCGGAGGAGGGCTATTGATTTACCGCAAGGGCTCCTCCGCCGGGCGCTGCCGGCAGTGTTCTTCGTGAAGTTTTTCGTACAGTGTTGCTAGTTTTGCCGCTTCAGTGAAGATGTCGTAGCCGGCGGCGGCAAAGAGGCGGCCGGTGTCGGACGCTCTTTCGCGCCGGGGCTGGATCAGGGCAGCCCACTCGGCGGGCGTTTTTTGCAGGCTGATATACTGCGCCAGGGCGGGGACGATGCGGGCTTCTTCCGTGATGTTCGCCGACAAAAGACAGGGCAAGCCCGACGCCTGAGCCTCGAGCGCGGCAAGGGGCAAACCTTCGTAAAGCGAGGGCAGGACGAAAACGTCCATCGCCTGAAGGAGCGCGGGAACGTCAGTTCGCACGCCCAGCCAGAGGACAGCTTCTTCGGGGACGAGTTCGCGGGCCTGGCGGCGAAGGGCTTCATGCAGTTCGCCGTCGCCGATCAGCATCAGCACGGCGTTCTTGTGTTTGGCGTAAAACGCGGCAAAGATTTTCAGCAGAAAGGCCTGATTTTTTTGCGGGCACATGCGGCCGATGTGGCCGACCACAAGGCAGTCCGTACCGAGGCCAAGTTCGCCGCGGGTCCGTTCCCGCACCTCGGGGCGGAAACGGTACGGTCCCAGCGGCAAAGCGTTGCGGACCAAATGATAAGGACGTTTGACGCGCCCGTTGCGCGCGCCGAAAAGGAACCTGGCCGCGGCCTCCGAGCAGGCGCAGCGCACGTTGGCGCACAAGGGGATCAGCTTGAAGAGCAGGCTGTTCCTGATCCTCTTCGGGGCGGTGTCGCCGCTGCGGGTGTTGTGGCAGTGAACGATGCGCACGGGCACGCCGATCGCGCGGGCCATGCCCAGATAAAAGGGCGCGGCGTTGGGCAGATGACCGTGGACGATCGCGTACTCGGGATGCTCTCCGTAGAAGCGTCTCAGGAAGCGAAGATAGAGCGCGAGAGCGGCGAGGCGCAACGGCGGAGCGACAAAGATCTTCGAGCCGTCTTTTTCGAGTCTGCGTCTGATGCGGAGGTCGGGCTCTTCATGCACGAGAAAATCGAAGACGATTTGTTTTTTGTCTATTGCGTCGTGATAGCGCATGACAACGCCGGCAACGCCGCTGTCGGGCGTGAGCTTGTCGACGACCTGAAGGATGCGGAGCGGTTGTCGCATGTGTTCTTTTCCCATGACATTCCCCTCGGAGTCATTTAATATGGAAAATTCTATTGGGATTTCTTGCCGTTCATGAACGCGGCATACCGGGCGTGGGTCTCCGCCGGGGCGCCGTCGGCCCGGACGCGTCCGCCGTCGATCCAGATGGAGCGGTCGCAGAAGGCCTCGATCTGTCCCAGCGAGTGGGAGACGATGACGATGGTGGCGCCGCGCTCCTTGATCTCGCGCAGGCGGGCGAGACATTTCTCCTGAAAGTTCATGTCGCCGACGGCGAGGATCTCGTCGATCAACAGCACGTCGGCATCGACGTTGATCGCCACGGAAAAGGCGAGGCGCATGTACATGCCCGAAGAATAGGTGCGTATGGGGTTTTCGATGAAGGGTTCCAGTTCCGAAAAGGCGATGATCCGGTCGAGGCGTTTGCTCGTTTCCTTGCGGCCGACGCCGAACATGGCGGCGTTGAGGTAGATGTTCTCGATGCCGTTCATGTCGGGATGAAAGCCGGCGCCCAGCTCGATCAGGCAGGAGACGCGGCCGTTGACGGCGATCGTGCCGCGGTCGGGAAAGAGGATGCGGGAGAGCAGCTTGAGCGTGGTGCTTTTGCCGCAGCCGTTTTCGCCGACGAGGCCGACGGCTTCCCCCTGCTCGATGTCGAAGGAGATGTCTTTGAGCACCCAGCGTTCGTCGTACCGGTTCCTTTTGCGAAAGAGCAGGCGTTCTTTCAGCGTTCGATTTCGGTCGTAATAGATCTTGAATCGTTTGGCGACGTCATGGACCTGAATGGCTTTCATCGTTACAGTTCCTCCGCAAAACCGCGTTGCAGCTTTTCAAAGACGTACCAGCCGACGCCTAAAACGAGGACGCCCATCGCGAGCGAGTGCAGCAGCGTGGAAAGTTCCGGAGCTTCCGCGGCGTAAAGGATGTCGCGATAGGCCGTGATGACGGGAGTCATCGGGTTGAGCATGAAAAGCGGCAGGTACCGCCGCGGCACCATGGAGATCGGGTAGAGGACCGGAGTGAGGTACATCCACAGCATGGAAACGATGCCGAGCATGTACTCCATGTCGCGGCAGTAAACGGTGACGGCCGACGTCAGCAGGGCGACTCCCAGGCAGATGACGTATTCGACGAGCATGACGAACGGGAGGCACAGGAGCGCGCGCAGGTTGAAGCCGACGCCCGATACGGCGACGACGGCAAACACGACGACGAAACAGTAGAGCATGTTGACGAAGCTTGTCGTGACAAAGGCGATGGGCAGGACTTCGCGCGGAAAATAGATTTTTTTGACCATGCCGCCCTGGGCCAGGACAGAACCGCAGCCGCCGGTCAGCGAGGCGCTGAAGAAAGTCCACGGGATCAGGGCGACGAAAAGGAACAAATAAAACTTGTCGATCCCCGCGCGCATGATGGTCGAAAAGACGATCGTATAGACGATGAGCTGCAGGAGAGGATTCAAAAAAGTCCAGGCGAAACCCAGAAAAGAGCGCTTGTAACGTCCGTGCAGATCCCTCCGCACGAGGTTGTAGACCATCTCGCGGTAATCGTAGATCTCTTTGGCTCTGGCCATGATTCTCAAATGAGGAAGCCCCTTTCCGTAAACTGATCCCGATTTTCAACCGCGCTTTTTAATTGAAAACCAGGATCGGAACAGTTCCTAATCCAGAAAACCGTTTGCTCCCGCGAGCGAAAAAGCGCGCGACGAAATCCTTACGTTAGCTTTT
>ENA-ORTP01002258-ORTP01002258.1-human-gut-metagenome-genome-assembly--contig:-NODE-2258-length-16664-cov-2.534891_pt1 | contig 16664 bp, 17 predicted proteins | sample MGYA00241913_ERZ509190 | MGnify/ENA primary metagenome ERZ509190 (study PRJEB26280, sample SAMEA2338839) | human gut metagenome | biome: human gut; feature: human-associated habitat; material: faeces...
AGCCGGGGGTTTTCTTTGAACAATAAAAAAACGCCCGAGGCGAACGCATTGTGTGCGTTCGCCTCGGGCGTTTGTCATCACGTGCGGAAAGAAAGACTCTCCGCCGCCTCTATTTTTATGGCGGCGTCCCGCGGAGCGCCGCTCTTGTTTTCGGTTTATTCGTTGTCCAGCAGCACCGTGGTGGTGCGCTCGGTCACTTCCGCCTTGAGAGCGCCGGTCAGCGCGTCGTCGAACGCCGTGCCGGCGCCGACGATGGCGTTCATGCAGCCGGTCACCGTCTCCGCGTTCAAATCGTCCTTCACATCGGACACCGAAATGGTGCGCTTGCCGCCGCTGGCCAGGCCGAATTTCATCGCAAGGGTCTTGGGCATTCCCGTCACCTCCTTTCGTTTTTCCCGTCACAAACCGCCTTATTCGGCGGAAACCACGTTCTCGTCAACGCGCAGCACTTCCAATACCGGATTGCTGATCACCGTGCCGATCGCGCCCGCCACGTCGAGCAGCGACTGCCCCTCGGCGCCTTCCCGGATCCCGGTCAGGGAGATGCTCTTTACCTTGTCGGCGCCGTTCTCCAGCGTGCCGGCCTTGGTTTTGATCCGCAGTTTGCAGTTCGCAAGAACAATCTGTGCAGCCATCGTTCTCACCTCCTTTCCCGTCACATCATCAAGAGTGCTTTTTCATCATCTTAAATACAACCAGTTTATCTTTCCCGAAAAGAATTTCCTCTTCTGCACTCCGCCGCTTCACGCGACAGTGCGCCCGCGAAACAAACCGACCGGCGGACGCCGCGCCAGCGCGCCCGACAAAACAGGATCCGATGCAAACTGGCATTTTTCCGGAACCTTTCGTATAATGAGCACGTCGTGCCGCGTGCCGATTTAAGTAAGATCCCCTAAAGAGCCACGCAAGGAGAACCGTTTGTACCTGGCATATGAAGTCGCTGTAAAAGCGGCTGCGGAATCGCCGGCGCCCACGGTAACGAGAGCATCGCCTGTGCCACTAACACTCAAAACTCCGAAAACTGTTAAATATCATGCCAAAACAAGGAGCGCATCATGCTTGAAAAATACAGAAAGCACCAGTTCCTCTTTGAAGAGTTGGTGAAGCGGGATTTCAAGAAGAAATACAAACGAACCGTACTGGGAATGGGGTGGAGCATCCTTTCTCCCCTACTGACTTTGCTCGTCATGCGACTGGTATTCACTCATTTTTTTGGGCGCAATATGCTCCATTACACGACCTACTTGTTCTGTGGAAATCTTGTCTTCGCCTATTTCAGCGAGTCAACCTCACAGGGTATGCTGTCTCTGCTTGGCAATGCTTCTATTTTTACCAAGGTTAACGTCCCCAAGTATCTCTTTCTCTTTTCAAAAAACGTCCAAACCCTCATCAACTTCGGACTCACCCTGATCGTCTTTTTTACCTTCTGCGTTTTCGACCACATTACCTTCACGTGGAAATTTCTCTTTCTCCTCTATCCCGTCGCGCTGCTGATGCTGTTCAACATCGGCATGGGGCTGGTTCTGTCGGCGCTGTACGTGTTTTTTCGCGACATTCAGTATCTGTGGTCGATTTTTTCCCAGCTGCTCATGTACGTGTCCGCCATCTTTTACAGCATCGACAGCTTCAGCCCTATGGCTCAGCGCGTTTTTCTGCTGAATCCTGTTTATCTGTTCATCCGCTACTTCCGCTCGATCGTCATCGACGCGAGGGTCCCCAACGCCGGCTTCCACCTTCTGATGGCTTTCGACGTTTCGGTCGTCGTCCTTTTCGGCTGTTGGATGTACCGCCGGTACAACGCCGAATTCCTTTATTACGTGTAGCGGGTGATCGACATGTCAGTCATCGAATTAAACGACGTCTCGATCCGTTACAAAGTCGGGGACTTCAAAGCCATCGGGCTTAAAGAATACGTCATTCGCAGAATCAAGCGGAATTATCACGTTCAGGAGTTCTGGGCCGACCGGCATATCACGTTTTCTCTGAAAAAGGGAGATATGCTCGGCATCGTCGGAGCCAATGGAGCCGGGAAATCGACCTTGCTCAAAGCGATCGCCGGCATCATGACCCCGACGGAAGGCGCCGTGATCACGCACGGCAACATCGCCGCGCTGCTGGAACTCGCCAGCGGTTTCGACGGCGAGCTGACCGTTCGCGAGAACACGCACCTGCGCGGCGCCATGCTGGGCTACACCCGTAAGTTCATGAACGAAAAATACGAAGAGATCGCCGGCTTCGCGGAACTTGCCGACTTTCAGGATCGGCCGTTCAAGCAGCTTTCCTCGGGAATGAAATCGCGCCTCGCTTTTTCCATCGCCTCGCTCGTCGATCCCGACATCCTCATTCTCGACGAAGTGCTGTCCGTCGGCGACGGCGCGTTCCGCAAGCGCAGCGAAGAAAAAATGATGGAGATCATCCGCGGCGGCGCAACGACCATTCTGGTATCCCATTCGCTCGAGCAAGTTCGCGCCTTGTGCAACAAAGTGTTGTGGCTGCACAAGGGGCGGCAGGTCGAATTCGGGGACCGGGTAGACGACATCTGCGCGCACTATCAAGATTTCCTCGATAAAAAAATTCAGTTATAACCGTCAAAAAACAAGGCGCTCACCCGAAAAAAATCCTGCCGGGCAAGCGCCTTGTTTGCGTTGAACGTTTTCAGCGTTCCTCATACATCTTGGCATAGTAATTCCGATATTCGCCGCTGATGATGTGCCGCCACCATTCCTTGTGCGACAGATACCACCGTACGGTCCTGCGAATCCCCTCGTCGAACGTCGTTTCCGGCAGCCAGCCCAATTCCGCGTGGATTTTGGCCGGATCGATCGCGTAGCGCAGATCGTGCCCCGGGCGGTCGGTCACGAAGCGGATCAGGCTTTCCGGCTTGTCAAGTTCTTTGAGGATCGTTTTCACAACCTGCAGATTCGTCCGTTCGTTATGTCCGCCGATGTTGTAAATCTCTCCCCCGCGCCCCCGGCGCACGATCAGGTCGATGGCCGCGCAGTGATCTTCCACGTACAGCCAGTCGCGCACGTTCTCGCCTTTGCCGTACACCGGCAGCGGTTTGTCCGCCAGCGCGTTGGCGATCATCAGCGGGATCAATTTCTCGGGGAACTGATACGGGCCGTAATTGTTGGAACAGCGCGAGATCGTGACCGGCAGTCCAAACGTGCGGCAGTAAGCAAGCACAAGCAGATCGGACGACGCCTTAGACGCCGAATAGGGGCTCGACGCGTGCAGAGGCGTGCGTTCCGTAAAAAACAGATCGGGACGGTCGAGCGGCAGATCGCCATAGACCTCGTCGGTCGAAACCTGATGAAAGCGGGCGATCCCATACTTGCGGCACGCATCCATCAGCACTCCGGTTCCGAGCACGTTCGTGCGCAAAAACAGCCCCGGGTCAAGGATCGAGCGGTCGACGTGGCTTTCGGCGGCAAAGTTGACGATAACGTCGGGCCGATATCTTTCGAACAGCGCCTCAACCTGCCCGCGGTCGGCAATATCGCCCTTGACAAACGAAAAGCGCGGATCGCCGGCCGCTTTCGCCAACGTTTCCATGTTGCCGGCGTAAGTCAGAGCGTCGAAACAGACAACCCGATCCCCGGGATATTTGCGCAGCAGATAATAGACGAAATTGGCGCCGATAAAACCAGCGCCGCCGGTGACAACGATCTTCATTTTAAGCGCCTCCGAGTGCGGTATGATGTCAGTGACCAGAGTTTACTTCCCGTAGATGAATTTCCCCTCGGCGACAGCCTTCAGGTGGGCCCCATAGGGCGACTTGCCGTAAAGTTTTGCCGATTCAAGGAGCTTCTCGCGCGCGATCCAGCCGTTGATATAAGCGATCTCCTCCACGGCGGAGATCTGCACGCCCTGCGACCGTTCGACGACGCGCACGAATTCCGAAGCCTGCGACAGAGCCTCCACGGTGCCCGTGTCCAGCCAGGCGTAACCACGCCCGAGCGTGACGACCTCAAGCGCGTCTTTTTCAAGATAGAGCCGGTTGAGATCGGTGATTTCCAACTCGCCGCGCGGCGAAGGCTTCACCTGCTTCGCCAGCTCGCAGACGGATGCGTCGTAAAAATAGAGCCCGGTCACGCAGTAGTTCGACTTCGGGTGCCGCGGTTTTTCTTCCAGAGAGATCGCTTTCCCCTGCGCGTCAAATTCCACCACGCCGAAACGCCAGGGATCGTCCACATAATATCCGAACACCGTGGCGCCTTCCGTCCGGGAAGCGGCGGTGCGCAAAAGCCGCCCCAAGCCGCTGCCATAGAAGATATTGTCCCCCAGGATCATGGCGCAGCCCTGTCCGCCGATAAACTTTTCGCCGATGATGAACGCTTGGGCAAGACCGTCGGGAGAAGGCTGGACGGCGTAGGACAACGAGATGCCGAACGCCGAACCGTCGCCAAGAAGACGTTCGAAGTTGGGCAGGTCCACGGGAGTGGAGATGATCAGGATATCGCGAATGCCGGCCAACATGAGCGTTGAAAGCGGATAATAGATCATCGGCTTGTCGTAGATCGGCAAAAGCTGCTTGGAAGTGACGCGGGTCAGCGGATACAAGCGCGTGCCGGAACCTCCGGCCAGGATGATTCCTTTCATGGGAGAAAGCTCCTTTGGCTTGAGTTATACAATGCGAAGTCATCATTCGATAAATATTCTGCAACGTCGCGACTAGCGAGCGCTCCTTGGCGCAAGGGCAAAGAACTGGAATAAAAAAGCGCGGCGCTGTACAATTGCAAACGCGGCACCGGTCCCGCCAACGACCGTTCGTTTTTGTCCAGCGCCGCAACAACGACAGAAAGGGGCTCCCTCATGAGCAACCCGACGATCTCTCTTATTGTGCTGTCATACAACAATTCCCAATATATCCGCGGCATGATCGATTCGATCATCGATCAGGACTACCGCGAAATAGAACTCGTTATCAGCGACGACGGTTCCAAAGATTTTTCGGCTCGGGGCATCGAGACATACATCGCCCGCCGCTCGCCCGCAAGATCCGCAAAGACGCGCGTCAACCACAACACGACCAATCTGGGCATTGTAAAAAACGTCGAGATCGCGCTAAAACTGTGCTCGGGCAAATACGTCATGACCTTGGCCGCGGACGACGAACTGTACAGCAGCGATACGATATCCCGTCTTGTAAGCGAATTTGAAAAATTCGACGACGACGTCGGCGTTCTCGCGTCGCAGTCCGTGATGTGCGAAGAAGATCTGCGCGTCACGGACAGACTGTTTACGGAAAAACGCTTCGCGGAAGTCATAAACTCCGACGACCTGCCGCTCTTGTTCTCGGAATTGTCCTTACAATGTTTCATCGCCGCGCCGGCAGTCGTCTTCAGGCGTTCCGCGCTCGTCAAAATCGGCACGTTGGCGGATAAATATACAATGATAGAGGACTGGCCGGCCTATCTGCGCTTGGCGCGGGCGGGAGTCCGGTTCAAATACAGGGACATTCTGTCCGTAAAACACAGGGAGGGCGGCATTTCGCACGGGAACTCAAATAATACGTTCTCGGCGTACAAAAAATACCGACGCGACTTCATCACGCTCTACGAGAATGAAATCATCCCATATTTAAACCTGCTGCCTCAAGAAAAAGCCGCGGAAGCAATGAGAAATTACCACGCGCACAAGCTCCACTACAAATACGTCAGGTACGAAAACATTTTGTACGTTTTGGGCATCCGAAAAGTCATACTTCCCCCCTTGCGGTGGATCCTGCATTTCGTCGCCCGTTTTTCGACTCGGACAAAGCAGCCCTGACCGTCATTCACTCAGTGGCGCCATAAACCTATTTCTTTTTTCTAAAGAGCGTCTTTTCCTTGCGTCATACAGAGAAAAGAGCTCTTTTTTATTTTGGCGCAAAAAACGGAGCTACAGCACCTCGCGGAGGATTGCCAGCGCGTCGTCCCGTGAAAACGCGACGGGATTGTTGTCCATCCGCCCGGCGGTAAAAGCGTGATCGCACAGCATTTCAAGAGCATCCGCTTTCACGCCGAAAGAAGAAAGACGCAAAGGACGAAATTGCGCGCACACGCCGTCTAGCCACGCCTGAACCCCGCCGTAAGGCGCAAACAGATCGAAGAGCTCCGCGTCGTCGGGGAAATGCCCCGCGTTTCTCCGCGCCACGGCGCCCAGCGTCATGGCCGCCGCCAATCCATGGGGGACATTGAAGAACATCGTCAGCGGATACGAAAGCGAATGACACGCCGTCGTCCGCGTCTGCGAAAAAGCCAGCCCCGCCAGCACTGACGCGCAGCAGAGTTTTTCGCGTAATTTCATATCCTGCGGCCGCGCGAGCAACGGTTCGAGAGAACCGAGGATCATCCCGATCGACTGCGACGCCAGCGCCCGCACCAGCGGAGAAGTGCGCTTTGACCAGTACGCCTCGACGGCATGCGACAGCGCGTCGAGCCCCGTGCTCAAAGTGACCGGAGGAGAAAGCGTCAACGTCAGTTCCGGCACGATGTATGCCGCCCGCGGTTTGAGCATCGGCGCGTCGACCGAATACTTTTTCTTTTCATCGAGATCCCAGATCGTCCCCCACTGCGTGAGTTCCGACCCCGTTCCCGCAGTGGTCGGGATCGCGACGATCGGAAGAAACGAATCGCGAAGGCGATAGCTGTGCCGCCGAACGCCCTCGACGATCTGCGCTTCGTCAGGGATCGATTCGGGATCGTAAAAAGCGCTGATGCCTTTGGCAAGATCGATGATGCTGCCGCCTCCGAGCGCGGCAATACCGTCGATCGGCTCGCCGGCGAACTTCAACAGCGCTTCGCAGATATCTTTCGGCGTCGGATTATTCGCCGACGCGGTTACAACGTTCACGACGGCGCGCTCCCGCATCGCCTCGATGAGCGGCGCCAGCCTCCAACGCTCCAACGCCGACGGACTTGCCAAAAAGAGGATACGCGAACAGGGAAGAGCCGAAAGTCTGTCTTTCAGCTCTTCCTTGTTCATAAACGCCACGGCGGCGGCGCACAGCGGATCGAAAAGAGCCTGTCCAGCCATTTTCGCGAGCAATCACTGCTGCGGGATCAGCGTCAGGATCTCCTTGATGGAGATGCAGTTGTCGTCCACTTCCTTGCAGCGGTGCGCTTCAAGAATCATCTCGGCCGTTTTCTGCATGGCTTTGAAACTGCTGCGGATCAGGTGATTGGCATAAATGACGATATTGACGCCGCGTTTGGCGAATTCCTCTTCCGTAACGGCGTTGAAGGAAGTCGGGACGACGATCAAAGGCGTCGTTCCGTCTTTCTCGCGGAACTTGGCGCAGAATTCGAAGATCTCGTCAGGAGCTTTTTTGCGCGAGTGGATCATAATTCCGTCGGCACCGGCGGCGACGAATGCAAAAGCTCTCCGCAGGGCGTCTTCCATGCCCTGCTCGAGGATCAGACTCTCGATCCTGGCGATGATCATGAAGTCCTTGGTCCGCAGAGCCTTTTTGCCGGCGGCGATTTTGGCGCTGAAATTCTCGATGCTGTCCTGCGTCTGTTTGACTTCGGTGCCGAAAAGCGAATTTTTTTTCAGCCCCACTTTATCCTCGATGATGATCGCCGAAACGCCCATGCGCTCAAGCGTGCGCACGTTGTAGACGAAATGTTCCGTCTTGCCGCCGGTATCACCGTCAAGGATGATCGGCTTGGTCGTCACTTCCATGATCTCGTCGATCGTCTGCAGGCGCGAGGTCATATCGACCAGTTCGATATCCGGCTTGCCCTTGGCGGTCGAATCGCAGAGACTGGATACCCACATCGCGTCAAACTGGCGCGCCTGTCCGTTTTCGACCACGCATGTCTTCTCGACGATCAGTCCCGTGATGCCGTTATGCGCTTCGAGAACCGACACTGGCTTTTTGATGGCAAGCAGTTTCTTCAGACGGCTGCGGCGCACGTCAGGCAGCGAAAGCGTCTCGCGAACACTGGAATCGAGCAGCTTGTGACTTTCGTCGTCGGAATAAGGATACTCGACAAGTTCGCCTCCGTACTCTCCAAGCAGGGCGATGACTTCCTCTCGGATTGGCTTCTGCGCCCCCTCCAGCCAATCGTCGCCATGCACGACGTAATCAGGGCGCAGCCTGCGGACGTTCTCGGCATAGCTCAGAGAATCCTGCGGAACGACTTCACTGACTCCCTTCAGATTTTCAATAATCGACTTGCGTTCCTCGTAAGGCAGCAGCGGATAACGGCGATAACTGGCAACCGCCGTGTCGGTAAGCACGCCGGCGGTCACGCGTCCCAACTGGGCCGCTCTTTCTAAGATCCTGATGTGACCGCCATGAATAACATCGGTACCAAAACAGATATAAACGCTTTTCATCGAAGGATACACGCCCTTTCATTCTTTTGGCAAGTTCGCCATTTTGCTGCGGATCAGGAAAAGATCCCGTTCATTGTCGATTTCACAGCAGAGGTCGTCTTTGACGTCCAACGGCTTCAGTTCCAGTTCCAGTTCCGACAGGACTTCGTTCAGGGCGACTTCCGCGTAACACGCTCTTTTGCCGCTCTCGCAGAAGGCAATAATGTTTTCAAGCCAGCGGCGCCAGCTGCTCCGCGACAAACGATACAGCGGCTGCGCCGTCAGGGCGCTGTCAAAAAATTCAACGCCAACCTTGAGGATACGCCCATTTTGAACGACAGCTTTAAAGTCTTTCTGCGGAAGCGGCGCCGTCGAACTGACGGTCATGCAGTTTTCGACGCTGTTCAGCACCGACGCCAGCACGGCATCGGAAAACACCAGATCGCCGTGCATAAGGACGATTTCGTCGTCGAGAAGAGAACGCGCCTGATAAATTGAATAAATGTAGTTGGTCTGAGCGTACTCCGGATTATGTACGAAATTCAGCTTCAGCGGCAGTTCCAGATCTTTGCAGTAAGACTGCAGCAAACGCTCGAACGGCCCCGTAGTGATAACCGCTTCTCTTACCCCCGCGGCCGCCAGCTGGCAGAGCTGGCGGCTGAGGATCGTCTCGCCGTCAAGCAGAGGCGTCATACATTTTGGATGGTCTTTGACAAGCGTTCCCATCCGTTTTCCGATACCCGAATTCAGTATCAGCGCCTTCATATCCGTTACCGCAGCTCTTTCAGATACGCCATGAAACCGTCGCGGTTCTCCATAGCGCTTGTGGTAGGACGGCCCAGGTCGGCGCGGGCGCCGATCGCCGTCTTCGCCTCGATGAATGTCAACTCATCGGCGTTTCGGGCGTCCTTCAAGGCTGCATCGAGCTCTGCAAACGTGCCGACGGTTTTGACATTGACATAGCCGCAAGCCTCGGCGACCTTGGCAAGACTGGCGGAACGCGCCGCAGTCGGCAACCCGCCGACGCTTTCGTGCGCGCCGTTGTTGATGACGATGTGCACAAGGTTACGGGGGCGCTGGGAACCGATCACCGCAAGAGCGCCCATGTGCATCAGCGCCGCGCCGTCGCCGTCGATGCACCAGATCTTGGTATGCGGCTTGCTCAAAGCGATCCCCAACGCGATGGAAGAGCTGTGCCCCATCGAACCGACCGTCAGGAAATCGTACTTGTGCGGCTGGCCGTTCCGGACGCGAATTTCAAAAAGCTCGCGCGACGCCTTGCCCGTTGTGGAAACGATCGGATCTTCTCCGGAAAACGCGGTAATATGACGAATCACTTCTTCGCGCGTCATCGTGAAATCGTTTTTAAAAGAAACTTTTTCGTCATAAGTTAAGGCTTCTTTGGCGATGACAAACGCCACGCTTTTGCCGGCGGCCAGGAGCGGCTGAAATTCCGCCATTTGAGCCGCAAGCTCCTGTTCCGTCGTGTCTTTGCGCACGACAAAAGAGGCGATGTCCATGACTTTCAGAAGATCCAAGGTAACCGCGCCTTGAAAAATATGCTGCGGCTCGTCCTTGAGTCCCGGCTCCCCGCGCCATCCGATCACGAAAACGCAGGGAATTCCGTAAACTTTATCGTTGAGAAGCGAAGCGACCGGATTGACGACGTTGCCCAAGCCACTGTTCTGCATGTAGACGACCGGAACCTTGCCCGTCGCCAGATAATACCCTGCCGCCAGAGCCGTGCAGTTCCCTTCGTTCGCGGCGATGATGTGATCCGGCGAAATACCGCAGTTCTTATAGAGATAGTTGCACAGCGCCTTCAGCTGCGAATCGGGAACCCCGAGAAAATGCGACGACGCTATTCTTTGGAGCTGCGCGATGAACGATGAGATTTGCATAACATTACCCCTGACCATATTGAAATATTTGACAAAACGTTATTCAAGAGATATTTAACCACCGTCACGAATACAGCGAATCACTTTTCTTACGTGTATGAACACACATCCCGCCATCAAAACAAAAATGCCTAAATACAGGCTCTCTTTAAATAAACGCTCAAGAGACTTCATATCCGTACTGAACACAAACAGAACAGCTAACATGGCCACGAGCGCAACGTAGATTTTCGTCGCGTTTATGTTTGGAAACAGCGACAGATTCTTAGTGAATGAAAATCTCGCAACCTCACGTCCTAGATCGAATAAGAAAGCCGGCCGACGCGTTATAAAGGCCAAAATCTTCAAAGGAGATCGTTTTCTGAGAGCCAATAATCTTGATTTCGTCAAAGAACGCCGTTCCCATTGCAGCCTCTCAAGAAAGGCCTTTTTGTCTTCGGGCAGAAGCTCGTCCAGATACGGCAGAATCTCCCGCTTGAACATCAACTGTTTGTCTTTGTAGAATTGTTCGACAACCTCTATCGGATAATCACCTGAATTATTGGCGATTCCTCCTTCAACATGCAGAACGGTACATTTATCCATGTACACTGGCACGATCCCTTTGCGAGCCATCCGCTGGAACGTGTGCATGTCCTCCGAATATTTATAAGCGGTATTGTAGGCGTCGACTTCCCGTCCAAAATCCCGTCTGTAACACGAGGAAAGGGAGATCAAAAGACATCTGTGAGAGAGGCGGCTGAAAAGCCGTTTGGCATCTCGCGACAGCAGATCGAGCTTATCCCGGAACGTCATGTGATAGCCCGTTACGTTCAGCTCGGAATCCGTTTTTGCACACTGCGCGCACACAATCAACGGCTCATAACCGTACATTCTGAACGTGAACATATAATCAGAGATGACAGAGTCGTAAGCAAAGAGATCGTCCGCTCCGAGATTGATGTAATAGTCGCCTTGGTATACCGCCAGAGCCTTGCGCAGATTTTTGACGGTGCCGAGGTTTTTCTGCGCCGTCAGGATTTGGACGTTCTTTATATTTTTCTTCTTATGCGTATCTATGTACTCGCGGGTCGCCTCGGCAGCCTTCGAATCGAAATCATCCGAGGCGTCGTCCGCAACGATTATTTCAATCGCCGGGTAATCCTGCTTCATGATGGAGTCCAGGCACCTCGTAAGATACCGGCCGTTCTGATAACTCAAAACGATAACGCTGACAAGAGGATATTGAACCTCGCTCACTTTGCTCTCTCCCTTCGCCCCTCATTCTGCAGGGAAATGAACAGCGATTCCGCGCGCCGTTGGAGGTCAGCATCCATTTCCTTCAGTACATAATCGCAAATCCGCTCGCTCACACGACCGTCCGAATGTCCCAGAATCCTATTGAACGACTGAACGGACGCGGCGCGCATTTCCGCGGTCTGCCCCGTCCGCACCGCTTCCAAAAAGCTGATAATATCTTCCGGTCCTTCCGCTTCAACAATGCCTTCGAGATATTCTTCGTGCGACACACGTTCTCCGCCCGGCTTCGACGTATAGAGCACCGGATTGCCGGAAGCACGATATTCAAGCAGGAACGTCGTCGCGTCGCTGATCATCGCCGTCGAAGCGCTGAACGCATCGAGATAATCCGGCTGTTTATCGATGATGATATTGTCATATTTGGCAAGTTCATTCAGCGTTTTCTTGAAATCTCTGACGACTTCCTGACTCTGTTTCATAATACGCTGCCAGAAAATGGGGTGCGGGCGCCATATCAGAACGATGTCGTTATGCTGCTTGAAGTACTCGAAAACTACGTCTTTGTACAAAAAATACGTGCCGACTCCCACATCCTCTTCAATGCTGAAATGCGTGTTCCACAGGACGGCGGGCCTTCCCTTGACGGCGTCATGCCAGCAGTTGGACGATCGGGCGTGCGAAGCGTCATAAGCGATGTCGAATTTAGGATGGCCGATGGTCATCACGTTTTCCCCGTTCCTGTAGCCATACCGGGCGTGCATTTTCTTGTAGATATTGCTGTAGCCGATGATACGCCAGAAGTGATAAAACGGGGCAAGCTGATAAAAATATTTGATCAGCTCCTTGCCGCCCTGTGTGTCGAGACAATAGGGAACATACACCGTATAGGGCGTGTGCTTCTCCACGTCGTTTACCTGAAAATACGGCATATTTCCCCGGCAATAATAAGGTTTCATGAAGAACACGATGTCCGGCGACTCCACAGCTATATTGTATTCGTACATAGAAAACGCTTCTCTATATCCAACGTTTCTGTAATCATTAAGCATCGACTTGTAAAAATTCAAGTCGTAAAACACATTGGCAAAGTGCACGTTGATCGAATAGCTCACAATGATCTGCGCGTCAATATGTTCCAACTTTGAAAGATGGTCGTAAATCGGCTTGAACGAAGGCCAACAGGAGTATTCGTGCGTCAGGAACGCTATTTTTATATTCTTCTCATCATCTTTCAGGTCGTTCGTTTTTTTGGCTAAATATTCTTGCAGCAACGCGGGACGATCCGCCGCGTTGCGCTCTATCACGTCAGCCAGTTCATGCAGCGCGCACAGAAGAGCGATGTTGCTTTCCGACGCCGGTCGAGTCGTCGGCGAAAATTTCATCGCGGCACATTTTTCGCGCAATATGCCTTCATATTGGCACAAGTCTTGAGCCATGCCAAGAAGTTTCGACGGTTCCGCAGCACGGTCGCGCAGGATCCCGTATATACACGCCAGAAATTTCGCGTCTGAATAGTTCATGCTGTTCCCCTTTCAGCGAATCGCTGCCAATCGATCATCGGCGCAAATATATCCTGTAAATTTTGATCGCGATGTTCGTGAGCAGTTTTATCAGGCACACGCAACATTCAAGGATCCCCAGCAGACACAGCGCGTAAAGCAGTATGGGGGATGCGGCCGAGTATTTTTTGAAAAGTAGGGTGAACAGCAGCAGACAGGATCCGCGCACGAAGCTTGCGAGAATCTCCTGCTTGAGAGTCAGGCGAATGACAGCGTTCTTCTTGCGATAAATGGCCGCGATGATTTTCCTTTTAGTATTGCCAGAACCTAGTATGCTCCGAGTCGTTCCTTCGGATAAATCGCATTCGTTTTTCGATATTTCATGCATCGACAAAATGTTATCACAGATATCTTTGTTGTAATTATATAAATGCCTCGCCCTGTTATAAGCTTCTTCAGAAAAAAACGTACGATGAGGCTCAATCTCATTTTCAAAAATCCGCATAAAATCTCTTCGATACTTGTAATAAACCTCGCTTTTTTCGCTTCCAGAACGCCGATTGCCATGCGAAACGCCGCCCCCCCTGTGTTTGGCCGTGACACGGTCCAAATAGAACGGGCGGACGTTCATTCTGAGGGCCCGAACGTGCGCCGAATAATCCTCGATCAGCGAATAGGCGTTCAATGACCCGATTTTATCGAAAAAGCTCTTCTTGTACATGCAGCCGACGCTTGGCAAAATCGCGACGGAGGCTATATGCTCCCGCAACCCCTCCATATCGCCACGTTTCAGCAAATCAATGGTATTCTCGTTCACGAACAACCGGTCGAAATGCATCCGCTCGTCGCACATTTCAAGCTGAGAAACGACCCATTCGACATGCTCGTCTTCATGAGCGCTGACAAAATCCATGAAATCGCTGAAAACGCGAGAGTCCTTCCACACGTCGTCCGCGGCGATAAGGAGCTCGTACTCGCCGCGGGACATGCCGCGCAGCTTTTCCACGTGCCTGACCGTCCCCATGTTTTCCTCGTTCTCGTTGATGAGAACGCGTTGAATGTTTTCGCCACGATGCTTATTGATGTAGTCAATAATTTCATCCACGGGGAAACCTTTGGTCGAATGATCGTCGCTGACGATGAGCTCTATATTGGGATAATCCTGCGTAAGCACCGATTGCAGAGTATCGAATATGAAATCGCTGTTATTGTACGCGATTACGAGAGCGCTGATCAACGGTGCCTGTGCGTGCTCGCTCTCGCAGGGTCCACGCAAACGCATATCTGACATGGGATCTACTCTCCCTGAGTGGGAACTTTTGTTCCAACTATTCTGGCTGGGTTGCCGACGACCACGGCAAAGGACGGCACGGACTTTGTCACGACCGCCCCCGCGCCGATCATCGCGCCTTCGCCGATTTCGATACCCGGCAGGATCGTCGCGTTGGCGCCGATGGAACAGCCGGTTCTCAAAACGGTACGAAGCAGTTTCCAGTCCGCATTGCGGCTTTTGGGGTACATGTCGTTGGTCAGCGTCGCGTTAGGGCCGATAAAAACGTTGTCTTCGACGGTAATTCCGTCCCATACCTGCACGCCGCATTTGATCGTGACGTTGTCGCCGATGACGACGTCATTTTCCACGAAGACGCCATCGCAGATGTTGCAGTTTTTGCCGATCCTCGCGCCGGGCAGGATGTGCGCGAACGCCCAGATGCGCGTGCCTTCTCCGACGTTTGACGATTCGCAGAGCGCCTGGGGATGAACGAAAACATTCTCCATGATTACCCTCTCCATTCGTTCAGCGTCTTGACGACGTATTCCGCGTCGCCGAGGGACATGCCGTTGAAAAAGGGCAGGCTGACGACCGAATCGGCATCCTTTTCCGCCAGAGGGAAGCTGCCTCTGCCGTAACCAAGGCTGCGATAGGCTTCCGACAGATGCGGCGGGATCGGATAATGGATCAGCGTATCGATCATTTTGCCCTCGAGGTACGCGCGCAGTTCGTCGCGTTTTGGACAGGTAACGACGTACTGGTGCCACACGTGTTCCGCGCTGGGGGCGATCTGCGGCAATCCGATCGATGGATGCGTGATGCCGTCGTTATAAACTGCGGCAAGTTCTTTCCGTTCCGCCGTCAGTTCGTTCAGGTGAGAAAGCTTGACGCGCAGCAGCGCCGCCTGGATCTCGTCAAGGCGGGAATTCACGCCCTGTACTTTATTGTGATACTTTTTCTCGCTGCCATAGTTGCGGCACAACCGCACTTTGGCGGCGAGCGTCTCGTCGTCGGTGACGACGGCTCCGCCGTCGCCGAAGCCGCCCAGGTTCTTTGTAGGATAAAAACTGAAGCAGGAGATGGCGCCGAAAGTCCCGGTCATCTGTCCGCCGAACGCCGCGCCATGGCTTTGCGCGCAGTCCTCAATGACGGGCAGGCGATGCTTGGCGGCTATCTTCATGATTTTGTCCATCCGGCACGGCTGACCGTACAGGTGAACGACGAGAATCGCCTTGGTACAAGGGGTGATCGCCGCTTCGATCTTGTCGGGGTCGATGTTATGATATTCGTCGGGCTCTACGAAGGCTGGCGTCGCGCCGTTCTCGGTGATTCCCAGAACCGTGGCGATGTACGTATTGGCCGGCACGATCACTTCGTCGCCTTTGCCGATTCCAAGCGCTCTCACGGCAAGCAGCAGAGCGTCCAACCCAGAATTCAGTCCGACGCACCAGCGCGCGCCGAGGTATGAGGCGAATTCTCGTTCGAAAGCTTCCACTTCATGCCCCAGCACGTACCAGCCGGAATCGAGGACGCGCGCGGCCGCAGCGACATATTCGTCTCGGTATTTGTCAAAGCCGGGTTTTAAAGCGTTGCAGGGGATCGAGTTGTTCGACATGCGTCTAACTCCTTCTTTTGCCGTATTCAATAAATTCGTCATAGTCGCGGATGTAGTCAGCTTCATTATAATGTTCGGACGCAAGGACGAGAAGAACGCTGTCGTCCTGCAGCCACTTCATCGTCCGCCACATGCCCGGGCCGACGAACAAACCGCAGCCGGGATCGTCCAACACCGTCGTCCGCACGTCACCCTTTCCGTCGTCCAGCGAAACTTCTATTTTGCCGTAAACGCAGATCAAAACCTGTTTCAACGTTTTATGCGCATGAGCTCCCCGCTGGGCGCCGTTTCGAGCTCCATAAATGTAGTATACTCTGTTTATATCGAAAGGTACGGATTCCGACGCCGCTTCGGCGACGCTCAGCGCGCCGTTTTTCGGATCGGCTGATTTATGTTCGCGCATCTTTAGCATAGCAACGATCACTCCTTTGCACTGTTCTCGTTCCATCCTTTTGTCCTGTGCCCCGCTCCAAACATTGAGCGCTCGCTCTTCATTAATCGAACGTTATTCAGATCCGAGGGCCTTCGTCATGCTCCGTACACTGCAAGAATACGATGCCCAGAGTAATATGCTCTTTCCTTGGCGCACAGACTTCTTTTTACTTCAACTGGCCATTATAATATTTCTACCCGAACGCCATCGCAATCATCTCAACATCTCATGCGCTTGTTATCTCTGGGGCTGTCACGGACTTCGCGAATCCTGCAAAGTATAGCACAGATGCGCAACTTTGTCCTTCATGTCAACACGGAAGGCACAATCATCTCTTATTGAAGGCATAAGCATGAACGATCTCCTTACCGGCGGGGCCGGGTTTATCGGGGCGCAT
>ENA-ORTP01002272-ORTP01002272.1-human-gut-metagenome-genome-assembly--contig:-NODE-2272-length-16572-cov-6.156505_pt1 | contig 16572 bp, 16 predicted proteins | sample MGYA00241913_ERZ509190 | MGnify/ENA primary metagenome ERZ509190 (study PRJEB26280, sample SAMEA2338839) | human gut metagenome | biome: human gut; feature: human-associated habitat; material: faeces...
AGAACAAGGATGAAATTAATGTTGACATTATATATTAAATCAAGTACAATTGGTTCGTAATCAAAAATATATTTAGGTGCTTTTTGTAAAGCTTAATAGAGGAAGCAGGGTGAAAATCCCTCACAGCGAAAGCTGCTGTATGGTGGACGAAATCACATTATGTCACTGGGAAACTGGGAAGGCGTGAGAGTAGGTTGAAACTAAGTCAGAAGACTTACCAAATAGTCATATATACACTTATCAATGATTTGAAATCTCATTGTGTATTTTTAATTTGACTCTCTAGTAGGTAGAACTCTCTATTTATTAGAGTTTTTTTATTTACAAGACCTTATATATTTTTTGAAAAAATAATATTTTAAGGGGGAAAAAATGTATAAGAAAATTGGGATTTTAGCATTAATTTTAAGTTCATCTCTGTTTGCAGAGGAATTAGGAAAAAAGGAAGAATTTGCTGTAAAGCTTAATGAATCAACTATTACATCAGAAAGATATGATGAGACTCCTGTTATTGAAACAGCTAAAAATGTTACTGTTATCACAAGTGAAGAGATTGAAAAAAGAGGATATAAAAGTGTGGATGAAGCTCTTGTAAATGTTCCCGGTCTTTCTTTTGCAGGTGGATATTTATCAATGAGAGGGCAAATTCCAAGCATGGGAAACAAACATCTGGTTGTACTGGTTGATGGGATTCCTCAAAATGGCATGGATAATAGGTCATTCGATTTAGATTTTATTCCTGTAGAACAAATAGAAAAAATAGAGGTAGTTCCTGCTGGAGGAGCTATTATGTATGGAGGAAATGCTACTTCTGGAGTTATCAACATCATTACTAAAGAAAATGAAAACAAAAAATATTGGGGAAATGCTGGACTTCAAGTGGGTTCATTCAATGAAAGAAAGTATAAATTAAACTACGGAACTAATCTAACAGAAAATTTATCAATAGATGCCAGATATATTAATACAGATAAAGATGGGTATAGAGATTATACGAAAAAGGAATCTGAATTTGAAGAAATAGGGGCTAAATACAAATTAAAAGATGGAAATATAGGTTTTAAATATATTCGCAATGAAAGAAAATCAACAGGTTCTGGATATCTTACCAAAGCTCAATATGATCATGATAGGAGGCAAAATGATTCAAGTTATAAAGAAAAAATAGCTCATGATACACAAGATAAATATATTCTTGAATTTAACAAAAAGCTGTCTGGCAACTTATCTCTTTCAGCTGTAGCTGAATATCGTGAGAGGGAATATACTTATTCTCAGCCTAAAACAGCTGCATATTCATCATATCATAGCAGAGTAAAAAATACTGATTCTCTATATACAAATGCGCAGTTAAAATATAGCTATGCTGAAAAAAGCAATTTAATATTTGGAGGAGACTATTCTAAAGCTAAAGTTAAAGAAGATGGATATAGTACTTCTGGTTCCACAATTTATCGTAAAACATATACAGTAACTGACTATGAAGCTATTGGTGGTTATCTTCTTAATAAATATAGTTATAATAATTTCATCTTTACTCAGGGAATTAGAGTGGAAAGAAATAAATTTGATGAAGATGAAACCTCTTATAAGACTAATGGAACTTTTAAAAATAAAAAAAATATTAATGATTCCAATACAAATACAAACTATGAATTAACAGCAAACTATATGTTTTCTGAAGATACTTCAGGATATGTCAGCTGGAATAGAGTATATAGATCTCCTAATCTGACTGAATATACTAGTTGGAAAACAAATAAAAATACCAATGAAACTGCTTCAAGAGATTCTCAGGAAGTTGATATTTTTGAAATTGGTCTTAAGTCTCTTATAAATAATATTTATTTGTCTGGAGCTGTATTCTATATCAAAGGGAATAAAGAGATAATGTACGATTATTATAGAGATGAAATAGTAATAGATAAATCTGAAAGTGGAAGCTACTACAACCTTGATGGAAAAACTGAAAGAATAGGAATTGAACTTGCCAGTGAACAATATTTCGACAAATTAACATTGAGAGAAAATTTTACATATATGCATAATGAAATTGTAGATGGCCCATATAAAGGAAACGATATTCCTGGTGTAAGCAATGTAATATTCGGATTAGGAGCTACCTATGAAATCACTTCTCAGTTTACTTTTAACATTGAATCAAATTACCATGGAAAAGCTTATCTAATCAATGATTATTATAATAAAGTTCCCAAAAGAAATAGCTATATGGTTACAAATATTTCTGCAAAATATAATTTTGAAAATGGTGTATCTCTTGCTGCTGGAATAGATAATGTTTTCAATGAAATTTACTGTGACTATATTACTTATGCAGGTACAAAAATCAATTATTCTCCTTCACCTGAGAGAACATATTATGTAAGTGCTGAATATAAATTTTAATTCTAAACAGGGAGGAGACAATGAAAAAATTTAATAAACACTTTATACTCTCAATACTATTTCTATTTTTTACATTGAATACATATAGTTATAGAGTAAAAGAAAGCCCTACAGAGAGATTCAAAATCGAAAATTTTAAAGATGAAATTAAAAAGACAAATTTTAAGTTTGACGAATTTGGAAAAGCAAAAGATTACGGAATTCTTGGATACTATAATTTTGTTCCTTTAAAAAGCAATGGTAAAATATCCGCATATGCCTGTTTGACTCATCTTAAAGTATATGACAGACATGAGCCTTTTATTGTTATAGTTTCTTTAGATGGAAAAATAATAGACTATTCTATTCCAGAAGCAAAGAAAAAACATTTTCCTCTTAATTCAGATAATGTGAAAAAAATGGTAATTGGGAAAGATAAAAACAATGTAAAAATGGACGCAGTAGCTGGTTCTACTTTTCACGTTCCTGCCATTAATGCTGAATTAAAAAACATATTAAATATTTTTGAATATCGAAAAGAAATAATTAGAAAAGATGAAGTAAAAGTATAAAATTTTGTATAATAAAATGAGATGAGCCCAGCTGCAAGTTCATCTCATTTTTATTTATATTTCATGCTTGATTCCCAGTATTTTTAAAAATTCATCTTTGTTTTATAATTTAAAAATTGTTGTAAATTTTACTTTTTCTTATCTTTTTCAATTTCTGTATTTCTATTGAGTTTTTCTAAAATATTCAGATTAGTTATTTCGTGAAATTCCTCTTTTTCATCCTTTTTCTCAATTTGAACTTTTCTATTCAATTCTTCCAAAATATTTAAATTAGTTAAATCTTCTTTTCTACTTTTCATAGTTGGTCTCCTTTTATAATGTTAAATTTTAATAATTTTTCCATATTTGCTTCAATAAATTTATCAGTAATAATATATGACACTGTTTTTTGAATCACTGGAAGTTCTTTTCCAGAATAAATAAACTCCACTTTTCTTTCTACATTTTTAAAATGCTCTCCATTTTCAATTACTTTTGCCAGTTCTCCAATAGCAAATCCTTTTTTTAAATCTCTATTCATCTCTTTCCTCCTCCTTAAATATTTATAATAAACATAAAATTAATATAAAGTTATTGCTGAAAAATATATTTTATTCCCAATAATTTTATGATGCTTCTCCTACAATTTTCCCTTCCATAAATGATGCTGTTCCCAGAAGTTTTCCATTTTCATAAAACATACTCCAGTTTCCATCCAGCATATCATTTTTAAAATAGCCTATTGCATTAATCACACCATTCTCATAATATCTTATATATCTTCCATTTTTTATATGTTTTTTGTACTCTTCTTTTATCTCTATATCTCCATTTTCAAAATAGTATGTAACTGCTCCCTCTAATTTAGCATTAACAAAATTTCTCACTACCTCTATCTTTCCATTTTGATAATAGAGTATATTTCTTCCGTGAAGTATATTTTTTCTATACATACTGCTTTCCTGTATTTCTCCATTAGGATAATAAGTCAATTTTTGCCCATTAAGTTTCCCGTTTTTAAAAAATGCCCTCATTTTAATACTGCCGTTTTCATAATATTTTACCCATTCCCCATCCATTTGATCATCCTTAAAAGATATATATTCTTCTATATTTCCATTGAGATAAAACTGTGAGAAATCACCATTTAATTTTCCTTCTTTGTATTCTGCCATCTCTTTTAATATTCCATTTTGATAGAATTTTTTACTTACTCCATCTTTGATTCCATTTTGATATGTTTCCTCTTCCTTTAAAATATCACTTGGATATCTGCATACTAATTTTCCAGTAAAAGGTTTATCTTCTCCTATTATAAATACTATTCCATTTACAGAAATTTTATTAAAAAATGGTACTTCTCTTATATTCATTTTTATCCCTCCATTTCATGACATAAATAAAAAAATCCCAAAACTTACGATTATGTAAATTTCGGGATTAAATATTTTGTATCAAAAAATAAATAACAAAATATGATCTCTAAATTCACACTCGTCCTCGCAAGTTGATCTTTATTATCAAAGGCAGGTCTCCTGACTTAGAATCACTTTACTCACATACCTTCCCAAGACATATTCTATGTCTCAGTGGCAATCTGCTTTCATCCTCATTACAGTGGCGGGACCGTTTGAGATTTTCACTCAATTCCCTTTTAATCTAGCAAAACTAGAACCATTTGATATTTTTATTTTATTCTTTTGTTTGTTTTATATTTTTATTAAGAATTTGCCCCTCTTACTATTTCCACTTTAGATATATTTCCAAAATTATTTAATGCTTTAGCAAAAGAAGTTTTTATAAGGTCCATATACTTTCTTACATATTCCTCTCCACTATTGATACAGTCTACTGTCATTTTATATACAGCATTCTCATCTTTGAAAAAATAAAGGTTGACAGTATCCATCACTGTAAATATTTCCATCTCTGCTACGTTACAAGGTATATCATGATTCTTCGCTTCTTCTACAGCTTTATTTATTAATAATGCTGGGATTATAGAATGTGTAGTCTCTGAATTGATTCTCATAATTATCACTCCTTTTAATTTTATACAGCTAAAAAACATTTATTTAAATTAATCTTTATACACTTTATTTTTTCTAGGTATTATTTTAAATATTTACTTTACATTAAATCTGAAATCTTTATAGAAATAGAGTTTTATTTTTTCACCATGATAAATAATTGGATCGAACTCCCATTTTTTAAGAGCCTTCTCTACCTCTTTTCTAAAGCCGTAAGAAGTAAAATTGTCCAGAAATATTATTTCCTCCACTTTTCCATTGAGCCCAATGAGGAATTTTGTTTTTATAACTACCTCATTTCTGTAGTTAGCTCTTTTAGCAATAATAGGGTATTCTGGTTCAACCTCTCTTTTGATTCTGTACCTGATGCCTTCTCCGCTTTTCTGATCTCCTATATAGGTACCAGTTCCATCTTTTACCAGTCCAGCCAAAGGATTATATGGTATTGAATTTCCAGAAGTTGTCTCCTCTTTTGCAGTTTCCTTACTTTCTTCTTTTATTGGTTCCTCTTTCTTTTTAACTTCTTTTTTAACAACTTTTTTTACTACTTTTTTCTCTGTCTTCTTTTCAACTTTCTTTTCTTCCTTTGGTTTTCCCTCTTTCTTAGGCTCTGGCTGTGCAAGAGACTGCAAAGGTGCTGGAGCAGGGGTATTATTCTCTACTTTCAGCTCGCTGAGATATACGAGAACATTCTTGCTATCCAGCTTTATATCTTTTACAGGCTTGGTATATACAGCAAAAATCAACAGCAGATGACATAAAAAAGAGATTACATAGAATTTCAATTTCATCACCTACTTTTACTTTATACTGTTTATTTCTAATTTTTCCAGTCCTATATTCTTCAGCCTTCCCATAGTTTCAATTACAGTTTCATATCTTAAATCTTTATCAGCACTGACAATAAGGGTTTGTTCCTTTCTTCCTTTCATCAGTTCACTTACAGTTTCTTCCAGTTTTGTATTTTCTATCTCTACAGAATCCTCACCATTTTTAAAGAAATACTTTCCATCTTTATCTATTATCAGTTCAGCTCCCTCTTCTGTTGTATTTATTTCCTCTACAGAAGATTTTGGGAGATTCATATCAAATTTATTGTACTGGCTGAATGTAGTTACCAGCATAAAAAATATCAACAGCTGAAATACCACATCTATCAATGGTGTCAGATCAGGATTGATTATCCCCTTCCTTCTTCTTAGTTCTCTCATATCTCTTCCTTCTTTCTAGCCTTTTTGATATTGATAAGGGCAGTAGACGTTTTCTCTATCTCAAGCATTATCTTGTCAGCTTTTCTGCTGAATGTCTGATAAGCTATTATTGCTGGTATTGCTATAAATAATCCTGCTGCTGTTGTAAGAAGTGCTTCTGATATCCCATTGGCTACTACATTTGGATCTCCTGCCCCTTGTAATGCTATGGCTTTAAATGATTTTATCATTCCAAGTACAGTTCCAAGAAGTCCAGCCATTGGAGAGATATATGCCACTATTCCCAATATAGACAATCTTCTTTCAAGGTTTTCTATCTGTTCCAAAGCTTTTTCTTTCATAAGCTTCTCTTTGCTTTCATATAGATCATTTTCATTTCTATATGCTAAAAGTATGCTCTTTACTGTTCTTGACACTGAATTATTTGTTTTATCACACAATGCTATTGCTTCATTTTCTTTTTCTGCTCTCACTAAGTTTACTATTTCCTCTTTAAATTCTGTTGTTATTCCCTGTTCATTTTTCATGAAATAAGCAGTTCTCTCCAGTATTGTTCCCAATCCTACTATAGACAATGCAGCTAAAAGCCACATCATTATTCCACCTTCTACAAAATAAGTGTACATTTTTCCTCCTGATCTGTATTTTAAATTAATTGACTACATTAAAAAATCTCTGATAAAAAACAAGTGCCCAAGCCCCCATTTTGTTTTTATCAGAGAATCTTAAATATCATATTATTTAAATAAATATTTAACTTCTTATCCTCCCTTTTTCCCACCGAAAAAGTAAAAAACTAGTTTTTAGGTAAGTCTCCTGACTCAGTTTCATCCTACTCCCTACCTTCCCAGATCAGTGATCCAGTGGTTATAGGTTTCATCCACTTTACAGTAGCGGGGGCTGTGTGGGTTTTTCACCCATCTTCCTCTTTTAAGCCTTACGGCACCTAACACTATACTTATATGATATGATTTATCTTGTACTTTGTCAATCATTTTCATAAAAACTGATATATAAATTATTAAACAGCTATACTTCTTGAAAATTATACTTTTCAAAATTTTATTTTTTATAATTTATATTTTAAAAGCTATTCCCTACCATAAGTTTATTTTTTCATCAGCTCTCTGAAAACTTTTTTATTTCAAAATTATTTTTTATTTAACTATCCCTTTTAATCTAAAGTATGGAACTCCATCTTCTATTTCAATTGAAGATTCCACTCTGTACACCTCTCTTATGAGCTGTGGTGTAAGAACTTCCAATGATTTTCCCTCTTTATATTTTTTACCATCTTTAAGCACAATTATTCTGTTGCTGTATTGAGCAGCCTGATTCAAATCGTGAAGCACCATTATTATAGTTATTCCCAGATTCTGATTCAATTCTCTCACCAGCTCCATTATCTCAAACTGATGACATATATCCAGATATGTAGTAGGTTCATCCAGAAGAAGTATTCCTGTCTTTTGAGCAAGTACCATTGCTATCCATACTTTCTGCCTCTCTCCACCTGACAGACTCATTACTTTTCTCTCTCTGAATTTATCCAGTTTGCACATTGTAATAGCCCAATCTACAATATCTTTATCTTCCTGATTATATACTTCATACCATTTTTTATGAGGAACTCTTCCATACATGATAAAATCATATACAGTTATATCATCAGGAATCTCATTGTTTTGTGATACAAATGCAAGCTTCTTTGCAAATTCTTTGTTTTTTATATTACTGATCTCTTCTCCATCTAAATATATGTTTCCATTTTTACATGGGAGTACTCTTGATATAGCTTTCAAAAGAGTTGATTTTCCACAGCCGTTAGTCCCTATTATAGAAACTACCTCTCCCTTAGTTATCTCAATATTCAAATCGTGAATGATGACCTTTTCTCCATAAGCCAGTTCTATATTATGTCCTTTTATAGTTTCCATTCTAGTCACCTACCTTTCTCAGCAGGTACAGGAAGAACGGCACACCAATTACAGCCATTACTATACCAGCAGGTATCTCAATAGGTGAAAACATAGTTCTTGATATTGTGTCAGCTATTACCAGCACTACAGCACCAAGAAGTCCAGCAAATGGTATCAGATATGTGTGATCTGAACCTATAATCAATCTGGCTATGTGAGGAACTATCAGTCCTACAAAGCCTATCAGTCCTACATTTGCTACTGATATTCCTGTTAGAAAACAGGCAAGAGCACAAAGTTTTAATCTTTTTCTAGGAATATCTACTCCCAGATTCACAGCAAAATTATCTCCTAATTGAAGAATATTTGCATCTCTTATCATAGTAAAACAGGCTAAAATTCCCACAGCAGTATATGGAAGCAGTCCTGTTACATGTCTCCAGTTTTTCCCATTGAGACTTCCATTTAGCCATGACAATACTCCCTGTATCTCATCACTGAATAATATAAACATCAATCCTGTAATACTTCCAAGTATAGCATTTATAGCTACCCCCGACAGAATTACCCTGATAGGCTTCAGCCCTTTTTTCCATGCCAGCATAAATACAATGGCACAGGCTATTGCTCCCCCTACAAATGCAGAGAAATTCATAAAAAATATAGCTTTAGGATAAAGTATCATAATAATCAGAGCAGTGACGCTAGCTCCTGAAGACACCCCTGTAAGACCCGGATCAGCCAGAGGATTTTTCATTACAGCTTGTAACAGCACTCCAGCCAATGACAGATTACACCCTACCATTACAGCAATCAATATACGTGGTATTCTTATATCCCATAAAATAGCTTTTAATATCTCATCGTCATAACTTTTTATAAAAAGAGATTTCAGTATCTCTCCAGAAGTATAATTTACACTCCCAAATCTCACTGAAAATATTATTGAAAAACCTAGAATAACCAGAGCAGTAAAGATAAGAATTATCTTCCTCCCTCTCTTATCTTTATTCATAAACATATCTGTATAATTCCTCCAATGCGTCTATCGAATTTACCCCGGCACTCATTCTGAACAATGTAGGATCGATATCCAGTATTTTATTATTTTTATATGCCTTTGTGAGCTTCCATACAGGGTTGCTTGAAAATATCTCTTCAAATCCCTCTCCATTTTTAGTCTGACTTGTAGGAAGTCTCAATATTACATCAGGATTAGCTTTAATGAGCTGTTCCATGCTGAATGGTACTGATCTTTTCAAAAGTACACTGTTATCAATAGAAGTTACTACATTTTCACATCCTATCTTGTCCATAAGCCCTTGCAGAAAATGGTTTTTTCCAGTCATAAAAAAACTCTCTCCATTTCCATAAAGGATGGCTACTCTCTTCTTTTCTTTTCCCTTTAATTTTTCAGCCAGTATTTTTTCTCTCCTTTTCACATCATCAAGTATAGCCTTAGCTTCCTTGTCCTTATGAAAAGCTTTTCCCAATATCTCAATAGCCTTCATAGATTCATCATATGTATCTACTTTCATATAAAAACTAGGTATATTGAGATTGTCATATTTAGGCTTTAATGCTGGTTTAGAATAAATAGTAGAGATTACAAGATCTGTTCTCAGAGCTTTTACTCTTTCCAGATCAGGTATTCCAGATCTCCCTATTCTTGGCACCTCATCATATTTTTCAGGTATCTTTGTTGTAGAACTTGCCACTCCTACCAGATCAATATCCAGAGCTGCCAGAAATCTTGATATTATAGCCGAATCTGTAACTACAGCCTTTGGAAAATAATCCAGCTGCAAGTCCTCTTCTCCCTGATGTATAGAAAATTTCTCTTTTCCAAAAGATATATTTCCTATTACAAGTAGGAATACAGCAGTTAGAATAATATATACTTTTTTCATTATTTTCTCCTGTTATATAATTTTATCCAATAAAAAAACCCAGCACAAAGAAATACCAGGCTACATCAAAAGCTCTTTAAATTTCTATGTAGCATAACTTTCCTCGGAAGCTTGTACAATAATCTTTCTAAGCAGGTCTTCTGACTTATAGCTCGAACACAGCTCCCTCCTTCTCGGATATATCCAATGGTATTTGGAAGCTATTTGCTAAATTACAGCGGCCGGACCGTTTGAGATTTTCACTCAATTCCCTTTTAATTAAAAAAACTTAGAATAAACATCATATACAATATATTTTAATACTTTAATTTTATTACTTAACAGCTTCTTTGTCAATGAAGAATTATATAAATATCCTTTCACCCAAAAATTCTAAAGTGTATTTTTAATTTTGGGTATTGACATTTGAAAGAAAACATAGTATATTCATACTGAACAGAATAATTGAATTTGAGGTTCTATATTTTAGAATAATTGGGAAGTGAGGTTTAATCCCTCCGCGGTCCCGCCACTGTGATGCTGACGAAAGATATAACCACTGGATTATTTTTAATCTGGGAAGGGTATCTAGTAGGATGAAGCTAAGCCAGGAGACCTGCCTCAGATGTATTGCTGTGTAATATCATTGCGTGGACGAGAGATATTGACCTTTGTTATTTTTATTTAATCAAGGCATGTATCTCCTATCAACAGGAGATTTTTTTTATTAAAAAAATCCCTGCAAATTTATTAGGAGGATGATCATGGGAAAAATGAGAAATTTATTGGCTGGAGCTATGCTTCTAGCTGGAGGAACTGTTGCATTTGCACATTCAGAAGGAGGATACGTGGATAACAATTTTTTCAAAGGAATGCAGAAGGGTGACAAAGCAGCTGTACTTATGGTTCACTTTGGAACTACTTATGATGACACAAGAGCTTTAACTATTGATGCCATCAACAAAAAAGCTAAAGATGAATTCAAAAATGCTGATGTAAAAGAAGCTTACACTTCAAGAATAATTATGAGAAGACTAAAAGCTAAAGGAATTGAAAAACAAAATCCTACTGAAGTTATCAACGATCTGAAAGCTAAAGGGTATACTCATCTTTTAGTACAAGGTACTAACATTATGAATGGTGTAGAATCTAACAACCTAGCTGAAGAATTAAAAAAATATGAAAAAGATTTTAAAGATATAAGAATGGGAAATCCACTATTAACTGACCATGAAGATTATGAAAAAGTAGCAAAAGCTATTGCTAAAAAAATTGGACCTCTAAAAGCTAACCAAGGTGTAGTTTTAGTAGGACATGGAACTCATCACTTTGGTGGTTCTGCATATGCTATGATGGACTATGTATTTACTGCTGAAGGAATGGACACTTATGCTGTAGGTACAGTAGAAGGATACCCTGCATTCGATAATGTAGTTGCTAAATTAAAATCTAAAGGTGTTAAAGAGGTTATCTTAATGCCATTTATGTTTGTTGCTGGAGATCATGCTAATAATGATATAGCTGAAGACTGGAACAATGACCTTAAAGAAGCTGGATTCACAGTTTCTAAAATCATATTAGAAGGTTTAGGACAAAATCCTGATATTCAAAATATCTATATTGATCATGCTAAATTTGCTGCTCAACATAAACCTGAAGATATGCAGGCTAAAAAAGTTCAATATGCAAATGATAAAGACTAGGTAAAGACAACTTTACATATATTTAAACTTTAATTACAATTTAAACTTTCTGTGTGTTTAAAAATAGAGAAGAGATATTTGGCTTAGACTCCTGAATATCTCTTTTTAATTTGCCAATAAAAAAACTGACCTCACATTCCCGACCAGTTTGCTTATACTAATATGTTATTTTTAAAGATTTTCCGCTTACAAATATCCCAGAAGATACCTTAAAAGAAAATCCATTTTTTCCTATTTTATAGAAACTTCCCTTTTCAACATTGATATCATTTTTTATTATCTCACCAACTATTCTCAAAAGAAATTCAAATATTTCTTCACATTCTCTGAGAGAATTCAATATTTCCACCTCTTTCTTCTTAAAATGATTAAGTCCTAAAGTGTAAGCTGATATACCATTTTTATCACTGGCTATTCCTATATACACCCATAAAAGCACAGGAAGTTTTCCCAGTTTTAATTCTTTGGCTAAACATCTATAAGTTTCTTTTTCAATAATCATAGGACTCATATATACAGCAATAGCCTCATCTTCTACTAATATACTGCTTGCTATTTTAGTAAATATTTTATGTCTTTCTATATTATCCTTTCCATTGAGTATGGAAATTATCACATGAGATCTATGTTTTGATACTTTTGCCTCTGCGTCCTCCCACATCCAGTTATCCTTGTAATGACTTTCCACTTCATGATCAGGAATCGGCCCTGGTACAAAACTGCATATCATCTACATTAAAAGCTATAGTATCCTCTTCTGCTGAATCTTTTATTTCTATCCCCCATTCATTCTTCAAATTCAATTTTAATTTATTGAAGTTGTAATCAAAACCTTCCAAGAGGACAAATCCCACTATAATATCTGGAAGCATTTTTTTCTTTTTTCCCCAAAACAACATTTTTATTCCTCCAACTTGCTCTACTCTAAAAAATTATATAGTCTCTTTCTAAACTATACAATTAATTATATGTCAATCTTTTCTTAAAAGCAATCAAAATATTCTGTTTTTATCGGCTAAATACTATTTATTTCATCTATTATTTTTATATTTAAATATTAAAAATTTTTTTAATATTTTATTAAAAAACAGAGAAATATTTCTCTGTCTTTCAATTAATTATTCATAGATTGTTAGTATTTCTTATTTCACTTTAAAACTTATACCCTAAACCTGCTCCAACTATCCATTCACCTTTTGTTTTATTTTTACCTGAACCATTGTGTGAATCTCTCTCTACAGAATAAGTTCCTTTTATATCAAAGATTACTCCATTTTCTAGTTCCAGCGCATATTTTGCATTAAGTCCTATGCTGTGTTCATTTTTGTGAGCCACTAAGATATCAAAGTCTGTTCCACCTTTAAATCTTCCTGTGATATGCTCTTCATCTGCTCCATCTAATATTTTAGTGTAGCTTACCCCTGCTGAAAGTGTGCTCTTTCCTTTTTCATGAGGAATAACTTTTTTCAAGTCTACTCCTACTTTTCCTACTGTGTAGTCAAATGATTTAGAATCTGTTTCTATAGCTAAAGTTTTACCTCCTTCATTAGCTCCATCTTGCTCTGCATATGTGTATGATAGAGTTCCATATGGTTCTAAGAATAAGTTGTCTCCAACTTGATGTGAATATCTTCCGTTTAGGTAGATATCATATGTCATATCTGAATATTTCTCACTGTAATTCTCTCCTACTGTTCTTCTATCTGCATCATATTCAGAGTACTGTATTCCTGCTCCTGCTTTCAATGTTAGGTTTCCTCTGTATTTTTCTGCAAAAGCGCCAATATATCCACTGTTTCCTTTTACTTTAGACATTGACATTTCAGCTTCACTTCTGTTTCCACCTACTGCTATTCCTAGAGATAGATTTTCTGAATATCCATATTTCCCCAATGCATAAGCTCCAGTGAGTTTCAGATCTGCTTTTGTGCTTGAAGAGCCACTATCTATGTTATAGTAATTTTTTCCATAGTATGTATCTTTAGTTCCACCATCTGCATGAGTAAATCCACCCATTATCATCCATTTATTCAGGTCTGGTCTAAAGTGATTCTCTGTTACTATATCTCTGAACATACCCATTGATCTTCTTGACAGTTCAGAACTATATGAGTAAGGAGTTTGTGTATAGATATCTCCTAAGAATGAAAGAAGATTTATCCATTGCCCCTCATCTGAAGATGAATCTATCATTCCCATTAAAGCAACTGTATTTTCATCTTTTCCTATAGAACTCTTATATATCTTATCTAAAGAATCATAATCTATATCATCAGGCAATGCTCCTTTAGAACCAGATTTAGGATTATATTTTGGATAAGGATCAAAAGTAATATTTGTCAAATTATTATAGATTTCATTTAAATCACTTCCTGTTCCAAGCTGTATATCCCCTGCATCTGCACCACCACCTGCTATCTTTACTACTTCAAGACTAGAAATTATACTGCTTCCTTTTAAATATACATTTTCTAAGTCTATTCCACCCATATCTATAATTCCTGTTGCCACTCCATTAGTTATGAAATTTAGAGTTCCTGCATTAGGAGAACCTCCCTCTTCTTTTCCTGCTATAAGGAGATTGTTTCCAGAAGATGATAGATTTCCATTTAGTGCATGAGTCAGCTTTGCCCCTGACTTTAATCTTAGATTAAGAGTTCCACCATTATTTATATTAATTCTGTCTGCTCCTGTTACCTTTGCTGTTTCAAAGAAAGTAACATTATTTTCTATCTGTATTCTTCCAAATCCTGTTATATTATTAAGGATATTCATACTGTCATTAGTAGAAGTTTTTGTTACAGGCTGTTTCCCATAGAGATTTAGAGTATTCCAATTCCCTGTTGATTTCATTTCTCCATTTACTATTGTATCTCCTTTGATAGTTAGAAAACTCTCATTTCCTTCTACTAATATTGCAGAAGAGCTTCCATCTAATCCTCCATTTACTGTAGTATTATTTAGTTCAAAGTATGCAGAATCTCCCTCTACCTTTATTGCTGTTCCATAGGCATTAACAATACTGTTATTAAGTTTGGTAAGTTTGTTTTCTTCCTCTTTAACTACAAGTGTATCTTCTATTCCATTTAAGATATATCTACTATTTGAAGAAAAGTCTTCTGTACTAGAATCCCCATATGTCAAAGTTCCTTTCTTCAGCACTAGACTATCTACAGTAATTTCTTTAGATGAAGGATCTACTGTTCCACCAGCATTTATAATTATGTAGTCTTCTCCATCAATAGTCACAGGTGTGCTTTTCCCAAAATTATTTAAATACACATCCTTACTGATATATTTTCCCCCATCTGCATTAAATATTAGTCCATAGTTAGATATTTCATCAGCATTTGGAACAGAACCATTAACAACATCTAACCCATCAACTGTACTAGAAGAACCTCCATTTGCAAGTATTCCATAGTTAAATGCATTAGTAAATGTTCCATATTCTTTTTTTATAGCATTGGTAGTTCCATAGACAGCTCCTGTATTTGCCAGATATTCTATAGTTCTACCATAAATTCCATAACCATTACCCCCTGAAGATGTTCCTGTTATCAAACCTTTATTTGTTAACTCTTCTATATTCCCACCATCAATTCCAAAACTATTATTACTTCCTATGGCTGTTCCTGTTACCAACCCTTCATTCGTTAACTTTTTTATAGTATTCATATTATAAATTCCAAAACCATAATTTCCTGAAGATGTTCCTGTTATCAAACCTTTATTTGTTAACTCTTCTATATTAGTCTCATTATTAATTCCATAACCATTACTTCCTGTAGCTGTTCCTCTTATCAAACCTTTATTTATTAACTTTTTTATTTTACTATTAACATTATTATTATTGATTCCACTTTCTCCTGCTATTGAACCATTGTTTTCTAACTTTTCTATACTACCACGCACAGTATTGAGGATTCCATCATAATCTCCTGCTATTGAACCGTTATTTATTAACTCTTCTATAGTCCCACTATTACTAATTCCATCTCCACCCGAACCTTTTATGTCTATTGAACCATTATTTATTAACTCTTTTATAGTCCCACTATTATTAATTCCCTGATTATCTCCACCCGAAGCTAATACTTCTATTGAAGCATTATTTTCTAACTTTTCTATACTCCCCTCATTATTAATTCCATAACCATTCCCAGACATAGCTAATACTTCTATTGAAGCATTATTTTCTAACTCTCCTATACTACCCTCATTAGAAACTCCACAAACATCTCCAGGGCCAGTTGTGCTTAAGTTTATTGAACCATTATTTATAAAGCTCTTTCCTATTAAATCTCCGCTTAACCTCAATCCATAATTTATATCATTATTGCTACTACCTTTTCCATTGGTTCCATATGAAGATAATGCCATATTATTTGTGTAGGTAGTTCCGTCCCAGCTGTTGGCATTATATGGATTTACTTCATTCCAATTTCCATCACCACCATCAGTAGTAACAGTTTTTGCTATATTAAATTTTATTTCACTTCCATCATTCTTTATCCAAAGGTAGTCATCTCCCATTACTGCTGTGCATGAAAGTAAAAATCCTACTACTGCTCCTACTGTAATATTTCTTCCTCTTTTTTTGCTGCTGCTTTTTACTGCTTTCAATATTTTTTCTATCATTTGCTTTCCCTCCCCAAAATATGTCCCCATATTTTAACTTTATATAAATTTTATTTTTTTTTAAAACTTGATTTTTAGAGTTTTTCTAAACTTAAAACAGCACTATGCTACTGTACGCCTTTATATACTTTTGCGAACAGTAGCCAATTTATTACTTTTAAAGAATATTATTAAAATATAAAATATTGACTTTTTTGGGAAAATAATATATTATCTATTATGTAAGTATAGTGTATTAAATTA